>Ga0163217_1026494_pt1 | contig 10578 bp, 5 predicted proteins | sample SynspAceP_FD_185933 | JGI IMG/M metagenome (GOLD analysis project Ga0163217, IMG submission 185933) | Saline lake microbial communities from Ace Lake in Antarctica - Synechococcus sp. Ace-P (PacBio error correction) | ecosystem: Environmental > Aquatic > Non-marine Saline and Alkaline > Saline ... | reverse complement strand
GACACATTGGAGTGGCAGGACAATAAAGCCGTCAAAAGCATAATACTTGACCGACTTTTTTCCACCTTTATTGTCAAGTCCTTTCCAAAGTTTACCCGATTGCCCACTGACCATAGAACTATCAAACATTGATCATAGGTGATATTTTTCGCCGATCCCTTGTGTGGAATAGGCATCGTAAAAACTGTATGGTAGACACATTGATAAGATCTGACGAAGTTAATCCAGTCAATTTTTAGATAATCTTCTGGGAAATTGGAGCTTTCGTCTTATTACTTTCTGATTTATCCAGATCAAAAAGAGTTTTGAAGATCACATCATTAAATGTTAGTCCTCTAGTACGTTGGCTTAAGTTTTTCATTTCTAAAAATCCATATAGCAAAAGATAGAACCATCTTTTTCCATGAGGACCTTGGCATAAAATCTATTTAGTGGTTACCGAAAAGTTGGATAAAAGAGCTTCTGGATTACCCCAAAAAAATTGATTTAGCTGAAATCTTGTTACCTTTTAAATACTGACATAATAGGCTGATTATCAGATATTAGATACGAAATTTTACATCATAAAAAAAACAAGTTAAATTCCGAAAATCAATCAGTTGGGCCAAAAATTATGGGATGTAAAAACAAAAAAAGTCGGAAGAAAAAATCTTCCGCCATGACTGGTCCTAGGACACGCATTTTTTTATTGAATAAAAGAGGAGTGATTATCAGATTGAGTAAGAATAGTTCACTAAAACATATTTATCCAATATTTGTTATTTACCTTTAAATTACCAAGGGCATAAAACAACGGATCTCAATTTGTTATGAACAGTGATAAGTGGAGCAAAAGTTATATAATGTTAAATTTCCTTATGAAAAATTAAAATCGCTTTTTCACGGGTTAGCCCTTTACTAATTTCGAGGGGCTTGGAATTCCAAAAAAAAGGTAGAAAACTGCTAAATACCTTGAAAGGCCAAACGTATTGTTTAGTCGCCATAGTGACCTTAATGATTGGGTCGGGTTCTTGAGGTCACCCCCAGGCCAAACACCCCATATGGATCGGGGCCCGCGTGGTGTGTAGCCTTCCCTAAATACCTAAAAATAGATTGTTCTAAAAATGCCAAAACTCTTATATTTTAAAATCTTGCGTAAAAATTATAAATGGCCCTAACTGATTTTTAATTTAAAAATCAGTTATATCTCTTTCAGTTTTTGAAAAAAGCCTTCTTGGTTGATTGATGCCCCAATTCTACTGGTACACTTTGGGAAGCCCGTTCAAATTTCTTCCATCCAAATCGGAATAGTCAAAATAGCCCCAAGAGGTATTTAGGATTCTATTGCAGCCTTAAAGTTGTTATTGCTCAGAATTCTCAAAATTTAAAGTGTCATCTTCATGAAAAAGATGGGCTGGTTTGCAAAACCATTGACCGGTTTTTGTTTTCTTACCATTTTCTGTAATTCCAATGTTCATTTGAACGCCATTGCGTGAATTAGATTAAAAGTCTGAAACTTTCAATACATTCTCTTGAGAATACTCCACCTCCATAACTTGTTGTAATCAGTAATCTAGTAGTTGCTAATTTTTCGACCCGTTCCAATTAACTCGATGAACACGGGCTGGGTAAGAATAGTGTATTCATATGGTCCGTTACATTCAATGTTAATTTCAATAAGAAGATTTTTTATATCCTTTTTTTAAAATCCAAGTGGTTATAGCATCGGGTCGCATTCAATACTTGCTTTTCATCTTCAAGTATGTCTTGACCAAAATGAAAAATACCCTAAGATACACACCATTCCCAAGCATCGGCTTTATTCAGATTTTTGTTCAAGGACGCTTATATAAGCAGCGTCTAAGATTGCCCTTCTCATCAAAAGTTGAAGTTGATCCAATTATGATCCATAATCCAACCGGGCTACGGCCCTGTAAATTTAACGAAAATTGCCAAAGAAGGCCATGATGTACCCACGTTTCCATGGCAGTGGACCAAAACTCATCGGTTTCTATCGGCATCCCATTTTTGCGGTATCCGGATAATTAAAATTATCACTGTATCAGGGTTTAGATCATTCAAATATACCTTGACATTCTTGAGTTCAGAAGAAGGCCTTCGATTTTGTTGCTTCCCAGATCGTCCTTTATAAGTTAAAGCTCCATTTAGAATATAAAAACTGGTTTCCAATTTATTTGAGACTGTAGTTTTTTGATTGATTGGCACGACCGTAATACCAAAGAAAGGGATAGTTAAAATAAATAGGTTTCGCTTTTAGGCTTTTTTTAACATAGCTTATTTGTGTTTTTTGTTTACATTTATTTTTTACTTTTTCGGAATTACTATCTTATCTACAATTTGAAAGCATACTAATATTATTGTTGAAATTTGGCATTGTTGGCATGGAGGATGGTACATATATTTTGCCTGAACCTCTACCCCCTGAGTTTCGTAAGTGAGGACTTGTGGCCGTACTTTCTAGTTTTCAGTCTGTTTTTCCACTTTCGGATTTCCACCAATTCAACCAATTTTTTTCAAGTTCTTGATCTTCTTTGTCATTTGAGTTCTGCCAAGTCATTGGTCTCTAGGGGATCTTCTGTACATCATACCAGTTCCAAGCCGTTGACCATCTACTTCTATCCAAACTCCATTTATTCGTGCGGAATAGCCCATTGTCCATTGAATTGAAAATAAATTGACGATGTTTCTGAGAAAGATTTTCCTGCTAATAAGGATACAAATGATTTTCTCCTGTAAGGTTTTAGTGAAAATTGATTCTTTTTTATTTCCGGTTATCTAGCTAAATCATTAGAGTCGCATAATTCTACAAACATGTAGGACTTCCTGTTGTATTCCCACCAGCTTTCCTTGATGCCTACGGGCCCAATAGGCAATGGCAACCGTTTTTACACCTCCGGTTGTGTTGACTTTATTTTGTACAGCCTTTGAGGGCTTAACACTGGGCATATGCCATCCAGTTCCTGGCTGGTAATTTTGACCCCAACGTCTCCGGCGAACAATCTTTTTTAAGCATTTCTTCGTCCATTGACCGAAAAAGAATCAGTGCCATTATCACTTAGAAAAAGTATAAGGGTATTTTCTAGCTGTCCGTTGCTTTTTTAAATTTTGTTATCAATTTGCCTATAACCTTTGGTCCATGCGTTCGGACCATGACGCATAGACAAGACATTCTGAGGTCTTCCATGTCTTTTGCTCGAGGACTTAGGATTCCCAGTCAGGTAAATTTTGTGATATTGGCAAAGATGTTTCGGGGTCAACAAGCCCTAATTGGAATTGTTTTTTTAACGAGCATCCCCTTATGCTTGCCATGCCTTTTAAATAGGCTTTACCCCTGAGGGACAAAGATATCCTCTTTTGATTGCCTGTAATGGTTATGTGGAGCCTGATAGCTAAGATTACAGGAAAAAAAAGGGTTGGTCATTCGCATTCCTCTACCAATTTATTTAAATCTAGTTGAACGATCGGGGAAAAGCATCTGCTACTGTAGAAAATCATTATTAAATTCATTAAATGGATTTGTTGTTTAAGCGATAATCCTTGCTTCCCTTCAAAGTAACTCGAATTTTACCCTCCTAGGAAAACCAAAAAAGTAATTCAAAACCTTTGTCATTAAGGTTCGCCGTTGAGATGCCATTTGCCCACTATACCTGTGCGATATCCTTGTTGTTTTAACTTTTGTGCGAGATTAACATTGTTTTTCCAATACCATAACCTACTTTTGGCCACCATTCACAAACGTTAGTAAGGAAACTACGTGAAAATTTAGCGCACATTACCGCATTGTACAGTGTGGGCAACCGCATTCCTTGAGTTGGCCATTTCATCCCAAGGCTGGGTTTTAATTTCGCCGCCATTAACAACCTATGTCACTATATCCCAAGATCATCAGCACGATTAAATAATATTTTGACGTTCCGAATTTTGGACTATATACGGTTTGCAAGGATAAAGCGAAACTTATCCAGGATAAAATAAAATTGCAGATCGGCACTTCATATTTGTTCTAGTGGATAACTGTTATAAATTTTTAAAGAAGTTAAAAGAAAAGAATAAAAACAATTACCCCATCCTGTTTCTAGGGTGGTATTTAAAAAATCCTAAAAATTTACTGAATTGATCATACGGGTAGGTGAGGATACTTAAGTTCAAACCAATGTTTTATTTTGTGTACTACTTACTTAAAATAACATGTATCCCATGAATGCATACTCTTTTAAAGCCATTTTTTACCGTTCTCCCTGTCTATTTATTTTTTCTGTGTTTCCAAAATAAACCTACTCCTGCAGTATAGGGTTGGGACCATTTGATGGGAATATTAGAAAACCCATTGGGATAGATGAAACAAGGCCAGATTAAGCTGGCAGATGTCAGCAAAAGGATACTAACAAATTCAATCCGCATTTCAGATTAAGGTTCTGATCGTAAGAGAATTGGAAGGATGTAAACTATTATGGGACAGTGGAAAATCGGTTTTCTAAGCAGAACGCACATGCTTTAGGGTATGCTGGTACCCCGCTTAAAGCTCAGGTCAAGGTTGTTATTTTAAAGATTCGGGTCGGGATGAAAATGATAATTCTTCTGAGTGAGCAGTAAAGGATTGGGACTATGGCCTTCTTGATAAAAATGATGGCATGCGAAGTGGATCGGGATTCAGACTATGGACCGGGACAAAAAAGAATACCCTACATCTGCCAAGCTTCTACCCTATTTAGCAAGGGACATTTTAAAGTTGAAGCAAGAATATTAAAAAAAGCTACCTTTGTACGTGACCTCTTTGGGTGTTTTTGAAATGTCATTAAACGAAAGAGAATGGTAGTGACCTACTAGCCCAGGTTGACGGATTACAATAAAAGAGTCGTTATTATAAAACTTATGATGTTGAGAATATTTGACAGAAGGTGCAAAAATACTCTGGAGGCGTATTCTAGGAGACGTGTTGGTATGCTGCGTTAATGTAGTCCCAGTATTATCAAAACCAAGAAAATAGGGAATTATATGGCCTGCATCCTGCCTATTAAAGCCAACTTGAGGTGGAATATGAAGACGGGACAAAGGATATGAATATTTTCCGATGAATCATGGAAAGAAATGAAGGCCTTTAGGATTCATGCTGATTTGTAAGGGCGCAGGTTTACAAGCGGAATATGGAATTACCGGGTTGGGACACTTTATTACGGACGACCGTGATTGGCAAGCGTATTCATTACACGAAGGAAACCCAAGGTCAAGTACAGCTTATCCAGGAAACAGTATTCAGTGTATATAACGAGATTAGAAGCCAATAGAGATTTCTGAACCTAAAAAGAATACCTAATTTTAATTTTACGGCAGAATTGCAGGACACGCCAACAAAAGTTTCAAGGAAAAAAAATGAGACCATAGTATTGCGTTTTGGGGAGAGGACTATATCCTGATGGGACACTTATGCGGAAAATCTCCGATTTGCAAGGCCACTTGATAACCTATATTCTAAAAGGGGAGGGGACAGAAATATGGGAAACCAAAAATTTACATATCATGGTTTTCAATATGTTGAAGGTTACTGGTCTGGAAAGTAAACCTGATAAAATACCATTACCAGGAGTTGCTTTTGGTTCGTCCACGCCTATGCGTAAGTTCCTTTGTCGTCCGATGAGATTTTGAACCCGAAGTTCGAAAAATGTAAGTTGGAACCAACGCTCCAATTTTTATGAAGTACCAACTGATATCTCAAAGGGACGAGAGACTTGGATGTTAGGTGATTACAGAATTTTCTAAATCGGCGCTATACAAGCAAACCTTGGGGGCCTTTATACAAAATGTTTTGCCATCTGCGGGGATGCACAATATGATTTGGTGCTTAGTTCTGTTTTGCTCCAACGAGCCATATCCAAAACCTTGTTTGGTATTCGCCGGGAGGGATGGAAGCGGGAGTAATGGTGCCTTACAAAAATACATAGTTTAAATTTATGTGAGCACCAAATTGCGAAGATCATTTGGAATTCATGACGCGTTTTATGGACTATATATTATGAAAGTAATGAAAATTCGTTTACAAGAGGACTCGTGCGACTTGAGGTTAATCCAAAAGGGAGGGTTTGGCGATTGGCTGTCCAGGACCGATTAAAATCTGGCACATGATGATTATGGCTCTTGTATATCAGGTATGCGGCTGAAATTAGGCAGAGATGAGTGCAGCGATGGGGAAATGATGCGAAGGCCGATTATTATGAAAACAACATATTAATACCTCCGTTTCTGCATTTATCGATTATTATTTGGACGGACAAAATTGGAAAATTTTCAAATCGATGAAACCGCCTATGGGGATGGACAGGATATTTGAAGGAGAAAAAAGCTTTACGGGCCAACCAACCAATCTGCATATGCCACTGCGATTATTTGATATTCTACCGAAGAATTTAAAAGAAAAGGAGGAAAACAATTTTGTACAAACTTATTGAGATAATGATTACTTACTTCATTCAGGTATCTTGGAATCAGGGACAATTGACTGCACTATCTCCATAGACCGTTCTGATTTAGCGATCGTATTTTGTTGAACAAGGAGTTATCGCCAGTTGGGGTTTCAAATCAAGAACGGAGCTACAAACTATTTTGGGAACGCGGAAACAGCTATTACACCCAGAAAAGGGTTTAATGGGAAAATGAAACGCTGGAAATGAAACTCGTTCAACCATTCGCTTTGGGGCCTTTTCTCCAATATTTATTTGGCCAATATAGCAGGAATAGATACGAAGTGCCAGGGTTCAATAACATTGTTATCCACCTAATTTAGGGACTATTTCCGGGTAGAAAAATGTTCGTAGTGAATTTGGTTTCGATCAACGGGAATTATTCTCTTATGACGATCAGGAATTGTTTTACTTTGGAAGTTGAAATTTCCTGTAAAATTCAAAGGCAAAGGTTTATATCCCTTCCTGGATGGTAGTCTGTTGTTGAAGACGGTAAACTATAGATTCCGAACTTACAAAATTTATAAACATCGGAAGGCGATTACATAAGATATATGAAATTGGGTCAGTATATAAATTGAATCTCAAAATTTAATTTGTAGTTAGATGAAATATCTAGGGACGACTACAACTATGTTACTGCAAATTTAAATTGTGCCAATCTAAATATATCTATTGTACTTCTGGAGGGTTGTCGCCTTGGAGATTTAAAGCCTCGGTTTGGTATTACTGTCCAGCATTGGAAAACAAAAAATATATGCAACCAAGTTTCTCAAAACTATATTTTGCTCTGTCGATTTTTAATTTGGAGGGCGCTAATGGCGGGTGGGAGGTTTTTTAGAAGGGCTATGTTCTATACACGTTACCAAGGTGAAAAAATTAGAATTTAAAATTATTTAGGTGTTGGGACACATTCTATTTAGTTTAAATTAAAATCGAACAGTGATTTACGAAATGATAATTGTTTTTACTATCAACATATCTGCTAAAAACTATATTTATGTTCTTTAGCCAAAACAAACCTTGGCAAATTTTGAATATCCACTATTATAAACACATGAAAAATTTCCCATATAACTTAACTTTAGTGTCTATATCATTAACATAGTTATAAAAAAATGATTAATGCTTCTCCATCAATCTGAGGGCGATTTTGCCCATATAGGGAAGTAGAGGGATTATTCATTTTTTTTTGTCTCGGACTTCCATAATGGGCAACCAATCACCATACTTATTGCCATTAGCACCAGCTGTTGCAAAATCAACCAATTTGAATTTCAACGTCCATTTTCCGCAAATATAGAAAAACAAATCACAGGTTTGAAAGTTCGATTTTTATCTTCTGTGATTTGTTGAGTTTTAGATTTAAGCAAGAAAATTCAGGTATTGATTGGGGTATTTCATATAAACGAGGGGTCATAGGCTAGTAAAATAAATAGGCCCTTAATATATTGAAGTTACCACTGTTGCTTAAATCATCTGTCTCCTACCATATAATGAGTGACATGTCTAAGTTTAAAACTCAATCTGATCTCTTATTTTTCCAAGTGCGTGAAAGACAAGGTATGGTTTCCTTCGGTTATTGATTCCACAGGTTCGTCCATTTACTTTTACAATGGTGTTCAATTGACCATGATGAATTCTAAAGGGCACTGGAAAAAAGACTCTGGTCTATCCATTTTAAATCAATGAGTATTTTTCCGGATGAAGGATAATTTGTTGGTTGACTAATTTTTAAATTTTGTTTGTTTGGAGTTTGTATTTCAAATTGGGCTTTGTCCATAAAAGTTACAACTACACCTTCCTTTGATTTAAGAAATGCCCACCTAGAAAGTAAAGATAACCCCTAGGTCCATTCACGAACAACAATTAAGTCTGGGCTACCCAGGTTTTGCCTGAAAAAAACTGAATGACGGATGATTTCTTAACTCCATCCATAGGGGGTGTTATGTCCACCATTCTTCACTGGGGTTGTTGAGCCCCAACAAAACCGTTTGAATAGTGATGCTCGTAATTCATCGGCAACTGTAGGAATTTCCCTGTTAAGCTTATTCATTTCAGTACTTATATCAATCAAGGCAACTGTACAACATGTCTCTATACTCCTGGAGCGTAGGATTCCCTATTGCTGCTTCAACGTGTTAAAAACCACCTGTTTATTATGAATATCGCTCCTTTGTATCCCTTTCCCAAAGTTTAACAAAAAGCATCTCAAGTATTTTATGCTCGCCAGTAATATAAGTACCATTTTATGAATTCCCAGAAAGTCATGAAGACTTTGCCCAACGATTAGGCTGGTGACAAAACTCATGCATTCTCACCTGCTTAAAGTTCTTGATATTATCTGAGATTTACTCTGGTAAGTCCCATTACAATTTTTCAATGCCAATGAGCCATATCAAGATAGGATTGGTCACCTGTTTTAATATAAAGTTGAGCAAAAGCATGCTATATGGCATAATTAACTAAGGCCAAAAAGACCATGTTAATCCAGTGGATTATCATTGTTTAAAAATTTTATCAATAATCAGTATCAGCAAGCTTTTTCGCGCAGCTTTCCAATTGCTATTCAGAGTTTTAAATTCTTCAGCATTACATTAATAAAGCTCTTTGTCAATATGACCCCAAAAATCCCATGTATTCGGACCTGTGTAATCGGTATTCTTATCAAAAAAGGGGACCCAAATTAACCATTTCACCCTGGACTCTCTAGTAGTTAAGCCACAACTTCATCAATGAGTTCTTTTTGCCTTGGATCATTTAAAAATTTGTAGCTAGAGATTATGCACAAAGGTATTTACCGTACAAATTCGCCAGACCACGGTTTAATTTTGGATGTTGGGTAAGTTGAATTTGAAGGGGACTTCTATCGCGATCAAAAAAACATTTCTACCATTGCTGGATTGGCATAATATGCTTCTAACTCCCAAGTTTTCCAAATTTGGCTGAAGACGCTCCACCAAGTACCCCCTTTCCAATTATTAATGTATCCTATATCTTTGAAACTTAATTCATTATTTACTAATAAAATCCCCTGCTCCTTTTTTTTTCTTTTTGCTATTATTATCTTCATAATTTTTTGAAGATATCTCATTACAACCTAGAAATGATAAGATGAAAAACAACGAAGAGTAGGCAAAGGCTTTTTTCATTAATTCTTAATTCTTTCCATAATACTAGTCTCTAAAAATTATTATAATGAGGGTGTTTTTAAACTCTTTAAAGGTTAGTACAATGAAAAACTATGTTAGTTAAATTCTTTATCAATGTTTATTGATCTCTTTCGGTGCATCCTGTTAATGATAGAAAGCTCTTCAAGAAAGATTTATTCATATTTAAAAAACCCATTTACCATCAGGCTGACACTTTGTACCAAGAAAATACCATTATTCCCCATTCAAAATCATGACGGTATTTTTATCAATTCCCTTTTTCCGTTAGTTTTAAATTTTTCAATTATAACAGAGCAAGCCAAATTTAAGGTTGGAACTTTATTTTCTTCTGTTGAAAGAAAGGAAAAATTGATATCACTATAAATTCTTCCAAATCTTATATTTCTATATTTTCAACCTTCATAGGGGGCCCAAAACATGTACTTGAACACCTAAAAACCCTGGAGGATGTTCCTGTTAAACCGTGTCATCCGCGGATTACCTCACTCATTAAAACACCCATTTATTATTAGTGCTGTTAAAACTGTTGCCTTTTATAATAAGGGATTGGGCTTCGTTCCAATCTTCCCACTTCTTAATATTTGTTTTTAAATTTCCATCTCCAAGTCTTCCAAAGTGATTCCAAATCTCCCTACTCTTTTGCCCAGGCATTCTTTGCTACATTGGGCTCCTAAAGCGGGGGATCTGGAGTTTAATCAGGGTTTTCTCTGTGAAAAGGGTTACTCTTTGCGTTTTCACCGCGATTTACGCTAAAGTAGTAACCGCTTTTTCTCTTTCATAGTTCTGCCCGGTTATGACCTTATTTTTTTCCCCATCTATATCGGGCTTTGGATAAACCGCGGTAAACGCAAAAGGAATGGTTTAATCCTTTACCCTTTTTCAACTTTACGATAAATTTTTTTTTTTTTTTACCCAAAACATCCTCCCTTCTTTTTTCCCTGTGTGTGTGG
>Ga0163217_1103853_pt1 | contig 10579 bp, 10 predicted proteins | sample SynspAceP_FD_185933 | JGI IMG/M metagenome (GOLD analysis project Ga0163217, IMG submission 185933) | Saline lake microbial communities from Ace Lake in Antarctica - Synechococcus sp. Ace-P (PacBio error correction) | ecosystem: Environmental > Aquatic > Non-marine Saline and Alkaline > Saline ... | reverse complement strand
ATTGTCGCCAAATTTTGGGGGCGTTAATTTTTATCACTTACCTTACGTTCCAATTGATGTCTGCCCTTGGCCCACTGGTCGCAAGACGAGAACATAAACGGAATTTTTCTGAAAAATGATGCGAATTTTTTTCAACGTATCTACCACCTATTTTTAGGAAGCTGCCCTGCGCGGCCAAACTATTGGTACTGGGATTGCGGCAGTAGGATTTATTTTGTCATTTTACGCTTTAGTTTTGCAAATATGGGGCGGTGAGTTTACTACCCCAATTGGACGAGGAGATTTTTGCGGTTGGAAACCCGATGGCGTCGGAAGTTCTATCGACCAGATGATTGATGTTTCTTCAAAAGGCGCAGGTACCATCTTATTAACATGAATATCCAGATGAAGTTATTGCAAGTTGTTTAAGTAAAAAATCGGTTCAGGGGATTCAACAGACGCCTGATGCCCATTGAAGCTGGCGATATGATGGTTATTTTAGCCCAAAAATCGAATGGACAAAAGCTGGCGGAAAGAAAGAAACTGGCAGCAGAGATGCAGGGATCCCTGTCGGTCATCCCTAATGCTACTTTGGTTTCCAACAACCCATACAAATTTGCGTTCAATGAACTTTTGACTTGGTTTGCAAAAACAGGATGTAGTTTATCAAAATTTTTATGGCGACAAGACCTCAATATTCTTTCAGATTTGGCTGGTAATGTGGGTAGCAAAATAAAATCGGTAGCAGGTGTTGAAGATTTAATATGTGAAGAAGTAACAGGGATTGGGGCCACAGATTAATAATAAATATGAACGTGTAAGAATTTCTTCAATATGTTGAACATCGAGGACGTAATTAATGCTATCGAAACTTGCCTTTGGGGTACTTCGGCAGGGACTTATTTATGAGGGCGGAGACGTAAGATTTGAACCTAGTTGTAAGGTTGGAAAAGAACTACCAACCGAATATTACCGATGTGCAAATTTGTACGTCAGTTACACACAGGGACTCAAATTCCGTTAGTTAGGGGCGAACATTTCATTTGAACCGTGGACCTGTACAAATTCAACGTGACATGCGAGCGCGATATTTATGTTGGCTTTAACGTTGCGTGACAGGGATGTACAGAGTATTATCGAGGACATTCAACAAATTATGAATTCAAAAAGTTGATATTGCCAGCAGGTATTTACTGTAACCTATGGCGGGTCAATCAAAACACAAGAAAGCTAATCAACGGTTAATTATTGCTTTTGCCAATAGCTTTGTTGCTGATTTTAGTGTTGTTTATTTTTACTTTCGGGGATTCAATGCAAACAAAGTTTGCTCCATTTTACGCAATCCCTTTATCAGCTATTGGTGGTGTCTTTGCACTAATCGTAAGAGATTTACCTTTCAGTATTTCAGCAGGGAATTGGTTATTGCCCTAGTTTGGTCTTGTGGCTGTTTTAAATGGAAATTCGACTTGGTGCAGGGAATTCAATAGGCTTGATAAAAGAGGTGTAACTAAATCTATGAGCGTTGTCATCTAGGAACTCGTGTGAGATTGAGACTGTATAATGACGGCAACCGTAGCTGCTTAGGTTTTTTACCCTATGGCATTTGTCAAATTCATCAGGCGCTGAAGTACAGCGGACCATTGGCAACCGTTGGTTTTGGTGGTTTGACTTACGGCGACTGCACTAACACTTAATCGTTCTGCCAGTCTTGTATATTTATTTTACGGATAAGAAAGCTTAAAAAATTGGAATTTTAGAAGTAATAAAATTCGTTACCACTTTTAGTCATTGGTGGTTATTCTTTACGGCAATGCCAACTTCAAGCACAAGAAACAATTATGATGCAAGAGGCGTGAAATTACGTTGCAGCAGGCTATTGAATTGGGCCATTCAGAATAATAACCGTATTAAGATTGCTCAATACGAAATCGAGGTGAAGAAAATGGAAAGTACGGTGCTATAACCCAATTCCGAGAACAGAATTTTCATATCCCAAAGCCGGAGCGAATTTAAATACGCCTAATGTAAAGGATAATCTATACGGAGTTACACAGCGAATTAATTTCCCAACAGTTTACACCAGTCAGTTCAATTCGCAAAGCAAGAGTTAGTAGTAGGAGCAACTAAAGATTATTGAAGAAAAAATGAACCTATTTGTGGATGTAAAGCTGCCTATTTCAAGAGTTGTGTTTTTTAATGCAGAACAAAACAAATTGTTGCAGCCGTCAAGATAGCCTGTATGGCAATCTCATGCGTGTGTGTCAATGCGTTATCAATGCTGGTGAATCACAAAACTAGAAAGTTGTCACCTCGGCGACTGCACAACTCAATGCAAATAAAAACAAGCTTCAACAAAAACGAAGCCGATATGAGAATCGCCAAAAGCAACTTCAGGTTGTTTTGAATACGAATGATGATATTGGTATCGTAGAGAGTGAGCTGGTTCGTCGTGAATAAAATTATAAGATATTGAAAGCCAAATTCTGTGGAGCCTAAAGTCCCCCATTTTTTCGTTTATCTAAAACAAACAGATGGAATAAGGAAAAACGGCACGAGACCAATGTTGGAGAGGAATAAAGTGTTACCAGATATTATGTTCGGCTATAATAGCCAAACCATAAATTGGGGTTTCCAAAATAGTGGTAATGTAAACCCAAATTTTAAGGGACGATGACCGATTTTCTTAACTTTCACGTAGGTGTTGCAATTCCTATTTTCCTGGTGGACACCGTGCCAAACTTTCAGGCGGCAAAAATACGAAGAGCGATGTCGGTCCAGGCTTCAAATTGAGGTTAAATAAGACGCAGCTTTGAAGGCGAACTACAAAATTTATTGCAAGAATATTATAAACTTCAAGGTTATTTAGATTACTATCAAAATGAGCCCTGCCACAAGCGGAACTTATCATTGATAATTCAGAAAAGAGCTTTAAAAGTAGGTTAATGTTTCTTATACGCAATTATTTGCAAACCTCACTTTGGCGAAATTTAGAACCAACGGAATATTTTAAAACACACTATATCAATATTAACCAGTCTATTATTATTTGAAGCCCCTTATTGGGCTTATAAAAACTATTGATTTCAAATTAAAATATAAAAGATGAAAATTCAATTCAATTACAAAAATTTCACGCTCCAGCATTTTATCCACTCTATAGAGTCTCGATGGTGCCTGTGATAGGTAATAATCCGATTTCCGATAAAAAAAGGAAGCTTCCGAAGGGAAAGTTCAATGAAAAGCAGAACAACAGCGTCGCGACGGAACTTAAACAAAAATTACTCTTTACGAAAGAAGACCTAATACAATCTCGCCGGACTTGAAACGGTTGCGGATTGAAAATGCGGAATTTAAGTGACATCATAAAACTAAATGGCACTATAGACGTAGAGCCTGAAAGTATGGCATCGGTTCTGCACCTTATAGGAGGTTATTAAAAACGGCTGCGTAGGTTGCCAGGGGAAGTAATTAAAAAAAGGGCAAGGTCTTTGGCGACCATTGAAAATCCTGAATTATCCAAATCAGCAAGGATATTTGGAGAGTTTGAGTGACTTCAGTTTCTTGAAGAAGAATTTAAACGCCAGGAAAAAGTTAGAGAGAAGAGACATTCAACTTCTGCAAAAACGTTTCAACCAGGTTTCCTTACTGATTTATAAAATCACACAAGTAAGAGTGAAGGCATACGAACAACAGCTTGCACTTGCAGGGAATAAATAGAAATTCTGCTCCAAAATGGAAATATAACCCGAACGCAAACCTCTATTGCCCTTATTTCAGGTTTCATTTTAAAGGCGAGTAATGTAAAATATTGGCGATTATGTTCCGCCACAGGATGTTTTATTTTGAAGTGGGTCAATTTGAACGAAGTTCATTTTGCTTTGAATACTTTTGAAAAAATTGGAAAAATTTGGAGATGGTCAAAACCGTTAATTTTCACTTTCCGATGACAATACGTTCATCGCACTGCCGAGGTTTATCTTAATTGGGAAAGCGACTGGAAGTGACCGTATGACGCCAGCATGCATTGCCACATAAATTAAAGAAATTGAAAAAGGGCTTCTTGCGGGAATGTATTAAAGGCTGGGGTAGAAAGCGGCACCCAATAAGCAAAAATGCAATCCCTTCAAAAAGCAATTGTTCAATATCAAGGAAAACGATTCGTAATCCTTCAAACCAGAAAGAAACGGAAAGTGGGTATACATTCAAATTGGAACAGGTTAAAAGGAATTGAGCCAGGGAAGGCTTTACTGCCCATCATTTTGCTGAAGGTTTCCAATGTTCAAAAATTTTAAGCCTGTGACAAGAACGCTAATTCATCTTGTTCTGCATTAAGAAATTCTGAAGAGGAAAGAATAAATTTAAATCAATAACTATAATAAATCCCAACATTATGAAAAAAGTTTTTTTCGCAACATTAGGATATAACGTTATTAGCATCTTGTAGAGACAACAACAGAAGTTTGAAAATATGAGGGAGCAAAACGACTGAACACTACCTTAAGCAAGAAGAAATGAAGCCAAAGAGAAGCATAGTCTGAAAAATAGTAAAGAGAAGATTAGCATTACAACAAGTAAAAAAAGCCCGGTCACGCTCACTAATAATCAAAGTCCCATTGTACAGCAATGTGCAATGGGATTTTAAATAATTGAACTATTGAAAATCAAAAATTTATTATTGCCTTTCTCATTGATGTTTCTATGTGGAGCATTTGGTTCAATGGGCGTATGCTCACGGAAGTAGATGAAGACACACAAACAATTTTCTGTTAGGCAAAATAGCGAGTGGCATTTGGACCTTTCTTTATATAGGAGCATAAACAGTGATTGATTACCGGTAGACCATCTACTGTTTTTGGTTTGGTGTTATTTTTCTTCTATATTAAACCGGAAAAGAAGTGCTTTTATATGTTAGCTTTTTTTACCCATGGACATAGTACCACATTACTATTAGGTGTATTTAGCCGATATAAATATTAAATGCATATTTAATAGATGCTATCAATTGCACTATCCATTGGTTTATAAAGGATTTGACAATTTGGTGGATTCAACGTTTTTTGGCAAACAACCTAAACCGAAAGCAGCAGTTTGATATTCGGTCTGTTTCACGGTTTTGCGTCTTGCCAGTAAACTGCAAAATTCAAGTTTGATTAAAGAGAAGGACTTTTTACTAACCTGAATTGGTTTCAATATAGGTGTGGAAATAGGACAATTATTGCTTTAGCGTCGTTTATCCTTATAACAATTGTTGGAAGAAAAGGACAACCCAGTTTTATGAAATTTTCAACCATTACAAATACAGCTCTATCGGCAAGCAGGGTTTTTATTGCTCGGCTTCCAATTAACAGGCTTATTTCACATCTTAAAAATAATAATTATGTCAGAAATGAAACATCCAATTTTTGGAAAAAAAGTTAAAATTATAAAGGCCGACTATCATAGCATTAGTTGTTGGTGCACTTCTATTAGTTGTTGCAGTAGTACCTGCGGAATATGAATGACCCTACAGGAGCAGGCAACCTTTTTAAGGCTTTAGTAATTATTATGTACCTAAAAGTAACCAAACGGATGTTTTGGGCACGATGGTAAACATCCGAACTCACTAATTAAACTCGAAAAGCTGGTCAGGACCCGACGTCGCTCGTTCCTTGTTGAAGCAGATAATCCTCAACCGAAGAACAATTAACTACTCGCGAGGATGAAACCAAAAGTAGTGGTTCCGCAGGGAAAAAGGCTGAATTTTAAAATAATATGGCTCAAATACGGGAACAATGAAAATATTGAATGGACAACGCCAACAAACGAAGTGCTTGTACTTTGATTTTCACGCGTGAAGTAAAAACAAAAAAGAAGAAGTTAAAGAAGTCTATTTTTGAAAGTATACAATTGCCAATTCTCACAAATGGTTGCACTTTTTTAGCACCTTATGAAGGCAAACCTACGGTGGTTTTTTAGATTACCAGTACTGAAAGACGTTGTAGTTAATTTAAGGCTAAAAGTAATACTACATTATAAACCTTAAGCCTGCAATGGAAAGGTCAGTTTCTTACGCCTAATTGAAAATAACCTTCATTTAGCAGGCACAAATTATGTCCTAAAAAAGAAGTAAACTTTCTTAATTAAAAAAAACTTATTTCTTAACCAAGAAAGATGAAGCTTTCAAAAATTACTAGAAACCGTTCCAAGCCCTCGCAACAAATATTTGCAAAGTTGTATTTGGGCACAGACCATTAAGTTTATTGGGCGTGCTTTTTACGTGGGTTGGTTTGGCACTTTGCATATCAATTTGGGAGAGAAAAGAGCTTGCCCTCATAGTGGGCGACAGCCGTTACTTTAAGGGTAACCGGCATTTATTGTTTTTCCCCTTTTGGCAGGTGTACTTGCCGATAGAGGTCCCGAAAGAAAAATTTCTATATATCACACTTTCTAGCAGAATGCGGTATCGTAGGATGTTTGCCTTTTGTAACCGAAGGTGGCAAATCTATGTTCTCGTATTTCTGATGAATGTATTCAATGCGTTTTTTTTTAGTCCAACCCTTACCGTTTCTATAATACCATCAAATTGTTGAAGAAAAGAAATCATGTATAGGCAAAGCGATTGGAATTTATCTGCTGCAACTTATCCAACTATTGGTGTATTAGGGTCAGGAACTGGCAGGTATATTGGCGATATGGCTGGGTGCAGAAAATATTTTTTGTTATGCCGCGAACCTTCGTTATCGAACAGGAATATTATTGTTGGAGCCTTCCCAAAAGTGCGTTGAGTAACGCAAAGGCAAGATGATTGATGCGGTTGCACATTCCACTTTGGCAAGATGTTTTAAAAGGCATACGCTTGTTATTTTTCCAAAATCAATATGTTCCGCTTTGCATTGTTATTAGAATTGGTATCTGCGGTTGCAGGTGCAATGGATTTGGTTAAAGATACCATTGTTTGTAAAAGGAGGTCTTCAACTACCGATAGAATTATGGAATCATAATGGCAGCTTTTTGCCATTCGGCTGTGAATATTGCTGCTTTTTGTTTCTGGAGCCAGTTGATAAAACCAATCAAGGGAGCATTTCACTTTTATGGGCGCTTTAATTTTTAGGAATCGCCATCAGCGCTGCCCAATTATCTCAATAATTTTTTCAATGCTATTTTTTTAGTGTGGATTGTGGCGGACTTGGGCAAAGTCTCCGAAAATCCCTTTCTGAAAACCCTAATTGGCGAAACCGTACCTATTGAAGAACAAGGCAAGTATTATGGGTCTCATTTTGCATTTCGCACCTCTGGTGGGCATCTTCGCATATCCGCGTGGCAAAAGGTTTTTTGGCACAAAAATTCCAGAACCAAAACTTTTTGTACGGAGAGGTATTATTACAAATTGTATTACTGGCGTGGTAGTGGTTTTTTAAGACTAAAAACCAAACAACCAACTAATACCTTATCTAAAAAAATCAAAACCTTGAAGTCACAAAAAAGCATCAACAATTTACACATGAACGATTTCTGAAAATATTAAACCCATCATTTACAGGATGTGACGGAAGCAAACTTGCCGAAAGAAAAGGGAAAGCTTTTAGATTATTATATAAAAGAAATACAAACTGAAAAAATAAAATTGAGTTGAACAAATTGTGATTGTTAATAATAAATGCGAACAAGCCCCTGTTCTTCATTCTTCATCAGAGGATAATATGGTTTTCAGAGAAGATTCCAGGGCAATAGTTAAAAAAGCATATTTTAAATAAATAGGAATTGCACCTTTTGTTAGATGTAATTCTGAAAAGTCCACGGCATACTTTTCCACATACTGCTTTTTATGCCAAGCGTTGTGTAACAACCAAAAAAAAATAAATGACTAACGAACAAACGCGCGCCATACGAACCACTTATATTCAGTATATTGGAAAATACTGCTTTTTAGCCCTTATAAAAGGACTTGACAGGGCTTTTTCGGATTCTTATTGCTTTAATGCAGGATCGATTGAATCGACAACAGATATTTTCGCTTCATTTTTAGTTTTTTAGTAGGTTTTAAATATGCTAAACGTCCAGCAGAACGAAAATCATCCCCTATTGGGCATGGGAAAATTAAGCCATTAATAAACTTTGGAGTAGGTGGCTTTTCTTGTGTTTCTGCCACAATCATTGCATACGAAAGTATCAAAGATATTCAGACAACCACATAAAACCCCAAAAATCTTGACTTTGATTGTTTGGGTTTTTTAATAATTAGTATTGGAAAGAAATCTCATTTCAAAATTCGTAATTAAAAAAGTAAACAAACAAAAAAGTTCCTCAACTTAAAGCAGAGCTTGGCATCATAAGAAGTGATGCCAATAAACTTCGTAATGGCATTTATCGGTATATCAATAGCAATTCAATTTGGAAAAGGTTATGAGACTGCTGATGATTGGGCAGCCTTATTGGCTTCTACTTTTATTTTATATAAACAAAGCTATTTTAATTTTAAACCAAGCTTTAGGAGAAAAATTATGGAACGAGGCAGGTTTTATGATGAACTTATAATTTGAAAAAGAGCAAATTCTCTGGATGTAAAAGGTGTTTTAGGAACGGAGAAATGTTTTAAAGAAGAGAATCTGTTATGAAATTCAATGTAGATTTACCACGTCATGGTTCAATTAGTACCAATTTACTGCTAAAATCTGTCATGATGTATCGCACCAGTAAATTAAAAAGACTATTTAAGAGTAGAAATACCAAGAATTTAGGATGTACTCATTCATATTGAACCAAATGAATATTAAGTTTTTGAGGTAAAATTTAATAAATTAAACGATTTCTAGTTTAAAAAAAGTCTAAATAAATAATTTTTTCAATTAATAGAAAAGTATAAGTCGGGGAAAAATCGGAGAAATAAAAACGTTTCAAAAGAATACGTAAAATTGATTCAAACTGAAAAAAGTAATATTTCTAAAAAAGAAACAAAGTTAAATTTGGATTAGGTTTGTTATAATCATTTTCATTTTGATTATTTCTGTTGTTTTCTTTTCCTTGAATTTTAAAAATTTTTCATAAAAATTGAATGATTAAAAGTCTTGAAAATAGGAATTTGATTTTTTTGACAATTCCGCTTTCCAATGATCGAGAACATTCACTGCCTTAAATTATTATAATTTTACCAATGAATTTAGAATATAAAAAAAAAATTATCGGAATAAACTGCTAAAGAGTTGGGATATATTAATCTAAAATAAAAAATGTGGGATTAAATTCATTAAAACTATAAAACAAAACACATCCATTTTTGTAAAAAACAATAGAACAATAATAAGTTTACCTAAAATATGCCTATGTGAAGAAAATTGCAATTTATGATTTGAAACAAGACCCTTGAATTCCCATTGAATAAACTGTGATGACAACAGTGTCTGTTCTGGACAGAACTAAATGTAGGCTTGGTAAACAAAGCGATATTACTCAAAATCGTTTTTTATGGCGTTTTTAATATATTTTGGCTTGTTCTTGAAATTTTAGCAATGAATTTCTTTGCATGAAGAATTGTAAGATAACATGAGCCTAAAGTGGCTCTGATTTAAAAATAAGCAGAAGTTATGAAGGAATAACTCTCTTTGTTTCTCTAGACAAACGTCTCTGTTAATTTTATGCTTCCATTTAATGCCGCCCATCTACGCTCTCTCTTGATAAAATACACGTAGAATTAGTTCTGGTTATCAAAAAATATATTTGGTAACGTTTTAAGTTCTTTAAAGGGATTTTTTTGAGAACTTATTTGTCCTAGACGAATAGAAATCTTCTTTAGTAGTACTAAAGTATTGGATCTGCATTTTAAAAATTCACCCTCACACGTACAAAAATTGGCAATATCTACAGGTCAATACTCCTCCAGAATCCGCTCAGGTTTTAATGTTGACAAACCCTGTTTTCCTTTCATTAATCTCAGCTTTCTAGCCTAACTATTCAAATTTGGTTTCATTTTTGGTATCAAAATAATAAACAACCTTTAATAAAGTTAACCCTCTGTGATAATCTGAAATCTCCAATATTATTTATATCCAAATTGATAATATTACTGTTATCAATTATTTGTGAACAAACTTATTTATTTTGTTGCTTTTTTTCAAAAACTTAGTTTTTTCTACCTTTATCGTAAATCGCTCCCATAAGGAAAGCAAAAGCGCTTTTTGTTCATTTTATTAACCCTTACAAATTACCATTTAAGGATGGACACGAATTTTTAAATACTAGATTCGCCTTAAGATCGTTTAGAAAAAAAACTATTTAATTAGGGGTCAGAAGGAAAATTTTAAACCCCTAGATGAAAGCCTGTGATTATACAGGGAATTTCAAAGGAAGCTACCCTTTTATAAGCTTTAACCGCTAAGGGTAAAAATTCCACCAACTCCAAACTAATTGGTTAAAAACTGCTGTTTTTTTTTGAGAGAAAAACAAAAATTTGGTTGGAATGGGTTGTTTCAAAAATTTAAAAAGTTTTTTACTCATCCCCCTTTAAAATTTTGAAGAAGGGCTTTTTAAACATTAGGGCTTTCGGAAAAAAAAAAAAAAAAAAAAAAAAAAAAAATACCCCCCCCAAAAAAACTTCTTTTCCATTTTATTCTCTTTTTCTCTTTTG
>Ga0163217_1069883_pt1 | contig 10579 bp, 9 predicted proteins | sample SynspAceP_FD_185933 | JGI IMG/M metagenome (GOLD analysis project Ga0163217, IMG submission 185933) | Saline lake microbial communities from Ace Lake in Antarctica - Synechococcus sp. Ace-P (PacBio error correction) | ecosystem: Environmental > Aquatic > Non-marine Saline and Alkaline > Saline ... | reverse complement strand
GAGCCCGAGATCACTCCGGACCATGGCGTTACATGAACTTATTCGTTTTCGATTCAGGACCATGGGGAGGATCCCCAAGTCATAACCCAACCTCTGCCTCATTTCCTACTATCATCATCACTGCCGGAATTAGTAACTTTCATTGTCGGAAACATAAAGAACTTCCACTCCAGACATCTGGATTCCAGGGCCACCCGGGCGTTTAGTAAGCTTATACCTTGAAAGATTGTCACATTTTCGAATATTATGGGTAGAATTTCAGTCAACTTCTATACCTGTATGGGACTGAGGTTGGAAATGGCACAATTTAGGATTTTGGATTTCCTCAATCATTCCTGACTCCGTTTGATTCATCAGTCGTATTCCCAGCGCGTATTTCATGAGTACCATGGCCGATTCTTACTTCCTCGCTCCTCTTTGGATCCTAATTGCTCGAAAAACACATTTCTATTTCCAGTGTTTTCTATTGAGAGGCACGGGATTCCATTATTTTTTACTGTCACCATCACTCCAATCCTCATAGTAATAGAGTCATCAGGCTTCTCAAAACCAGCAGCGGTTATTCATCAAATTCTTGATCGCGATTGTAGCTTGAATTCTGGAGGTAAGGACTCCATTTGCTAGCCCTTTTGCATCAAATATGACTTTTGGATTGCCTGATTTAGAAATGGTGATCAAATACGGTATCAAACTACTATAGCATTTCCAGACTTCCTGATTGCCCGAGAGAATCCAAAAGTCTCAAAGAACGTTTCTCCTGCTTGCCAATAAATCTGTCCTTCCTCCTCTTCAAAATCCAATGAAGCAATTTACTAAGGTCCTAAATGATTCCTTTTAGAGTTCCATTGGCATGGGTTCATTGCCAAGCTTTGGATTAGAAATAATAGTCAGTTAGGCTAACTCTTGAAGTTTACCAAGCAGACAAAGCATCCAGAAGGGAAGTTTGATGTTAGTAAAAGGCAAGAATTATTTGCTTTGAATCTTAATATTGCTGTTTCATTTTACTACGTTTTTTGTATTCTTGTCAGGGTGTTAAATTTGTGAAATACCTTCTTATCCTCAAGCAGACCCATAAAAAACTCTGGGAAATCCAAAGTAGAGACATATTTCGCAATTATTCTATCAGCTTGGTCATTCCCGCAACCAACGATTAGTCTTGTCTTTCCGCAGCTTAATGAAGTTTTTTACTTTTTCCGACTACTATCTTATGATATCAAATAGGAAGGGTATCTTAATCAAGTTTCTAGTATCTGTTTACTATCTGTTCTTCGTTCTGATTACGCAAACCTGTTGGTGTGCGCATAATTTCTGCCAATACAAGTTCACTGATTGCGGAAGTTCGGGGCGGTATTATTATTGTTGGGCAACCTGGTCTTATGAAAAGGAACGAGATTTACGCCATCCAATTGGCGGATTTTTTGGGATGATACTTCCGAAATAGCTACAGCTGTAAGAAGGATGTCCGAGAGAAATAACTGGATTGGATCATACGATTTGAACCCGCAGGAATAGGAATTTCCTTTCCACGTGCAGGGTCAAAAGAAACTCCGCTATCCTCCTTTCAAAAAAATCTTCCAAAAATTTAAAACCCCTTAAAGGAGGTTATTTATCCGAAGCGTTTTGCACTTGTTGGCCCTCATTTTTATCAGACAAAAAGAACGAGCGTGTTTTTCTGCTATCTGTAAAACTACCTCCAGCTTAGGTTTAGAGTGACTCCCACTCCCATCATCCACTGCACTCACCATGGCGCATAAGTTGTCTACGCTTGCTGTCTTTTATATTGGGAAATCTGCTATAGGTATTTCTCTGTTGCCTGCATAGGCGTATGCCCAAGGCGGCCGGAAATAATAATACGGGCAGCCCGTGGACAGGAAAAAGGGATTTTCATGATTCCTTCCAATAAACTTATGAACAAGCTTCACGAGAAAATGACAGCCTTGTTGAAATATTTTCGTGTTACTCCAAAGGGCGGCGCTGTTCATTTCGAAAATATATTGGTTCTGTTTACCCATCGTACTGAGGTCTTGTGAATCTCTTCGATTTATTAAGTAATTGTCATCACTCGCGGAAGTAATTATAGTGTCCCCTGATAGAAATCCATAAAATTTCATCAAAACCTTCTCTATTGGGTCTTAAAATGATGTGCGCCAAATGCCATTTTGCGGATAGCACGGCATGTTGGTATATCCGGCCGGGTTTTTCAAAACAGTTTTAGCCATCGTTTCTTCACTTTAAAGGAAGTCCCATCAATGGATTCTTTTGGTGCCATGTTAGAGTGTGATTCTTGGGATTAAATCCTTCAAACTTATTGATACTCGACCGGTTCTTAACCAATCCAGCTCTGCCTTGGGCCGCAAACAGATAGGACACATATCCGAGGTTGGAAAAACAACTCCATTAGTTTGCGATACGGTCAATTCCCGGCGTTAGGATTTCAGTACTTCCGTTAAACCAAACCATCTGCATATCCCTATCATAGTGTCAGTAAGTTTGATAATACATTCGGGTTTTTTCTAAGCAGCTCCCCTTTTTTGCCCAAAAGGACATTTATGGGAGAAACTGAAGATAAAGGAAAACTAGTTAAGTGTGCGGGCCAATATTTTCTCATGCTATTAATATTTTTATAAGGAGAATTAAGAACAACGCCCCCCAACCTTTTTTGGCGTCAGGAGCGCGGATGAGAGTGTAAACCCAATCTAAGGTTACTTTCTTTAATTCCAGATGGGATTTTGCCACCAAATTTGGATTTGCATCTTTGATACTCAGATTGAGGTACGCAAAAACCTCGAGCTTGTCTTTCCTCTGTACTCAAGAAAGAAGTTGTAAGGACCTACAGGGATCTGTTCTTGATTTGCTCTTGCATAGGCTTCTATACTTTACCTCTCACCCATCTTTCACACAAAGAATCTGAAAGTCCATCAAAAAAGCGAGTTCACCCTTCTTTCCAAGCTCACCATATCCATCAATTTTTCTAAAATGCTGACTCAAGTTCAAATACCGTTTACTATCAGATACAGTAGGCATACCAGCTTGGTTCCTTAGCTGCGTCTAAGAGTGTGTACACTTCAGGCCACTTCGGGACCAGTCATTACCAATGCTTCTGCTCGCATCAATAAATACTTTGCTAGCGGATCACATCACAAAAATCCGCCACTGTGGCTCCTGGCCCGATTCCCGTCAGCCTGACTGCATCGTCACGCACGTATTTCTTCAAAACCGAATTTTACGTTGCTGTATTGCCTCTTAAAAAGGGGCCTGTTTAAGGATACTTCACGAATATTGTCGGGTCCCCTAGTCGATTAGTAAAAGGACCGAAATCTTGCCCCATGTCTTGGGGTCTCTTATTCTTTATTTTCTTTGTTGAGTGGTTTATAAAGGGAGGCGAATTCATGACCAATTAGTTGGTTATGCCCAAATGGTATTCGAAAGTATAAGCAATTGGCCAATGCCCGCCATTTATTCGGCTTATGGGCTGCATTCATTCGGGTGGTAGGGAATACCCCTTCAGAATAGAAGGGTAGCAGAGAAGGTCTTCATCCATTATTTTAGATTTTGATTCTGGATTAAAGATCGAACAGTGTAGTAAAACATACTTTCTTTAGAAAGCTTGCGCTGCGCTTCGTAAAAAGCGTACTTTATAGTTCGGATCATAAAGTCGTATCCTAAGCCTAAGATTTCTGTCGTAAGATCGCGAGCCTACCTGTCAGGCCCGCGACGGAAATTATTTATTGTACAATTTCAAACCTTCTTTGCCAATAATGACCAAGCAGCACTTTGGTAAGCCATAGCCAAAGACTGTAAGAGGATTGCTGGGTAGGGCGACCGGCCTAAGATACTATCGCCAGGTTGCCCGTTCGGAGATGATGAACGACTTTGATTTTTTCAACTCGTAACTTGTATTTGGTTAAGCGGGAAAGAGATAGCTCCTCGGCAACGTCTGGACTCCTCCGATCAAAAGGTAACGTCCTTCAAAATTAGATCGCAACGATTGATGTAGAACTCATAAGCTCTAAGAAAATCTCGCCTAGGTGCTATTAATTGCCACTTTGCGGGTAATCTACATCCATATTACCTTTCTGGTAGCTCTGCTGATTATTAGGCGGATGGGCAAATTAGCTCGTAGGGCAGATCTCCTCTGTAGTTGGATGGAACCGAGAAAGAATTGAAATACCCAAATATAGTGGCCGAGGTCAGCTCTTCGCCTCTACAAATGAATTACCTGGTGTAACCTTCAGAAACGTGGAGGTAAATAGGTGGTTTTTGAAGTATTTGTCTGCGATAGACTTAGTGCGTGGAGGGAATATCCAGCTGTACCATTGATGGTCCCCACTATAGAGAAACTCTATCCTGTAGTTTCAGTTAAATCCCAGTTGTATTCCTAAAAGCATGCTTTTTCATTTTGCCAGGTGGAGGTTTCCTTACGCTTAAATTGTGTTCAGAATTGAATGCCACGCTCTTAAATAATTCTTGCGAGAATCAAGGAAATCGAGAACAAAAGGCACGTTAAGTATAGTAAGATTAACTTTTTCATGATGGATTTTAAAAATTTAATGTTGATTACCTGCAGAAAATAAGCCTTAATAACAGCGGAGCGGATTGAATCCCGTATTTCCTCCTCTTGTGGGACGCTCAGGATCAAAATTTCCACTTTCGTAAACGTGAGCAAGGTTTGCTCCACTGACGAAAATCTAGTTTTTTGAAGTAAGACCCTTGGAAATATGCTTAGGAAGCGTGTAGCCAATTCATATTTCTCACTCAGTAAGACATATCTTGTGATTAAAGAAAAGTCGACGTTACGGTATTATTCACCCCTCCTAATCTTGGAAAGTGTTTTCAGATGGATTTTCAGGAGGTTCCAGCGAGGTCTAATCCAATAACTGGTGGAGGCATTGTTGCTCTCATTCAGCCATTTGGTAGCTTGGACCGTTGCCATTCAATAGGCGGTCTTATCTTCCATACTCCTTGGTTTAAGTACATACATTAAGATCTAAAAGCCACTGAATTGCATATTGATTCAATTTCCGTAGATGGCCATTTCTTGGAAATGGATTACCGACTTACCTGTTTTCTGGTGGCCATCCCGCATAGTCAAAACTACTCCGGTCAGGAAACTCCCTCTGGACCTTAGATGATATGTCTTCGTATTGAATATCTCCAGGAGCAGGTCCAAATTACTTCCAACCTTGCTGTGTGAGGCAGTGGTAGTGCGCGAAACTTCTTTCCTGAGTTTGGATATGTATAATCCTTGCCACCTGTATAGTCAGGGAAGTAGGAACTGAATGGCGGACAGCCAATCCGGAAATGATTGTGTAATTGCTGACCGATGGTTTCTTCTCCACCCGGACCTAAAGTCAGTCACCTTGTTGTCTGCCAATGCGGGTCACGTTTGCAGAAGAAACAATTAAACTTAACTACCGATATTTTCACGTATCCAAGAGATAATTCTAATCCCTATTTTCCATTTCCTGCCAAGCATTCTGAGCTGTAGGTTGGTACCAACCAATAGTTATTGGGATAGGGAAAATTGGTGTAAAGAATGTCAGAAACCATGTTCGATTAAAGTAATTCTGCCGTCACACCTCCAAATTTTATTGGAAGAGAGAACGAAGCGTCCAATTCCCTATATCGTATTGCTTCTTGGATTTCCCAAGTTGGATGAAAGGATTCGACAGTGAGGTTAACTGCTACCGCAGGGAACGAGAATCTTGCCCCAACTGGTAATCAAGTCCTGTATTGGTAAGTTTGCTCGTAGATATAATTAACCGATTCTATCATATTCCACCTGATGCCCCAACTTTGCTCGGATCTTTTAAGTTCCGTTCAAGGTCTCCGATGATTATTCAAAAATCCCATCTCTGCGATATTCCATCCAAGCACTAAAAGAGGAATGTTCCATAGCGATTTGGAGGGCAAAATTTTGGATGAGGCCGTTCTCTTCTCACATTGGCTTCAAAAAGGTTATTCTGCTTGGAAGTTATAATTCACTCTGAGCAAAAAATGATTGCCAAGCTTCTTCGAAGCGCCCAACCACTATAGCGAGGAGGATTTCAAAAACAACCTCCACCATTGAAATGTCGCTGAATGGGGTCAACGACGGAGGCCGCTTAGAGATCCTGCAAAAAAACCATCGTCGCTCTGTCATAGTCACTGAATAACCAGCAATAACCCCAAAGACCTTATTGCGCACTCAATAATAAGATAGAGAAATTGTATCTAAGAAATATTCTCAATTTCATTCAAAACGCTGTGAGTTGAAATTTCAATGAGTTATTCGTCGATTCACTTATCATTCTGATTCACTAGGCGTTCCCTTCCCAAAAAATCCCGATTTAAATAATGGTGCCGGTACTGAAGTTGGAAAATATCGCAAGAATTAGATAATATTCTTTGCACTTTCCTACTGGTTTCATAGGAAAGTAGTTTGGCGTGTTTGGCAAATGGCTGGGGCACTGTATGCCACTCTTTTCGGCTGATAGTTGACTGTCTGTCATAACGTATAATCTCCAAAGGATTCCCAGTCTGGGGCAGGACCGTTGTTAATAGGAAAAGAAAAAAATTTCACATTTTGATACGCGCCATCCACTATACCAAGCTCTCCATTAGAATAAGTAAACCGGTGTTACCGTGAGCATGTTATCTTTGGAACTGGGATTGACTAGATAACCTGATTCACCAGTAATCGCTCGGTGCTGGCGCCGCACGTTCCGGGCCAACAAATCTGGGACCAATAAGGCATCGTATCAGGTAACATTAGTGATTCAGACAACCATTCATTTGGGCTTGATGACTGAGGTTGAGTCCGAGGTTAATATACCATAAATGCTCGCCATTCCTAAAATTGCCTATTTACTATTCGCCATAATATTGAAATCAAAATAACCCAGAGAAGTTCTTTGTACCAGAGTAGTTTCTATCAGTCCTCCGGAAAATGAGAGATAGTGATTCTGGATAGGAAGGCATTTTCCTCTAATGGCAACTTTTGACCACATTAGTTTATTGGGCATTATTGGTTCTGTGTCATTACGGTTACCGTTTCTGATTGGCAGTTGAATACTTCCTCAGTTAAAAGCGTAGCAGCTGCATTAAGGCCCATTGACATCTTACCGATCTCTTTCATTTTCTAAGCATGTTTGGCATAATATTACAGCATCCAAAGTATCAGGGATTGACCGTCACTGTTGTGAACCACGAATAGTTGTTGATAAGATCAACAAGTGAAGCTACCACTTTTCCCTTTTGTTAGTACCACTAGAACTCCATTGATGCTCCCCTGTGCCACCGTAACTTAGCGCTTGGCGAGGACATCATTTACAAAACATTAAGAATATACTTTCAATATCCGGAAAAGGCGCGGTTAGTTTATATTAAACTCGAAGGCAGAAACACACAATCAACTGATGATGGTTATGGGTCGAAGCGGGCAATTATTACTACTAGTGGATTTGTTTTTCCTCGCACAACCCCGTGTTACCGATACGCGGACGAATGATACATAGAAGAAATTGCCAGTGCAGATCCAGTGGTAGAGGTTCCGTGAGACTTGGAGTGCGAGTTAGAAAACCCCCGAAAAACTATACCAGGTACGATCAGCTGTGCAGAGTTGGAATGCCAAGGTAATCAGGGCTGTTGATTGACCGCAAATTATCCCGGGGTCGGAGAATTTTATCAGTTTCTACCGCCCCGCGTTAGTTGAGCTTCTTTTTGCTCTCCATAGCCCACTGTGAGCTAACTACATCATCGAGGCAGTGAGTTCTGCTTCAGAAGCTTCACATCACATTACGGCTTTGATTGCCACACTACTATTGCCTGCGGCAACTCATGTTAATCCAATGAGACTAAAAAATCACCAAACACTGTTCGTTGGTCCATTTGCTTGAATAGAATTTAATTACCATTCCAGACTGAGTGACTACGCTCCTTGAGATGTTTCCTTTGGTGAAGAACCACCACGCCGGGAATTGGTAAGCATCCAGCCGGCGGTGATGTGAAAACCACGCCTGAACCACATATGATGGAAGTTTGAAAGGGCACTTTACTAAAGGGGACACATGAAATGTCAGGAGTAAGAGCAATCCCACAAAATAGAAGCTTTCCTCGGAAGGGGGCAAGAGCGGCCTTCCCACTTTACATGATTACAATAAAGCTTAGTAAAAGGGATAGATTCATAAGATTAAAATTTTGGGTTTTTCATTTTTCTTGGTACTTTGAGTGTCAAATAGTGCTTTTCACTAGTTTGACTCGAATAAGGTGCGGTAAATTCAAGTTCAACAAAGAGTGAAATGGTTCCAAAAAAGGCAAAAAAGACACCACTGGATGCTTTTCTTGACTTGTGTATTTAAAGCGCTTTTATACGCCTTTTCCGAAAGTTTATTCCGTGTACTCTGACGGCAAACCAATCAAACTGATGCCTGAAAGCGATTTTGGTGCGACCAATATTAATAATCGTTAAAGCCTACATTCGGAATGCGACCGACTCAGTTTAATGGTCTTTGATTGGAGAATCATTGGGCGCTGTCATGTTTCAGCTTCACAGACTCGGATAAAACCAGTGAGTGAAAGTCCTGCTCAAAGCCTTTATTCTTTGGCGGGAACAAGGTAGATTTGACCATCTTATTGGGATTCTGATCAATCATTACTTCAATCCCGAAGTTTTACATTTTGAATATTTCATTGACTTAGGAGATAGCTTTTTTCAGATTTAAAGAAGAGGCGGGCGTCAAGGTTACTCTCCCCACCCTTAGTAGTTGCTATTTCTTGTGTTCGAAGCGAACTTTATTTAGAAAAATTGTTCTCTGCAGTACTTTTTCTCGTTTGCCAGTATATTTCCTGAATACGGGTAACTAGGGACGATCCAGGATTTAGAACGGACAAACACACCCTTTTGAGTGACCAATGTAAATCATCCGGCACAACCAATCATATTCAAGCCACCACATTCTCAAATTAGGTTGAGGTGAGGCTTCTGGCAGTCCAAAAGAATAACCGGATATTGTGAAGGTTAGTGATTTGGTTTTTGATTTCATGACACAGACTGTGATCCCATCCATATTGGGCACATTCACATCACTTGGATGACCAAATCTGGAATCTCTTTCTGAGTTTATTATCTAATCGGGCCTTTTGCCTATCTACGCGCTGCTCAAAGTTAATTACTCATGATATCATTACTCAATAGCGTTTCGAGGGTGGGTATTCCCCTAATTACTTCTCTCAGTTACTATTCGTCACATCAGGAATTTTGAAAACTAAACTTGTATTCAGTAGAGGTAATTTTTCAACAATCTGCTTATCCTCCAAGTCCAGCCACCGGCCAAGTTCTATTTGACGTCCTCCTGACATATGGGGGAAACGGAAATGTCGTTATCTAACTATTAATTAGGTAACAAGAAATACGAACACTCGTCCCTACGCCTTCATCACTTTGCACACTGATGCTGACCTTATTGCAGCCTCTTACGATATTTTTGGAAAAAAGCCAATCCAATACCACTACCTAACAATTGGAGGTCTCGAGTTTTTGGAAACTTGATAGAACTCGGTCCAAAAAATGCGTTCCGATTCCAACGTTGAGACATCCCGATTCCTGAATCCGTGACCAGTAATGATTCAGATCTTACCGATCTGCATGTGACTTTCTATTTTGACAGCTTTATCTCGCCTCCTTCTTTGGTGTATTTAAAGCATTGGAAAGTAGATTAAATAAAACCACAACTCCATTTGGGTTTCATGCTTCGAAATCCAGAAGAAAGCTAACTTAGGTCTGTCGCGATGCACAAACAGCGCGCAGATAAGATGAATACTTTTATCTAATTGTCCAGGCATTCCTTTTAAGCTCAGAGAGAAAGAATGACCTTCATTCAGTTAGAAACGATTACAAAAATCTGATCTGGTAAGCCTCTCAGCTGAGTAAGCGTGCTCAGATTTTCGATTAAGTCCAATAATGATTGATCATTTGAGCATCCGTGTGGTTGCATGTGAGTTTCCTACTATAAGAACAATTAGCTATTTCTTTGATCAAATCTTTCAGGTCATTTCGTCTCAATTCAACTCGGTCACCGGCTTAAAGATCAAGCGTATAGGGGCGTTCTCCGAACTCATTGAGAAATATTGTTGTAAAAAAGTGATCTTAGCCTCATTCAATTCCATTTCATTTCTCCTTCTCTATCTGGATATCCTCAGCTCACGCTTTCAGTTTTTGGCCTGTCTAACAGGAATGTATCGAATCAAAAAGGAAAATACTTACGACCAACAAAAAGTAAAAAAAGGAAAGCAATCCAAGTAAGCCAAGGGCGTTCGATATGAATCTTCAGGGATTTGGCGGACTCCAGTCCTGGTTGTATTCTTGCTGGCTCTCAAACAAGGAATTTCATAGTCACCATGCTGATAGTCCCGTTAAAGCTCACTTGATTGACCCGTACCCAGATTTACCCAAAGGATCATTTAGACCTTTACTTGGTAGGCATTAAAGGAATTTATTTTCCGGAAAGCCAACTTTAAAATCGATTTAACAAGTGAATGTCCCAATGACAGGTGGTTTTGGGAATACCCTAGTTCGGATGTTATCCGTATCCTGAATGGG
>Ga0163217_1063213_pt1 | contig 10579 bp, 8 predicted proteins | sample SynspAceP_FD_185933 | JGI IMG/M metagenome (GOLD analysis project Ga0163217, IMG submission 185933) | Saline lake microbial communities from Ace Lake in Antarctica - Synechococcus sp. Ace-P (PacBio error correction) | ecosystem: Environmental > Aquatic > Non-marine Saline and Alkaline > Saline ... | reverse complement strand
ACGCAAACGCTTCGCCAAAGAGGTCGAAGACAAAAACTTCGATCCGACACGGTTGATGATTTTTTTGCCACCATGTACGGTTAATACGCCAAATCAATTGGACGACAAAACTCACAGGCACAGATCGCCTTAGAACGATTAACAAAAATTATCTAACCTCGCATGCGCTTTGTGATGAAAAACAGCAAACTTCGACTAGAATCTAAGGAAGGCATAAGTACCGCAAACAAAAAGGTTATGCCGCTTTGGTTTAATTTACCCACTAAAGTTCCAGATGATTCCATATCGTTTTTTTGGACATTGGGGCCGCCCTAGAAGGAAAAACCAGCAGGAACATGTCATGCACTAGACACTGGCTGCGTTTTGGGAGGAAGTTAACCGCTTACGCTAGAAACAGACAACGCTTTAGTACACCTTGTACAATAAACCGGAAGAACTCATACTTATACCTGTATCGACATTTCCAGACGCCCTTTACACCGATATCATTGAAAATAATGGCGCTATTGTAGACATCCCGGTGATTTGGTTAAGCTTTGAAAACTAGCCATATGACCCAATGCCATCAGCTTAACTAACGACAACGGTACAAAAATTTTATTTGATAGTGCGAAAAAAGCCAGCCCATTATTGTTTTGCTGCTATCACGCGGTAACACAGTAAGGAGCGGCAGAGTACCTTGCTCGCAAGTATTCAAAGAAGTCTATCTCCTTAAACGCGAGTCAAGCAATGGAGCGCTATGTTCCCAGAGGCAGTGCGAAACAGGCAAAACTAGCAACACCATGACAACCCCCTACCAAGTTCACCTCGTGGCGGCGCCGTTAGAGACGCCCTACTTGGACTGCCTGTTGGTCGACCACGGACTGGGTCGTCACAGGCGGCCCACACCAGATTACCTTGAACAGAAAGGTTATCAACAGGTTGGCAAACAGTTCCCCGTCTTCCTACACCCTAGAAGCAAAGAAGAATACGCCCTTGCTCGCGCAAAGAAAAAAAGCAAGGTGAAGGGCTTTACACTGGTTTATTTGTGACTTTGCTCCCGACATTCGCTTAGAAGGAAGATTTAGAACGTTCGAGACCTGACCATCAATGCAATAGCACAGGACCAAGATGGTAAACCTAATAGGGACCCTATTTCAATGGACAGCAGGGACTTACACAAACGAATTATTTCGTCATGTCTCGATGCCTTTGTAGAAGACCCGTTGGCGCGTTATTAAGCGTCGCCTCGTTTTCGCTGCTCGGCTTTTCACCATTTTGCTTTACAAATCGCGCCTGAAACCCTATCTTTGATTGAAAACCATCATGCATCTGGAGAACTATCCGCATTAAGCCGGCGGAACGTATTTGGAAGGAACTTGAAAAAGCGTTAAAAATACTCAGGGGGGGGGGCAATTTTTGGGGGGGGGCCCAATTTTGTTTTGTTTTTTTTTACCGTTCTTAAAAGAAGCAAAAACGCGCTCGAACAAACTTTTTTCCAGGGTTTATTGGACCGGACAATCAAGTCATCGCTGATAGCCTAGGTCACGCAGAGTTCACGCCCGCTCAACGCTTGGCCATTCTTGGAAAGCACACCCCACTCACGGGAAGCTAAGTCAATTACACCCAAACGCATCGCGCTCCCTAATCAGTTCAAAACCCTTGCCGAACAAGTACGTGCTTTATATGAAAATCAGCGCATCCGATGAACGCGGAGAGTTGGGAAAAACTGGCTCATGTCAGTGAATTGCCATCAAAAAAACCTTCAACCATTTTCATTATTAATTGAAGTTTAAGTGAGCTAACCAATAGTAAACCAGGAAGGACTGGCAAACTCTTCGCGAAACGATTGCGATCCATTTCAATGCAGCCAGCTTGATGAAACAAGCTTTGATGGGGCTGAGCTTGGTCTAGCCCTTAAAAGAGCCAGAATCGAGCACTGCGATAAAAAAGCTCCACCTTTTATCAACTAACAAGTCGCAGGTTAATAAGTAACGGCGGGATTTCTGTGTATTTTCACACCAACAGATTGAAGCCGGCTGCGACAGCGCCAGGCTTACGCCAAAGTCAAGGTAAACCGCATTCAGTTTAAAAAAACTGCCCTATCAAGTCGCCGACTAAATGCTCTGCCAAAGGTTTCAATGAGTTCCGAACTGGCGCTCAGCACAAAAACGCTTAAAATGAAAATTCGAAAATAGCTTCATAATCCAAAGTTTAGCAAGGTCATCGGTCTCGCAGGCAACTCGATTGTCGTGCTCCATCTCCAGATCAAACAACAAATCTTGTTGAATCTTTTTTTCCCCATCGTAAACACCAATAACGCTTGAGCCTTTCAGCCCCTCAATAAACACCAAGTCTTTCATATTAGATTCCTTCAAGGGTGGTAACTCAGACAAAGGCCAGCGAGCACGAATAGACAAAAACTAAAGCTCTGACGATTGTCCATATTGCCAAACGCTGCAGCACCAGCATAAGCAATCATAGCGCCATTATCGGTGCAGAACTCTGCGTGCGCAGCATAAAACACACTCGCTTTGAATTTTTTTCAGCTGACTTTCTAGCTGCTCACGCCAAACGCTGATTCGCACTCACGCCACCGGCGATGAATTAACCGTTTCAACCCTTCGCCTCTAGTGCGCGACGACACTTAATCACTAAGGTTATCGACCACAGCGGTTTCAAATGCTAACGCAAAGCGTCCGCTTTTAAATTGCTCATCACAGCGGATCATCGTCTAGTTTTTGGGGGGGGGGGGGGGGGCCCGCGTGCACAGCCCGTAAAAAAGCGGTTTTCAAACCACTAAAAACTAAAGTCTAAACCAGGGCGCATCCGTCATTGACGCGGAAATTTAAGAACCCCGATTTAAGGTTACCCTGTTTTGCTAATGCAGCAATTTGCGCGGCCCACCTGCGATTACGGCAACCAATCATTTTGGCGGCCTTAAATCAAACGCTTCACCAGCGGCATCATCTAATGACTTGCCCCAAAAAAGACGATATTTCACCGCGAATACCCATCAACTCGGACTAACTGGCGTATGACCGCCAGAAACCCAACAATGCGAATTTAAAAGCATCTCAGGTTGTGGACTCCTTCAAGCATAGGCGCTAAAAAGATGCCCTTCCATATGATGCACGCCCAACGCAGAATCCCCAACGCATAAGCTAATGAACGACCAATAGTCGCACCTGCCATTAATGCCTCCGACCAAGCCCGGACCACTGTATAAGCGATGGCATCGGCTCCGCTTTTTCATACGGTTCTTGCAGCACCTCATCGATCAGCGGCAATGTTTTCCGTTACATGGTCACGAGATGCCAATCTGGCCCACGTCCACCGTATTCTGCATGCTGAGCAATTTGAGAATAAATTTTTGTGGCCTTAATAGACCATTTTTCGGTATCGGTTAAATAGCGCATCCCCGTCTCATCACAAAAAGCAGGTTTCTAATCCCCAATACTTTTCATTAGAAGCAATCTCATCAATAATTTGAACGCATTGTACCTTATCTCCTTCCCGTTGCAGAGCAAAGACAACCTCCTTAAACTGACAAGCGCAAATGATATTAGACCAAAGTCTAAGCGAAGCATTATTAATGCCGCGCGTTTTCAATGTTTTAATAAAAAGGCAGGGTGTTTTTCTCGTTTGGCACATAGCTTCCTAAGTAAGCAGATTATGGGCGACTCAAAACCACAACTCTTGAAAAAAATATATACAGTACAGACGCGGCACCACAGTCTGTCCAGAGTAAGAAAAAAATCGATCGTATTTAGATTCACACTCTGTTCAACAAAAGCGCGCTTTGAAAGCCCATTAAATACGGTATGATTCACGCCGTTTTTGTAATACTTAAAACCTTAAAAAAAATTATTTTAAAGGTAATTAAACATGCCAGCCAGTAAAAGTAAAATGAATACGAACCATTTGACATCGCTCTTCGTTCGCCTTCAAACGCTCTTGCGAGAAAAAGCAGTGTTTTGCAGAAGTTTCGTCGTCGCGAAGTTACCGAAAAAACCAAACAACTCTTCGCAAACGCTGCTGCAGCAGCAGCGGTAAAAACGTCACGCTAAAGGAAAGTTTCTCGCGTGAACAGAAGAAAATTCCAACGTTTGTTACTAGGCCAATCTGCCGTTTGGACAATTGCTAAAAACAAATGTTTTGCCTTAGACGCTCCTGCATTTAGGCTTATAAAAAAACGGCTAGTTAACAAACTAGCCGTTTTTTTTGTTTATTTGCCTACCAGAAAATTAAAGAGGATCCATGTCAGATTTTAAAAAAACACATTCTCAGATACATTAAAAACTGCTTGCACGCGCCAAAGAAGAAACAGCGCGTAAACGTTATTCGAACCATTTATCTGATGCAAAAAAAATCGGAAATCGACGAGCCGCATGAATTGGATGGACGCACGTGTATTGCCGTCCTAGATAGAAATGAAAACAAACAAACGCAAAGACTCTAATCAGCAGTTTCCTTGATGGCGATCGTGAAGACCTAGCTAAAATTGAACAAATAAAGAAATGCTGATCATCAGCGAGTTTTTACCAACACCATGACTGATAATGAAGTATTGGTGAAGATTGTCAAAGCGGCAATTTCAAAGAAACTGGCGCCAGCTCCATGCAGCAGATGGGCGCGGTTAATGGCCATTTGTTAAAACCACAAGTTCAAGGTCGTGCCGATATGCGCAAATCAGCAACAAGTAAAAGCACAATTAGGCAATAGTATGGCGGCGACGCTTCCTGATCAGTTTTATTGACGAGGGCTTCTTGCTCGGACCCGACCTAACCGATGTGGTTGCGTCTTCGCATCAGCCTTAAAAAAAAATCAGCGTCAAAAACTATAGCGCCCTATGCCCTTTTCCACAATGAAAAAAGCCCTTTCAGTCAGCCTTAAATCAACAAGCAGTTTTACTATTGCTTTGGCTGCGGTGCTGGCCGGCAACGCCATTTCATTTGTGATTGGAACATGGATCATTCTGGATTTTGTCTTTGATGCAAATTGAGAGCACTTAGCCAAAGATTTGCTGCATGGAAGTCCCCCAGAGAGCAAGCGCACCGGACCGGTACGAGCAAACGCCGAACTACTAAAGCGGCCACTATCAGAAAAGCGCTCAATTATCAACAGCAACTAACCCAACACCCCGATGTAAGAAGAAGGCCACCGATTATTTATCGAAAGATTCGCGGATTATCTGGTTCAAATTAGCCAAAGTTTCGGCCTAGGTTTTGCCCCATCCGGATGGGACAATCTCCTCAAAAAAAAAAATAGGCACTCGCGCCGCGAAAGCCAAGAACAGCTTTATATTAAGGAGGGATGCTCGTTGAGAAGAAAGAGCAAACCAAGGCCATTATTTACGGACCGCTTTCGTGATCGCATCATCTTTTCCTATACGAGACTCCCGCGGAGAGTGATTGCCTTTTGGCGGGCCGCGCCTTTGGCCGATAAAAACCAAGATTTGAAACTCCCCTGAAACGCTGTTTTCAGAAAATGCCAAAGAACTCTATGCTTATTGAAGCAAAACCAAACACCCAAAAATTACTCGAATTCCAAAACTCGTGGTTGAAGGCTATATGGATTTTCATCGTTGCTAGCTCAAACACGGCATTAACTAACGCCCGCTCGCCACACTAGGCACTTCGATCAATTAGCCAACACATACGCAAAAGCTATTCAAGGCTGGTTAACACAAAGGTTTATACTCTGCCTTTGATTGGCGATAAAGCTGGAGCGCTCAGCCGCCATTCGCGGGCTGGAAAGGCCTCCCTCTCCGTTATGCAAGACGAAAAAACAAATCAGTTTTTTGTTTTACCCGAGGGGCGAAAGACCCTGATTCATTTAGTAAGGCAAGAGGCCAAAGAAACTTTAACAAAGCATTGGGGAAGACGCCTCTTCACTTTCTCACGGTCCTCTTTGAACACGCTAGGAAAACCAAAGTCATCACCCTTGGACGAAGAAGGTTGAAGCTTTCAATTCACTTCGTAACGCCATGAGCATGATCCAGCAGATACAAAAGAGCTTACATTTCGCTACCGTTGCTTATTCGCAGTTTAAGTGAACAATCTGCGGATTGATAGCGACACGCTAGGCAACCACATCAATTCCCAAGCAAAGACCATCAGCCAATAACCAAAGCGACACTCAGAACAACACGACAAACGAATAAACACATTTCACATTACTGGCAACGATGAAGAGCCATTAACGCGCCGGCCTATGATGAATACCGGACAGCTATTCGAATCATGAATACAGTAGCGCACAAGCCATTATTTGAGAGCAATAAAAAATCGACTTTTTAAAAAAGGACGGTAAATTTAATTTTAAAATTTAAAGAAAAGGAAGCGTTTTTCCCTCCTGCCCCCTTCTAGCCTTAGCCGCATAAAGCAAAGCCTCACTTTGTTTACTCCTTCACCCAACAACCCATAGCGCGCAGCACATTGATCTTCCTGACCCACTGCGTCAACCAAGTTCAGTAAATGAAGAACTACAAATCTTCATGTAAAAATGGAGATATTTTGCAAAATACCCCACCAAAGAAACACAGGACACCTACTTGGTGGAAAGGTAGATCAATCCACCATTACGAACAATTTACGCCACTTTTTAAACCACCAAGATGCCACAACCAAGCAAAAAATAAACCAATGCACAACCAAGAAGTGCTGGATATGTCTCAGCCATGAAAAGACCTTGGTTTAAATTAGTTCCATCCGCAAAACGGTTGAAAAGCAAAGGAAATTGAATCCATAAAGGATTTAGCAGTAGCAAGCAAGAACTGCCGCAATTTGATGGATTTAATCAGACAAAAAAAAACACTAAAAGACGCTATTTTTATTCGAAAAGATAGGATAAAGTGGATTGAGAGTGAATAAATTTTGTTATTAATCCGCGCGCTTGCTAAACTCCCAAAGAATTTCTAACGATAGGTTGTCGAATGCCAGACACTCAAACAGTCACGTCTCAAAGAGCTGATCTCCAAGGGTAAAGAACAAGGTTACCTACTTTTTGCTTGAAGTTAATGACCACCTCCCTGCATGACTTCAGACCCGGAGCAAGAGAAGAAATCATTGCCATGATCAACGGACATGGGCATTACGGTTTCTGAAGGTTGCACCAGATAAAGATAGCCTTCTTATGGTAAGAAGGCGACTCTACCGATGAAAGCCGCTGCAGAAGAAGCAAGGCCGCGGCCTTAGCTTGCCGTAGAAGGCGACATCCACCAGAAAACAAACCGACCCTGTCCGCATGTACATTGCGGAATTGGGGTTACCGTTGAGCTATTGACTCCGTTGCAGGCGAAATCCCATTGCCAAACGTATCGAAGAAGGTACGCGTGAAGTCATGTCTGCTATTTTCCTACTTTCCCTGGCGCCGTTGGACGTATTGCTTAACGCATACGCAAAAGTTACAGGAAGAAGAAGGTCCGTTTAAGTGATATTTTTAGCGGTTTCATTGACGTGCATGGTGAAAGGAACTGTTTTGAAGAATGATTCCTGAAGAGCCTCAGTTCGAAGAAGACGCCGCAGACAATGCTGACGATGACGACAACGCTGACGACGAGGAAGAAGAGACAGATTAACCGTCCTTGATCCAGAAGGAAACCGCTCATACGTTTTCAACGAACATTGCACGCATATACAACGAACTTAAGTCTTGCTAGAAAAATAGCGATAGACAAGACCCTGCCGTTCGTAGCAAACAAGAAGGGAATTAAGCATCAGTTTTGCCTTTCCGATCAAAATTGGTTCCTAAGATTTTTTGATGATTAGTTACCGTGTTCCGCTCTCGCCATGGAAAAAGTTCGCGATCAAGAACGCCTTATCATGCCAAGTTTGTGCTACGCAAATCAGGTATGCCAAGAACGGAGTTTTTGGAAGCGCTTCCAAGCAATTGAGACCAATCCGGAGTGGCTAAAAAGAACAAATTGCTTCTCGGGTTGCGGATTACGCGCAGGCTTGAAGAAAACTCACCTGAGTTTATGCGCAGGCCAGCGTAAACTTTCGTGCCGTTCAAAAAAGACACTGGCCTAACAATTGCCGAAATTAAAAAGAAATCAACCGCCGCATTTCTATCGGGAAACTCGATCTTCGTCGTGCGAAGAAAAGAAATGGTGAAAGCCAACTACGTTGGTAATTTCGATTGCGAAAAAAATACACCAATCGCGGCCTTACCAATTCTTGGACCTTATACAAGAAGGCAACAATTGGTAATTGAAAGGCAGTCGATAAGTTCGGAATATCGTCGTGGTTATAAGTTTCTCAACCGTATGCCACTTTGGTGGGATTCGTCAAGCAATCACACGCTTTCAATTCGCTGACCAAGCTCGCACTATTCGTATACCGGTGCCAACATTGATTGAAACCAAATCAACAAAACTAAACCGTATCTCCTCGTCAGATGCTTCAGGAAAATGGGTCGTGAAGCGACACCTGAAGAATTGGCTGCCCGAATGGACATGCCTGAAGACAAAGATCCGCAAGTTATTGAAAGATTGCGAAAGACCTATCTCGATGGAAACACCTACGTGACGATGAAGATTCAACACCTAGGTGACTTCATGAGACGATGGCGCTGAATCACCTATCGATTATAGCAACGATTGAAGGCTTGACGTGAATCTACGAACCAACTGTGCTTGCAGCGTCTAACCGCTCGCGAAGCAAAAGTTACTGCGTTATGCGCTTTTGGTCGATTTGACATGAATACCCGACCACACTCTTTGAAGAGGTTGGTTAAACAATTTGACCGTTACTCGTCGAACTATTCGTCAAATAGAAGCTAAAGCATTGCGCAAAGCTACACCCTAGTCGCTCAGAACACCTACGAAGCTTCCTAGACGAATAATAAAAAATTTTATTCAAAAAAAAACCGCTGTCAAAAACAGCGGTTTTTTTATACCTTACCTTTGAAAAAAACTATTTTAAAACAGCAGTTAGCAACCAAAACTGTCATGTACACTGTAATTTAAGAGTATGGATAAAGACAGTGAGGCTTAGCTTGCTAAAAAACCATAATCACCATCAAAACACATCACCCCCCCACCCACCTCAAGCGGGAATAATTGCCAGCTGGCTCACTTATTACTGCATTAGGCACTCAAACCCTCACAAAACAAAAAAATCTCCCTTGTTTCGTCGTTTTATTCGCTCTTCAAAAAAAACCGTTCATGTTCACCACAGGAGTAACAATCTATGGAAAAAAATCTACGTTCTGGACCACTAATTGTACTATTGCACGAACCCTTTGGCCTATCTACGCCGCGTTGCTGAGCATAAAGTCGTCATACAATGACGTTCTTGAAGAGCTCGATGTCATTAAAAATAGACGAGACAAGGACGTTAGCCGTGAAGCCACGTGTCGCCATTAAACACCATTGATAAAATTTCGTCGGTGATGCCTCTCCTCGCGAACTTCAAGCCCGGAGTGGCCTATCCCGTATCGTCAGCAATGAGTAGACAAAAAATCAGCACCAAACGCAGCGAAGGCTCTTTGGCCATTTTTCCAGATCAACAAATCGTCCTCACTGACCAAATATCCCATTTTTTAAAATTGGCAACCACGGATCACGCCAATTGACAACGCCATCCATCAATGTCGGCCTAAGCTTACAGCCACTTCACCCACGATCTTTTCTGCTCTGCCTTGTTGACAAAAAGAACATTTAATATGCAATTAAAGCAAAGTGGTCAGGACTTGAGCGCGTAGAAGACTACCGAAAAGACAGGAGTGCTTGATGAATCTAGATGTGATGAGTAAAAGGCTATATTCAGTTTACGGGCCAGCTTTTGCGTCGACCTAGACAGCTTTAAAAAACGGAAAGCCCACGGCCGACATACCGTTCATGTTCATTAACAAAGCCATTATCCCCAAAAAAATTTACATCTCAACATGTTTGTCATTGGATGATTTGAAAGATTTTTATTGGTTTTGTGGGTTTCAACAATCGATCAAGAAGTTTTGTTATTTACTCCGACCGTCAAACAAACAACACCTGAATGAATTCAAAATTTCTGGGGCATTCCTTTCCTCGCCCAATTTTAAGAGCAAGCCATGGCGTTTTACCTATTACGCCATGAGAACTCCAGACCTAATGGTCATGACGGGACCTGCAGGCTCAGGGTAAAAAACCCTTACTCGCTCTAGCGTATGGGCCTTTCAAGCTAACCAATGGAAGAGAAGCGTTTTTTCAATTAAGATCATTGTGCCCGTTTCAACAACCGCCCCAATTGGCAGGAAGACATTAAGGCGTTTCTTACCGGAAACCGAGGAAGAAAAAAAATGCGCCTGGTTGGGGCCGCCTGACGAAACAAAAAAACTAGGAGGTACTCCGGCGCGAAGATGAGAAAAAAACACCTCCCGTTTCCAGCAGTATTTGATTACGTTAAAAACAAAAAAAAAAAAGCCCCCAATATTTTACAGTTTAAATCGGTTGAATTTTTATTTTTTGGCGAGGGACGGGCTCCTTTTAACAAAAAAAAAACCGCTCTAATTAAAATCATAAAAAGATGGAAAGCTTTCAAGGTTTTAACCCCACCAAAAAGGTTCCAGACCTTTTTTTTTTAAAAAAAAAATTCAAATCGTAAACTCCTCTCTTTTT
>Ga0163217_1117606_pt1 | contig 10580 bp, 20 predicted proteins | sample SynspAceP_FD_185933 | JGI IMG/M metagenome (GOLD analysis project Ga0163217, IMG submission 185933) | Saline lake microbial communities from Ace Lake in Antarctica - Synechococcus sp. Ace-P (PacBio error correction) | ecosystem: Environmental > Aquatic > Non-marine Saline and Alkaline > Saline ... | reverse complement strand
TGTGTATTTTCCTCTCGTGGGCGGGTGTTCCCCAGTGGTCCGGCGTGTCTTGGCCCGGCCCAGGTCACTTGACAGGCGTGGTTCCGGGGTGCGCGGTGGGTTTCGGGCCATTTGGCCCAGGGCTTCTTGGGCAGATCGTTCAGCGCTTTTGGCCGATGAAGCACCCCCGGCCATGCCTCATATTGGGCCCTGGAGGCGTTCGGGTCGGACCAGCGCCGCGCATGACGGGTTCGATACCGGCCGGTATTCTGGGGGAACGGCCTCCCGGTCGAAATCGATTTGAGTACGGTATCCGGTCCCGTTGGCTTCGCCCAGTGTGTTGCCGCAAATCGACCGCGTTCTGTTAGGGTTGCGCGCCGTGGTATCTCTTGGTGGGCGGTTCGCGGGCTGGTCGGCCCGGCATCCCCGCATCGGGCCAGGGTAAAAAGGTAAATGTCCTTGCGGGGTACGGTGCCCGGTTCGGCGTTTTTCCGAAACGGTCATGACGGGGCTGGAGATGTAGTGTCTTTTGCCTGACGCCTATTAGCAATTGCGGTCGTGTGTTGAATGGGTAAGGGCCGCGTTTGGCAGTTCATGGTGGTTTGAGCGTTCAGTCGCGCTTTGGCAAAGTTTGATTCGTGGCAGCGGGTCCGTTTCATGTGCGGAGCAGCCCGAGGAGGTCCGGGTAGATTTTTTTCGGCCAGCGCATTTGCGTCCGCGCAAGGGTCGGCATGAATGGATTTCGTGTAACGGTGGGGATTGCCGGTAGGCCAAATCGGTCCCGCGCATCCGTGCCAGATAAGTTGTTGGAGTTTCGTGCGGTTTGGTGATCCGTGGCAAGTGGTACACGCAGCGTGCGTCGCCGCTCGTGTACGCACGCCCATGTCGAGCGGCCTTAGGCGTGGCAGAATGGTCCAGGCCCACGCAAGCGGGGGGTTTTTTGCAGCCCCGCCGTCAGGAACAGGAAACGCGTGCCCCGGACCGCCATCAGAGGTTTTCGTATTAGAGCGGTTTTGTTTGGGAAGCCAGAATGGGTTCAGGTTCGGTCGTACACCCGATTGGCAAAGTAATGCCGTTATGCAGCAAGTGCGTGCGCACCCCGGTGATCCCGCCCGTCCAGCTTGCCGCAATCGCCCAACGCCGCCAATCATTGGTCGTAGCCTGAATCGTTGGGCGGAATTGCCGCTTCCGGGTGTCCGGGATGGTATCCCGGGTGATTTTCATTGTCGATTGCGTGATGGGGAGGTAGGTTGTGTCCACCCGGGTCCAGAGGCTACCGCCGAGGAGATGATTATGAGAAGGTTATTGGCTTGGTGCCCCGGTTCTGGTCGTGCTGGGCCTTTCTGGCCGGTATCCTTGTGTCGTTTACCGGTGGGATAGCGACAGCGTAGCGCGTGGGTCTGCGTGGCGGGGGTGCCGAATTGGGCCCGGGCCGTTTGAGTGGTGATGGCCAAGGGCCGTGGCCGGGTTGTTGTCCGCCCGCCTCGTTTTTGTGGTTATCTTTTGGCCCCTGACGTTGCCGTGGGCGAGGCAAGCGGCGTCGTGGAATTGGAAGGCGGTTCTGGTCGCTGTGTTCTTTGTCGTTGCGCGATTATTGAGTTGTTGGGGATTTTGCGGCTTTTGCCGTGTGGCTGAGGATCGCGGCCAAAGTCAGGCCGCGAGCGGTGGGAACTATAAGGGTGAAGGGCGAGCCGAAACTTCTGTGGTATGCTTTGTATTGGTGTTGCGAGGCGGTTTTCCGTGACTTTTTTCCTGCCGCGATGTCCCCGAGGAGTTGGCGCAAAGTCGGCGTGCCTTTGTTGGACACGTTAGAAATTTGCTCATATGTGCGACATTTGGATAGTGGTAACCCTTTTTCCAGCGGGAGCTTTGTATGGTTCCCAGGACCGTCGGCTAGGCGGGCGGTCTCTTCTGGTGGTGCGGAGACGTTTTGCAGCCGTTGGCCAAGGATGGAAAGTGGTTCGGGTGGGCGCGGGCTTGTGGTGGGTTGGATGCCGAGGCCCGGCTTTGCGGTGGTTGTTCTGCGGTTGCAGCGCTGGGTTGGATGTGGTCGGGTGTGTTGGGCCCGCCCCGAATGGCGGGGTTGTGTGTTGGGGGATTCGGGGTCGGGTTTGCCGCCCGGTCTATCCCGGGGAGGAATTATTGTCAAAACCGGTTTTATGGGATGAAGTCCATGCCGGGTGTGGCAACGGGAGTGACTTGCGCGCAGGAACTGGCGGGGATGCGTCGGTGGGAACATATCGGGTCTATGAACTGTGCGGGGTGTGGAAGGCGGTCGGTTGATGCCTCGGGACCTTGCAGCGCATCTTGGCAGCGGTCGCCAATGGCGGCTCGTCGTAAGTTTTGTGATCTTGTCGTTGCGGCAAGTTGTGCCTTGGTTAGTGCGTGGAATGCGCTTTTGGTAAATAGGTGCGCCCGTCGTTGAGGCGCGGTTGTTGGGCCCGTTGATAGACATAGCCCAGTGTTCCGGCTGTGCGTGGATCAGGCGGACCGGCTAGACCCCGGGGGATGCCGAGTGCAAAAGCCGCCGATATCGCAGGGCTCGGGTGCGGTTAGGGTGTGGGCTGTCCCATTTGAACCGAATTCTTTGGTTCGGATGCTGCGCTCTTGGTTGCATTGGCGATCCTTCGGTCAGTCTTCCGGTGAAGGGGCCGTCTGCGGTGGTGCCGCATGGTTTGTATTGTTTTCGTGCGTGGTTGGAAGATCCGGGTAGGGGGGGCGGCTTGTCACGGGCGCGCCGGTAACTAGGTGGGCGCGGTGATCTTGCGAGTCTCTACGGCGGGAGCCGTGGCGGCCTTAATCGGGTTTTGGGCGGAAGCTTGGCGTTCCCCAGGTTTCCGGACGGCCCGATCTTGGTGCTTCATCAAGCGGTGCCCTTATCGGCGGTTTGATTCTGTGTTGGGACCGATTTCCGGAGCGTGCGGGGGGACGCGGAGTGGAATTTGCGCCGTCACGGTATTCAGCGTATTCCCGGCCCGACGCGGTTTCAGGGGTCATATCGTATATTCGGGATATTGCGCAGGGGGCATCGCTTTCGCGGCGTTGGGGGTTTTTCGCGAAAAGGGTTTGACCGAAGCGTGTTCAGCGATGGAAATTTCACGGTCTGACTTCCAACGGCCAGGTAGCCGTTTTTTTTGGGCCCGGCGGGGATTTTCATTTTTTTTTCTTTTTTTTTCCCGTTTTTTCTTTTTATTTTCGACGGGGGCCGTTCGGGGTCAGCAGATCAGTTGCCGACGGATAGTGCGTTGCATGCCGCGAATTGTGCGCATTGTGTTGTTTGTTTTTTTACGGTGATTGGGGTTTATTGTGTTATTCCTGGAGGGAGTCATGAAACCTGTTATTTGTTACATGCCCTTGGATGGGTGTTTGGGCGGTTTTGGCCCCGGTCTGTTGGCGGGAGTTACAGGTCTGGTGGATGGTCGGGGAAACGTCCGAGGGGGAGGGAGCGCCGTTAATTGGGGTCGGACATTTCTGGTAAATTGGTCTGCCGTTGAAAATGTGAGGGTTGGGTGGTGACGCAAGGGTCAAATGGGATGGCGGGGGTGGATTGATCAAATGGTCGTGTCCGGGGTACCCGTTGTGTGCGGGACGTGAGATCTCCCAGTGTGGATTTTTTCTTTTCTTTCCGTTTTGTTGTGTTGAGAGGGATTGGCGTGCATTTGGGGGGTGTTTCGGTGGTGGTTCGCGTCCACCGACCGGTATTGGAAGGCGACATTTTGTCGTTTTCCGCATCAGTTTTTGCCTGTGGGTCGGTCCCCGTTTCGAAGGGGTTTCAGGCGGTGTGTCGTTTTCCGGAGCGTTTGACGGGCTGTTCATTGTTTGCCCGGTGTTTTGCGTTACGTCACCAGTGGGCCTTGGTCTTGCGCGGGCATAGGCGTCGTTGGCGTGAGGCCGTCCGAGGCAGGGCCGATTGTGAGGGTTCGGGTTTTGTCTTCTCTTCGTGGGGCTGGCTGTTCCCGTGAAGGCAGACACATTGGGCAGCAATTCAGGTGCTGGCAACACTGTTTCCGTCCGGGCTTGTTGTGCCGAGCGGTCGATTAGAGATCGGATATCGGGGGTTGTTTGTGGGGTTTTGGATGGTCCGACGCGGGGGGTTTGTTTCTGTGGCTTGATGGGTTATGGTTCGACTTTTGGGGAATGCAGGGGCGGTGATGGCGATTGGCGCCTTGTGGCATTGATGCGGGTATGTGTCCGGGGATTTGAATTCTCGGTGAAGGCCCGCGGTCGGGGCGGGATCGGTGCGTTGGTGGCCGGTTGTGGGGATTCTTGTTTGGTTTGGGGTACCATCCCCCGGTGCCGGTCAACCGGCCGATTAAGGTCGGTGGTGGAGGCAGAGCGATCGGGATTTCCGACGAGGTCCGTTTTTGCGGCACGGGTGATGGAGGGGCTGTCATGTGTGCCGGACCGGTTAGGCGGCATTGTTTCACGGCGCACCTGGATTTATCCGGGGCTGTGAATGGTCAGGTGCCTATCGCGTGGTGGTCATGGCCCGGCTGTACGGTTTCCATTGGCGGCACGGTGAACGGTGTCCCCGGTGATTTTGCGGTGGGATGCGAATGTACGCGTGGATGTGGCGTGGTGCCAAGAGTGTTGTCGGTTTTAATGGATGCATACTGCCGGGTGCGATTCCGGGTTTGTGCAGGTCCGGGTCGCCAGGTTCTTGGGGTCCGGGTCGGCTGTTTGTGGGCAAGGGGGGAACCAGTGGGCTTGGTCTTGGTAAGACATCGCGCGCCGCGGCGGGTGACTTTTCCGACGGGAATTCCGGCTGGCCATTCACCAGTGTACTTGGTCTGGTCAGTCGTGGCCAGTCAGCAACCCGGTACGGTTTAGCGATATTGCGGTTGCCGTTTGCGTGCCGCTGAGGTGGCCGTGCATGTTTACCGAGGGTTTCGGAACGTTTGTGGTTAGGGTGGATTGGTTTAGCAGGATCGCGTCTGGGGTTTTACCGGTGGCGGCCGGGTCTCGCAGTGGCCGGAGCGATTGCCGATGTCGTGCATTGCCGGTTTTGACAGTATCCCGTCCGCGCCGTTTGCGCACGGCGGGGTTGGGTTGGGTTCCGTGCGGTCGGGGGTTGGGACCTGAATCCCCCATTGCGTCCCTGCGGATAGTAGGCCGTGGGGGTGTGTGGCCGAATTGAACGCGGGCGGGGGTCTTGACCAGTTTTTATCGTTTTGGGGAAGGAGAAGCGGTGTGTATCCGGGAGGGCGTTGCTAGGTGAGGTTTTTCCCTGACTTTGCTCCCGCTGGTTGTGTTTTGTCCGCTTTATCCGATATGTGGGGGGCATGGGAAGTTAATTTTCTAAATGGTTGTCCAAACAGAAGCGCTTGTCGGAATTGCTTTGGGGATCGGGGAGAAGTCACGACGACGTTTTGGCTCCGTAGCTAGGTGGTGTAGAGGTAGTTTTGTTTCCGGCTCTGCGCTTGTAGTGGTCGGTGGCGTCGTGGGTTGATTGCGGGGCCGTCGGTGGGTTCTTTTGGGGTTGTTTGGCGCATTCAACATTCAGGGTATGCGGGAGGTCGCGATGAACATTGGTTAGAGTGCGCGTTTCGTTATGAGGGCGCGGGGGTTGCCGGTTAGTTAGGGGAAGTGGGAGGAAAGGTTAACAGTACCGGGCTGGGTGGTTGTCATCGTGTCGTTTACGTTGGTTTTGCGTTCAGTTAACGGGCCGCCCATCGGCCACCCGGGCCACGCAGGTTTTGTGGCGTATTTTGTCGCTTGTGTTATCGGGGTGCGGGATCAAGGATGCCAGAAGGCGGGCGCACATTTGCTTACTTTTCTATTTTATTTTGGGGTTAGGGCTTTTTGTTCGGTCGGAAGATAGGTTTCTTTATCAGTCGGTTTGAGGTGGGATGGGAGGGTGCTTGTGGGAGGAGGATTGGGCAAGGGTGGCTGGATAGGTAGTGATTGTGCTGCGTGAGGTGGGTTGCGGGGAGTCGGCGTCCTGGGCCAGGTCTTTGGCTGCGTTGGACTGGGGCTATTGTTCTTTGCTCCCGGTGTTAGGTTCGGGACCTGTGCTTTTGGTCTTTGAAGTCTGTCTGATCCGCTTGTGATGGTTGTGTTCCGTTGATGGCTGGGCGTTTCTGTGTTTGAGGGGGGTGATACCGTTTCGTGCTGTTTTGTTGGGGCTGTGACATTTTGCCACGGCGCTAGCCTGCGTTGGGCTTGTGTTGTGCGGTAAGCGGTTGTGCTGGCGACGCTTGTGGCGGTTAATTGCCCCTTGGATCAGCGGGGGCGTGGATGCGATTTTTATTTTGGATCTGGTTGGCTGGTGATTGGTTTTTGTTTTCTTACCGGTATTCCGGCGTTACCCGGGATCCATTCGTGGCCGAGCTTGGGCCCGCGCTAATGGGGGCGCTGGGCCTCGGGAACCAGTGACGCCTGGGGCGTGTGGTTGTGGCGCATGGTGGGGAGGCTTGACGATCGAGCTTGCAGCGGGAGTTTGTGGAGAAGGCCCGCCAGCTGGATGGCGAGACGCCGGTTGATCCGGATTCAGGGACCGATGGGTTTTTTGGTTTGGGGTGGAAAGACGTTTTAATTGGTCCGGCCGTTGACGGTTCTGGGAGAGTGCGAACGCACCGTATGCGCGGGAGATTTCGTTTACTTGGCTGATGCGGGTGATGCGCCGCCGCGCGTTCTTGGGCAGGATTTCCCGGGTGCGATATGGGAGGGTCGATTTTGCGCGTTGGGTGAGCCGGACCGATGTGTTCTCCGGATTTTCGCGTGGTGGGTTTCCCGGCCAGATTATCTTTGGCCGTTCGGGGCCGTTTGGGGGCCGGCCGGTTGCCGACGCTGCCGCGCGGCCGAATATGAGGGCATGGGGTGGGGCTGTTCCTCGCCACCGCTGCTGGGTCTGGGCAGAGCTGGCCTTTGGCCATGGGGCGAGACCGCGACCCGACGCACGTCGGGGTGTGTCAGTGGCTGGCGGCGGGAGTGAAGCGGCCAGGGCGGGGCGCTAGGGGTGGAATACTTCTTCTTTCTTTCGTTGTTGTTGTTGGAGGTTGTGTATTTTCGTTAGGGGCGGGTGTTCGTGGTCCGGTGTCCTTGCCGCGGAAGGTACTTTGACGCGGTGCGTTTTCCGGTGCGCCCGGTTGCCGGTTTTCGGGCCCTTGGCAAGGCAGTGGCAGGTTCCAGAGCGTTTTGGGTTGACGCAGCCCCCCTTGCCCTTCTTTTGGGCCCGTGCGCGGTTCGGGTCGCCGCGGCCGCCGCCTGACTGGGTTGTACGGGGATATCTGGGGACCGGCCCTCGTGATCGGTTGGTACGGTATCCCGGTAGTTGGTTGCCGATTGTCCGTTTGCGAAAATCGACGGTTCTGCTTAGGTTGGGCGTGGATTCCTTGGTGGGCCGGTGCGGGTGGTCGGGGCTCCGTCCCAGGGAAGGGTAAGGTTGTTTGCGGTCCGGTGCGGTTTCGCCGTTTTGCGGTTTGACGGGGTGAGAGTGTGTGTCTTTGTGCGCATATTGAATTTCGCGGTCGGTTCCGCTTTGATCGGCGGTCAGGCGCGTCTTCGGCCAGTTTCGGCTGGTCCTTGGAGTGTTCCCAGTGCGTGGGAGCTGATCGTGGCGGGCGTCCCCAGTTATGTGCCCGGCGCCCGCCGACGGCAGGTCGTTAGCTTTTGTTCCGGGCTGTGCTTTGCGTGCGGAGGGTTCGGCCTTCGATGGTTTCCGTTTCGTAACGGTCCGGGTACGCCGGTAGGCAAATGCCCGTCCCAGGCATCGGTGAGTAAGATGTTGGAGTTCCGTGGGTTTTTTGGTGTGTGGAAGGTGGTACAGGCCAGAGCCGTCGCGCCATGCCTGTACGAGACCATGGTGAAGGGGTTAGCCGCGTTGCGAAATGGTCAGGCCACCCACGCCAAGCGGAGCGGTTATAGCCCGCCGTCCAGGACGTAACGGGTGGCCCAGATCCGACGCCCCATCCGGGTTTTCGTATTAGACAAGCCGTTTGTTTCCGGGGAAGCCCGATGGCCGATTTCGGTTGGTTCGTACCGTTGGCAAAAGTCGCCCGTTCAATGTGTGGCCGATGGTGGGGGCCGGTGTTGACCCGCAATCGCACTCGAGCACCCTCTGGTGCGTGGCTGATCGTGGGCGGGGCACCTTTGCCAGTTTCCCGGAATTGTCGAGGCCTGCGTATCCCGTGGCGACTTTTCAATGTCGTTGCGATTGATAGGGGAGCGTAGGTTCCTGTGTTCGACGGGTCGGGCGTACGGCGGAATGGTATGAGAGGAGTATGGTTGGTTGCCGGTGTGTCGTGTTGTTTCTGGCGGTATTCCTTTTGGATGTCGTCTACGGTCCCGTGGAACAGGCATAGGGCGTGCGGAACTTGAAACGTGGCGGGGGTGCGTTGGGGCGGGGTTTGAGTTGTGAATGGGGCCCCGGTACGGAAGGAATGTGAATCAACCGAACCCCAGCCTTCGTTTACTTTGGTTATACTTTGTGACGTTTGGCGTGGGTGCGCCAGCCCGCGCAGTCCGTGATGGAAAGGCGGTTTTCCGGTACCGGCCCTGTGTTATTTTGTCGATCTGCGCCCCGATACCCTGGTTGTTGGGGATTTTGCGGCCATATGACCCAAGATGTTCGGCTGCGGATGCACGGCAGTCAGGGAGCCGGCTACGGACTTACTCAAGGGCATGGGCGGGAAATATCTCGTGGATTGATTTAGCTATCTTGTGATGCGAGCGGTTGTCGATCTTTCGCCGCGATGTTGCCCGGAGTTGCGACCCAAGGTCCGTGCTTTTGTGGCCAGTGAAAAAATTTGATCTATGTGGCATATTGATAAGTCGGTAACATTCACGGGGGCTGATATTGGCTTCCGGGAATCCAGGTCCGTGGGAGGTCGGTCCTTTTGGTGGGTGGCGACGTTTTCTGACGCGTTTGGCAAGGAATGGAACGTGGTTTCGGGTGGGGGCGGGGCTCTGTGCGTGGCGTTGCGTGCCACGCCGGCGGCCTATGCCGGTGGTTGATCTGCGGTTGAGGGGCAATGGGTTGGTGTGGTGAGTGTTGCGGAACAAAACGCCGATGCGGGGTTTGTTGGTGTGACGGGTACGGGCCCTCGCCCCGGTTTGCAGCCCATGGTCAAGGGCGCGAGGTTAATCTGTCAACCGGATGATGCGATGGAATCGTCCCCTGGCGCTGCTGGCAGGGCCGTGATTGCAGCCGCCACGGGAAACCTGGCGGGATTGCGTGTGGGTGGGGTTCAGGGTCTATGAAATGTGCCGCCCAGGGAGTGTCCCGCCGGCGGCCCGGATTGATTGCCTCGGGACTTGCAGCGGCTTTGGGCAAGGCCCGGCCCGCAATGGCCCGTAGCGTTTATGTTTGTGATTTGGTCCCACCGGTTGGACGACCGCCAAAGTGTGACTTGGTGTGGCCCAGCGCCGAATCCCGCCGGGTTTTGGTTTTAGGTCAGCCCGCCGTCGTTGTCGGCGGGATGTGGCGTTTACCCCAGAATAGCCAAGTGTTCCGCCGTGTGCCGTGTGGATCAAACGCCGCGGACGAGCGCCGGTTGCGAGACCTGCACAAGGCAGGTATGCAGGATGGGTGGAGGTAGGGTGTGGATGATCATTTGAACGACACATTTTTGGTTCGGCACTTGCCCCTGGCCGCTTGGTTGATGGCGGTCCACTCCCGGTTAGTCCTTCGGTGAAGGGGGCGTCAATGCGTTGGTTGGCCCATGGTGATAATTCTGTTTCCAGCTGGGCATGTTGGACGCATCGCGCGATAGGGGGCGGACCATTGACTCACCAGCGGGAGTTTCAGGTGGCGCCGGGTGAAATCATTGCGGGTCTTTACCGGCGCGCACCGATGGAAGCTCCTACTCGGGTTTGGGGCCGGCAAAAGCTTGGACCGTTCGGTTTAGGAAAATCGGCGTCTGCGTCGCTCTCCAAGGGCGCTGCTTTCGGCCGAGTTTGTTGCTGTGCGTTTGGGTGACCGCTGGGGAGGCCAAGGGAATGTGAATGCGCCATTCACCCCGGTATCCAAGCACGTATTCGGCCGGGGCTTTGGAGGAATATCCCCGATTCAATTTCCGGCGTATGCAGCAGGCGGATGATTTGCGGGCTTGGGGTTATTTCGCTCGAAGGGTTTCGAGAGGATGTTCCAGCCAGTAAGGCCACTCCCGGTCTGACTTCCAAGGCAAAGTAGCCCCGTGGCGATAATTTCGATTTCTTATCGCGCGGTCGGGTCCAGCCGATTCAGCTTGCGTGGATAACTGCCCCCGTTTGCCTGCACGCGATTGCTGGCCATTGTGTTTTGTTCCTTGCTTTTTTAAGTGGCATTTGCGGGGTTTTTGTGTTTTTCCAGAGGAGAAGGATTCATGACTTGTATTTCCGGCTGTCAATGCCTTGGCTCGGGATGTTGCCCGGCAGCTTTGGCCAACCGAGTCTGTTGCCGGGCAGGCTCAGGCGTTTGGTGGATGGGTCGGGAACACGGTCGGAGGACGGATGACGGAGTTATTCTGGGTGGCCAATACTCGGTATGGTTGCCCGGACTGTCGAGGATGGGTGGTGAGCACCAGGGGTCAAACTGGATGGCGGGGTGAATACTGTATTGGTGTGCTCGGCGAGACCGTTTGTGTGACGGCGACCCACGTTGAGTCTCCCAAGTTGCTCGG
>Ga0163217_1113313_pt1 | contig 10580 bp, 10 predicted proteins | sample SynspAceP_FD_185933 | JGI IMG/M metagenome (GOLD analysis project Ga0163217, IMG submission 185933) | Saline lake microbial communities from Ace Lake in Antarctica - Synechococcus sp. Ace-P (PacBio error correction) | ecosystem: Environmental > Aquatic > Non-marine Saline and Alkaline > Saline ... | reverse complement strand
AGTTCACGCTGGTCCGGAGAAAATGCGAGCCCTGAGCCCTGGGCTCATCGGAGAGTAGACCCGAGCTCTCTAGCCCCATATCCGGCGCTACAATCGACAATTATCTTGGCATCATCAAGCTCCAAAGGACGACGCTCCTACATAAGAATCAGCGCCACTCAATGTTCCTGGACGGCTCTCTCACTTTTGCATAGATTTGGTCGCTTCGGGAAATGCGCAGTGGTTGTATAAGTCACTATTGCAGCCGCCACAAGCTCCACTGCGTTATACTCTTATCGACTGGCCATACAACTAGGCCCTATGCCTTCTGAAACATTCGAGTCGCGCGCATGACACTGCCAGGAGGAACTCATGTCTGGAAAACCCCGAGAGAGGACACGGACTGTTCAGTACCACCGGTGACTTTGCAACCAACATCCTAATCCTGCTTCACAATGCGCATTTCACAGAACGAGTGAAGATGTGATAGTCGGCGAGACGGGAGATGGATGAGTTCTATCGGAAATTAGAAACACGTAGTTTAATGGTCTCCATCCTGGATGGGCGCGAAGCGTTGTGATTGGGAATAGCCGCACCAAGCACCTTGACGTGAACGGTCCCCTCTTGATCGTAGTTCCAAATGTAATAAGTCAAGTATCTGTAACACGCGAGCGCGTGCCCGACGTTGTTATCTGAGAAGGGTAGGAAAAGGCAGAAGTTTCCAGAAGTGGTATGGAGTCCAACGCGTGCGAATTTGTTGAAACACTTGCCTTCATACCGGAGAAGCACCGGAAAGATAGAATGTTAGACGTAAAAATTCCTCTGAGACGGGCTCTTCATCCCGAATTTTTAGCCTCAGTGCGACTGCCTAGCTGCCCAGAAAGGACCGTAGTGGGACTGATTGACGATGGGCCCATCGAGCCACACAGCGATAATAATATATCAGCCAAGAATACATTGAACCCGCCATTAATCTCGATAAGTTCTTAATAAATCTATGCGACGTTGCGTGTGATATATTTACTATTATTATTTGTAATTTGTCCCTTTTTGCTCTTCATTGGTCTATGATGATTCTGATTTCGTGTTTTATTCGAAGTTTATAGACACTTGACGATTTACAGATTATTACACGCTTTTCGTAGTTGCGTGTCTCAACGCTTGTGGTGTCGCCCCAACCGCGGTTACTAACACTAATGTTAGTTGTATGCTCGTGGGAGAGATTTTTTATTGTCAGAGAGCTTGGAGGCAATGGTTTTATTTTTTTACCCTTACTAACAAAGGGGCCATGTGCGGGTGACATTTTATTAAAACCTACCGTCAACCTGTACAGCGGAGTTGTATCAGACATATAGTACAAAAATTGTGACAGACAAACTCTCGCAGACACATTTATCCGCGCCTGCATCCACTTCGCTGTAGCGCGCTTGGTCTGAACAAGTCCTCGGCAACGCGCATAGTTATAATCCGATAAACAGGCCGTATTCGAGGTTGATTTGTGTGCTACAATTATCGCTATGGTGAGTATTTATACGCACACTGATAGACGACGCAGGATTTATTCTCTCCAACTTATTGTCATATGAAGTGAGTTGCGTCTGCAGGCGCGAGCTGACAAAAGACGGCGGCGTTTAATATCCGGTACGCTTACGGCCCCCACTTTTTAGCTACTTAAGTGCTTCAGCGAAACTCAGCCACGAGCACTGGCACTCTGCAGGGTCCCGACGTACTCCGTGCGGATGGCAGCGGATAAAGCACCTACCTGTCCTCACTTTTGTGCCCGTAATCAATACGATTAAATAGTTCGGCATTGGAAGATTGCCGCAACGAGGCTTTCAGTGCCTTTACCTTGCTATGTTATGTACATGGTTAGGGCGCGCCAATAACTTCCTTTGCCCTATGGACAAGATTGGGAAGAATGTGGTCGCCGCTCGCCAGCGGTTTCGGGGCTGGCCGAATCGATATGACACGTAATGGATCGCCCGGGACTTGCTGATTTTATCTGAATGCAAGCGGCGGCCCACGAGGTCGCACCTTGGCGTTTAGTTGAACGGGCAATTGACCCCCAACCAGCGTATTATGAAAGCCTTCTGCTTAGAGGGGAGTGCAAGAATCTGTTTGCGCAGCGCCCAATGTAAACCTAAATAGGCACGTAATGCGGGAGTCCTAGGCTTGCGTGGCCTTCCGTATTACATTCTTTGTGCCACCAACCAGGTATTACTCCTTAAATGCAGCATGGCTTGTACCACTATGCGTGTGTGCCTTTTCTGGCCGCGAATGATCGACTCCCATGTTGTATTTCAGATGTCTACCTCTGAATTGCGTACTCGGTCTATCTCTGGCAGGTCGCGACGCTTACCACTCCACCGCATTGTAATCATTCGTGAGCGATGATGGACCTACACCTGGTCGACATTCCAGCTACACGGCCAGTGTAAGGTGGGACCCATGACCGCTCTGTCCTCCCTGTAGACTGTCTGACCGATCTTTCATGAATAGACCTTTTGATTTCCTGATCGCCGATACGTGCCTGAGCCAATGGCTCGGTAGCCGGACGCTCGACAATAGTCGTGTGGGGATCGAGTTGGTCATGAATGTATTATATGCACGGAGCATTCGGGACTAAGAAGAGACTGAACGTCTCTCTGCGCCGTGACCTCAGTTCGCTCCGTATTGAGTGGGTTGTGATTCTGAAAATGCGATGGCATGTCCACCTTTCGACCGCACACGCCATGCTGTGGGATTCGAAAAGCGAAAAGAGGGATCGTTGCCCGATTTTCAGTTCATTACTCACCTTCTACGTTTTGACCCGAGGACCCATCCAAAGGGGCGATCCATGATTCAGGCATTGGGTGTGGACGAAAAGCAGCGCTGCCTCCAGCCCGGATTGGCGGGCTCTTCCCCTGGAAACAAAAGAGCATATAAAATAGTTCCCATCAGGGCAGTCTTACACACATATTGGGCAGCATGAGATTCGCTAGTTCCGATATGTGACGTGGGTGACTACGTCCTGCCGAATTGGCAAATACCATCGGGTTGAGATCTGTTAATATCGCGGAAACACACGTGAGAATGAGTATGTTGAAACATCGGACGGGAAGCCACAGCCGCTGCCTCGTTAGTCAAATGGGTTCACCGGGCGACCTGGCGGTCAATGCACCCTGACATTACGCCGTCAGAGATTCGGACCGTACAAGATGTCATTATATCTGGTGGAAGAGAACATCTCCAGCCTTGAAGTGAGAGAGGCTGCTTTACAGGCACCCGCAGGGTTTCCAGAGGCTGCCTGTCGTCGGCAATAGCCGATGAAAAAGTGAGGGGGGAGACCTGTGCTTTGTTCAGTCTGACTGACAATAGGAAGAGATTAACATCGCGACATCATAGCGTTTTGTAGAGAGCATCATGCACGCAGACATAGTTACTCTACTGCACTCGCCGCCCTCTACAGCGAGAAAGCTGTATATCCTGTTTGCGCAAAGCCGTACTGCTGCCCGCTTTACTCCGATAAAATCAGCGGTGCGTTAGCACCCCCACGAGGTGGGGCTGCGGCGTGTGGTTGAATTGCCGGGAAAAACCGCTAAATGTAAAGGTCCGCCAATAACATTCTCCGGGATCGCTGTTCCATAACAAGTCTGACCGTGAGTTCAGAAGGAGGTTGCGATAGCAACTTAGAACGCTTTATTAAGCCATTCTTTCTTTTTTTTTTAAATTAAAAAATAAAGACATAAGAAGAGCATATACAATGATAAAAAACACCATGTAAAAAAAAAATCCTAGCATTGCGAACCGCAGCCGCTGCGATCGGTTCCGAGCACCAGACTTCGCGGAGAAGAGCATTCGCATTCATGGGGAATCTACCATATCTACTACTGGCAGCCTGCGACATGGTTGAGTTTGCCAGAGGCTATTTAACTTCGCGGATCAATGTGAAATTAACGCTCATTGGCGGAATCTGGGCCAGTCAAAAGCGAGATCGGTTACGAAGATCAGCCAGGTTAAGGCGTTTTCGGGCCATACAGCAGCCCGGCATTAGGTTGTGTTTATGCGGAAATGTTGGCGCTGGAGGGCGGATAGTTCCGTTAGTGTAAGCCCAGTGGCATGGTGCCAGGACGACCAAATGCCTGAGTATGCAGAAACCACTCTATTATTACCATGCGAGCCACGGTCCGATGGTTCACCGGTAAAGCGTGCAAGCGTATTACCTCCGTTCGGCGTAAAACGTTGCCCAGAACGGAAGGCGCTGCTACTGGTGGTTGAAAAACTGTGAGCCGACTATGGACGAACATCGGCCCTGGACTATTGGCCTTATCGGTCACCATCTGGAGTTTTCGGAAACTACTGAAATGAGCTCAAACCTGACGTTCAACTGATGTCGCGACGACCAATTTCCCCGTTTTGGAGTGAAGTTTTACGCCCATTCATTGACTCGAGTGGAGGATTCATGCCGACGGTTGTTTCTATCTCTGTTTGGGTGGCGACTTGGTCCAACGTTTGTTCGCCAGGCCACATGCGCGGTTCTTTGAAAACGACTTCGACTGCTCTTTACCTGTGGGTGCGCACCGAAGTTGCTTCGGCCTGGGCGACCGATAGCCAGAAGCGTACACCTTTCTATCTCGGTTATGGTTGATGGTTATGATAACGGGACATCAATACCACGTTTCGTTAAGGACTTATTCGATGCTACGACGCCCTCCTAGCTTATTTTAACGCAGAGGTGCTATGCGGCGATTATGCCTATAAAAAGCAATGAGACAGCTCGGCCTACCGATGGCTTGCGGTTGCAAGCATTAGTCGGTTGAGATGAGCCCGAACGGAACGGTTAAACTTTACCGAAAAGGAGATAATCAGACAAATGTGTCGGTCCGAACTGGGATTTCGGCCGATGTCATCCTGAGTACGGTATCTCGCACAGCTGACTGATCTGCAGATCTTAACGGCCAGGGAGTGGGCTCGCATCATCGAAGACCGGTTGCAAGCTCTGAGAACTAACGGTTGTCAAAATGCTTCGTGGTGCCTTGCAGGGCTCCACCGAACCAACGGCCTAACGAAAATGAAGAGTAATTAAGTCTGGCATCGAGAATCAGCATTGACTGTGACAGTACTGGATATACGGGCTACTCTGCTGACATTCATTATCGCAGGGGCTGATTGTTGTCCTTCGTGTCCTTTAACATCATTAACTTTGCTCACGGACGCGCTCTCATGTGGGCGCCCATAACCCTGGCATTTACCCTGCTCACTGAGGTAGGACAACTTCGTTCTTTGGGGAGCGCTAGCGTTTGGTCCGATTGGTGGCTATATGGCCCCGGCTCTTACTCGACCCGATTTTCTATTCGGTACTATACATATTCCAGATATAGAGACACAGTTTTACTCCTTTCGCACTTCGTTCATTATTCAACGACGACGTTGCGACATGATCTTGAGCCGGCGTGGACTCAGCGTTGTTCTAAAACACCTCACGCTGCTGCCGGGTCGCCATGTATTAATGCCGGTAGTTCCATACAGCGAATTTACGCACCTGTTTTGTGATTTTACTGAGATGCAGCCGGTACCTGCGCTGGGCCTCTGCGCCTCCTGTTCAATAATCCGGGACCCCCGCCCGGTCGAATCAAATGCCGATGCTTGCCGCCGTGATCGCGACTTATCCAGGCCAGAGTCTTTGCTGTACAATATCGCCTCAGGTGGTTGACCGCGCTTCCCTGTGTTGCCTTTGGCGCTGCTCTGCGGTGTCGGCCCGGCCTGTATATGCCCCCCAGCAACCGCTGCGCTGCACTGGACTCCTGCACATGGCCGTGCACAAGATCTACCTTCTCGAGTCTTTCCCTTGTGGTGGCCGTTATTGGTCGAGTCTTGGAAGTTTCCAGGGCTTGCTCGGGCCATTATCTCTCGGATGATCGATGGCTTTGCGTAGCGTCGTTATTTTCCAGACGGTAAACCATGCTTTTGCCCATTTTATGGGAATAGGCGCTGGTTCTGCTCGTTCTCAACCGCCATGGCATTATGCGCAAGGCGGCAGCTGCATGAAGATCAAGATTTTATGGGTTGCAGCTTTGGTGTGCGGGGTTGATTGCGGTGCCATGATTGCCTCTTACTTTTTATTTTCATTTTTACGAATTTTATTTTAGGTAATTGTTCGCGCCAGTTTTAATTGATTTTTGGTATTTACGGGATTTGCTGAGTTTCGGGGCATGCAGCCTTTCTTCGAGTATCGGCTCTACGCGATGGCGTGGTGGCTAATCCTCTGGAGTGGCCGTTCGTCGCGGGCTGCTGGTTCCTGGCGTCTCCGCGCTATGGCATTGATCATTGGTTGTTTTTCTTGCGTTCGCTGATGAAGTGTATTTCGCCTGTTGCTCTCTTTGCATGCTGGTTTTTGCTATGCTACAGTGGCGCTCGTCACCAATGGCAGTGACGGATAGTGCTGTTTCCTCGGCTCATTCGGGCTGGGCTGGATGTTGAGCTTCTGGCGAATCAAGCTGGTTACTTCACGTGGTGCTTAGCCATTGGTTGTTATGCTTCAGGCGTGCTATATTGGTTGTAGTGTTCCTTCGAGGCGATGATCTGAAGGGCTATTCGCCAGAATCCTTGAGGAGGTGTCATTTGCCGGCGCTTGAATGTGGCACTTATCTGTTGCGTGCTTCTTGGATTGCATGGGCTCTTTGCTGGTTTAGCGTGGGTCTATTGCTCCAATTCTTCGAGTTCGAGCCCTGAACGTGCTTTGCGATTGGTCAGAAGATGCGAACCGTACTGATTGGCTTCCTGGGTGGCGAGGACTTTTTGGACATGTCGTTGCTCGGACGGGTTTTGTACTGATGGAGGATTGGATAACCAGCTTTACAATCTGGTGCTATTGTTTCGCGTAATATCCTGCCCTATGTTTATTATTCGCAAGGCTTACTAAGGTACGGTCCTTGATGGTGGGGAGATAAAGAATGACTATCATTCTTCACTATCAAAACCTTACCAAAGTTTTGGCGGAAACGCTGCGGTTTCGAAACATCAATCTGGACTTTGCGGAAGAGACCATGGCTTCATCGCCCAACGGCGCTGGCAAAGACGACGTTTTTTCATGGTTTCTGTCGGAGCAGCCTTGAGGAGCAATATCGCTTGCGGTAAAAGGCATCCCTGGCCTACCACCCATTAAAAATTAGCAATTTGGGATTCCGATCTTTCGATCACAACATTTTTCCTGAGATGACGGTCCAAGAACGTGACAGTGGTTGTTGTCGGCTTATCACGCCACAGGCGCAGCTGTCATATTGCATTCTCGTACGCCAGATCCGCAGGAAGGCGGTTTTGAACTTCCTTCAAGCGACTGGTGGTTTATGCCTCAAGGATCGACTTGCCGAAGTCTCAGTATATGGCGACAAGCGTCTGTTAGAGATGCTTGGTTCCTGGCACGCGGGGCCAAATTGTTCTGCTAGACGACGCCAACGCGGGATGACGGCCGGCAGGAACCCGAACGAACACAAAATCTGATCAAAAGTTGAGCAGTGGACTTATACGTTTGCCTCATACGAGCTGATTATTGAGATAGTGGTCTTCGATTTAGCCGGATGTATTTCGTCATGCACCGTGGTTGAAAAAGTTGTTTGGCAGGCACTCCATGCGAAGATGAAGATCCATCCTGAGTTCGGCTTGCTACTTGGCGTGGAAGAGGACGAAACGGGCGAGACCAGCGCTGATTCTTGATGTTCGCAGATATCAGACGTTTTTCTACGGCGAACGCCAGCGCTTCAGGGCGTTACTTCTTGACTGGAAGAGGGGAGGAGATGTTTGTCTACTCGGCCGGAACGTACCGAAAGAGTACACACTAAAAAGTATCATTGGCTTAAACGCACTCCGAGATCTGTCGGTGGACTTCAACGCAAGCAATCCAGGGTTTTCATCGCCGACGAATTGCCCGTTCAGCATTGGTTTATGTGCGGAGGATCGCCGAAGTTTTCCCATTTGAGCGTTCGAGACAATCGATAAGTGGCCGCGTGGATCAAGCCGCAGGGGATGCCACCACCTGGACAGTGGATATATCCTCAAGAATACGAAATGCTGGATGAGAGCGAGAAGACCAAGAAGGAGCTCTTTGTCTGGCGGAGGACAGCAGCAAATTCTGGCGGTAGCTCGTTCGTGATGATCGCCACGTTGTGGTTGTGGATGACCCAATGAGGGCTGGCCGCGTTATTGTGAGCAGATCGGGGAGTTGGATTGACGTCTTAGTCGACACTGACCATTATAGTTCAGCTGACAGATGTTCGATTCGCACTGACATTCACGAGAGCCTACATTTGGGAAGGGCAGGTTGTCCTCAGGCTATAGTGAACGACTGCGAGCTGACCAGGCCCACTCAGGAGTTCTTGTCCAGGTCGCAGTAATTGGCCTGGAATAACGCGGCAGGAGCAGACATGATTGAACATATTTGTTTTGGAAGACGTTGATCTCCTTGTGAGGACTTGTAATGACTATTAAGTTTAGCGAAACGAAACTCTTGTGTGAAAGTGCTTACGTTGTAACGGAAGTGGGCTTCAGGACCCAATGGTGAGGTTTCTCGGTTAATTTCAATCCTGCCATGGAGAGTTGCTTGCTGTTGCCGGATGGGGTGAAGAACGGACGTGGCAATTCGAGCTGCGGAGGTGATGGCCGGAGGCGCGCAGAACAGCCAAGGAGCGTAGCGGTATCTCTTGGCCGATGGTGTTGATTGGTGATGCATCTCAGGAAACCTGGCCGGCTGATGACCGCCGAAGAACAGGTAACCAACTGCGGAGCACGGGCGAAGTGGCCTATGGGCGAGTTTTATCGAGTGGTTTGGCCGAGGAGGCCAGCAGCTATGGCGATGTTATCCGGGTCCGGTCGGATAAGCGATTATTGTTTCAAGCAGCTATGGGTGGTAGCCGCCATCACGCCGTGGAACTTCAGTGGCATTGATTAACTCGGCCGAAAGTAGCGCCGCGCTAGCAGCGGGTGCCTGTTGTCGTCAAGCTGGCGGAGAGAACACTTTGTGGCCTCGCGTTGGCGGTATGCTGGCGCGGAGGCGGAGTTCCAGCGGAATTTTCATTGTAATTAACGTTAAAGCCGTAAGCGCGGAGGTGTGTGAGGAGTTAACAACGGAGCCCGATCGTCGCAAGTATCGGTTCACGGCTCAACGCGGTTGGCAAGTTGCTGAGGCCAGGCTAGCGGCACGCAGAGTGAGCTGGCGGGCGGCAATGCACCGTTTATCGTCTTCGACATCGATCTTGATTCGGCAGTAAACGGGCTATTATGGCATCCGAATATCGCCATACCGGGCAGACTGGTCTGCGCCCCGTATTCTATGTCGTCCGGTCTATGAGGCTTTGTGTAAATAAAGTTTGCTGTCCCCCCAGCCAGCTGGTGTCGGTGCCGTCTCGACCGGTGAGACGATCAGGGCGTGTATCAATCAGGCAGCTTGGACAAGGTTCACGGCATATTGCGATGCCGAGACTAGGGAGCGAATCGTTATTGGGGCAAGCCAACGTTGGCGAGGAAATTTTGGCTCCTCTTACGTATGTGACCAGGAAATGGTGATAGCCAGTGAAGAGGACGTTTGGCCCAGTGGCGCCGCTGTTCGGTTTGTACTAGAGCAGGCGATCGCCATGGCTACACGGAGTTTGTTTTGGCTGGCAACTTTACGTAAGATATAGACGCTTATGGCTGTGCTTGAGCTCTGAGAAACTGGCATTGATCGGTATCAACGACGGTTATTTTTACGAGGCGCCCCCTTTGCGTTATTAAGGAAAGCGGACTGCCGGTAGGTTTACGATGGCTTGGATGAGTCATGGAACTCCAATACCTATGTCTCGGTTTAGCATTTGCTTAGGTGCGGGGTAGGGGAAATGATGTCCAGGATCTCCGTCGCACCGCTCCGCGGGTGGCTGTAGTGTTCATGATTTTCGGACACCAACGTAGTGGTAATATTGCCGCCTAAGAGAGGGTCTGATGGCCTAAAGCGAATATATATAGCGAAAGGACGGGCATCAGATGCTCACGATTTGGCTTTTTATTGAACGTAGTGATTTTATCACTTCGTTTTCAATTTCAAGACGAATCCCAGTGTGGTTGGTTGCCGCTCGATGAAGTGGTGTAATGTCTTCTTAACGTAGCTTTTTAGCTTATTCGGTAGAGGTAGAGGTTGGATTTGTGAGATGGTGGATAACTGTGCCGAAGGGGAGAGTTTTCCAAATCAGGGCAGGGGTCTTAGTTCAGGAGTAAGAAAAGCCGTTTAATTTTGGGCACTCCCAGGGACCGTGGCACAAGCCAATAAAATAAGGCTCACGCTTTCACGTTGAAGGACTTGCAACTATTTGGTTGCGACCCGAAGATCGACCTAGGCCATGCCTTCGGAGGCCCCTTTTACAGTGGCGTTTTGTAAGAGGTTTAATCGTCTAAAATCTGGAAAATCAAATTACTTTACTTCAAAGTCAAGTGCAATTAAAAAAAAAAATCCTATTATCCAGTATTTTTTGGAACCGGATTTAAGGCCACAAAAAATTTTTGCAAGAATATTTAAGGGGTTTTTCCATTGGTTTTTCCCCCGGGAGAAAAACGAACAGGGGGGGGGACATTTTTGATTTCTCTCTTAGCGGGGTTGT
>Ga0163217_1100797_pt1 | contig 10580 bp, 13 predicted proteins | sample SynspAceP_FD_185933 | JGI IMG/M metagenome (GOLD analysis project Ga0163217, IMG submission 185933) | Saline lake microbial communities from Ace Lake in Antarctica - Synechococcus sp. Ace-P (PacBio error correction) | ecosystem: Environmental > Aquatic > Non-marine Saline and Alkaline > Saline ... | reverse complement strand
TTTATACCAATGCCTCCTGGAACGCTCAAGGCAGACATCGCAAGCACAATATCTATGCATGGGCTGATCAAGCATATTGGACCAAACGGCTAACCCAAGTGGCTGTTCCCCCTGGGGGGTGAGGAGAATGCACTGCCCTCCTCCATTCATGGGGCTCGTTTGAATCAGGTATGTGGCCGCCGCCAATGATGTGCTGCCGCCGCCAGGGCAACACCATGCCTTGGCAGGTCATGAATGATTACCATGCAAGAACGCCGCAGATGCTTGATCAAGGAAAGTCTGCAAGATTGCATCCTGACCTTGATCCCCGCCGCAATGGCTCCACCAAACCGCAGAGCGGACCGCGGAAGCTCGCCAACTGTGTGATGGTAGATTGCCAGATGGAACCGCTGTATAAATGACCCCAACATGGCGATGGCCGCCGCCTGATTTTATTGGCAACTATTTGCCCGTCGGTTTTTTTTAGATGACCCATACCCATCAAAACGTCGCCAGGGGAGTCCGTTCCGGACTGAGAATCGCCAGCTTTGATCAGTGGCGTAAAACCCTGGAAACCTGATCCGGATAATACCGGCGCGAGAAGTGCCGACCATGGCTTTACCTGACACTAGCCGTGCTCGCGGCTTGCGTTGATTCCTGTTCGCCTGGATTCGGCCTCCATGCTCGTCGCAGTGATAAAGGTACCGCCCAGCGCCCTGATGACTACTGCACGGGCCCGCAAACAGCCAAGGCGCTCAGTCTTGCGGGCTGTCGTTTCTTTGGCCTTTGGAATGGGTGCTGGATTCCTTTGCCCCGCCGGAAATCGGGCGCCTTCGCAGGCCCTGTGCCTTGGCAGGTTACGCGTTAGGCGCTGCGCTGGCCTTTTATGGTGTTTGCCCTGGTTGTGGCCCGGTATTTCCCCGCATCTGCCGCAGGGTAGCAGCATTTGGTGGAATTTTTGCCCCCAGTTCCTGTTTATGGTCGCTGCGGTACGCCGCTGGGTAGCCTTTGATCTCCGCTGCTGCTATATGCTCTGTTTTCTGATCGCCGAATTGACGGCAATCGGCGCTATTACCAGCATGCTTTCCGGATGTGAACGGGCAAACTTGGTTAATCGTCGCTGTTGCGCCTGACCACCCTGCCTCTACACGCCTGGGGAGGTTTGCGCGCCAGTCTGGTAACGGAATCGCTTGCAAGCCTGGCTATGATCCGCATTATGCTGGTCGGTTAGTAGGGCTGGGTAGCCATTCCAACGTTTTTGCCTGATCTGGCCATCAACCGCAAACCAATTGCCGTCCTTGCCCTTGGGTAAGCTCGCTATCCATCGCACTGACGTGATCATTGCCGTCACCGCGGCCAACCTTCCACCCAGGGCTATTGGCAACGTATCTGGGCTGCGAAGGCATGGCCAGCATTGGCCGGCGGTGCATTACTGGGCGGTATCACGACCATTTCTGGTGTCGCGGAGTGGCGGGCTGGGCATCGCTGCTGCCATGAGCGGGCACTGATCTGGGGCAGACCCACCGATTTTCCCGTTCTGGCATTACTTGACAAACGCTCCAGCGTGTTAACGCATTCCCGCCTTGGTGCTGGCCATGACGGCTGGTGGCATCCTCAAGTCGATACGTTGCCAAAACGCCTTGGCTCGCATAGCGGATCAACCGAAAAAACCGGGGACTGTCTTTGCCCTCTGCCCGCCTGGATAATCTGCCTTTTGAATTGGTGCCGGGTGGTGTTGATCGCCTGCAGGGCTATTCGTACTTGCGCCTTTTCTGATTGCTGCACCTGCTCTGCGCCACCGCAGTGGTCCCGGTACTTATGGGGCTGTGGGTCGCGGATGACCACAATAGCGGCCATCGGCAGGCTTGTCTGGGCTGGGCTGCGGGGGCGTCCTTCCCGGTTGGTGGACAACTGGCAGCTTTTTGATTGCAGGGGAAATAATGGCAGCCTCCTTCCCGGGGCAGCATTCCCTACCCTGGGCCGCCGTTTGCCGGCGCACTGAATCGCATCCACCCTGGTTGCACTTGTGCGGTTGCCATCAAAACCACGCAGGCCAGCTACGCCTGATCCGGGTGCTTAGGCTGTGACTCTCGCCGGGGCTGGATCTCCGCGTATCCGGCCCGGCATTGGGCAGCTTCAATTACAGACATACCCCTGTAGCCGTCGGGGCAGATGGTTGAGTCTGAGTGACTTTTTCAATCCAGGGGTTCCACAGCACAGAGCATTGGCTGGCCTTCCCGGCTGGACGATCAGTCGCCCTGCCCCGGCGCTTTTTTACTGTGGAGCGTCACCCACGTGATCGAAGTAGATACGTCGGTTCCTTGTCGATGCCAAGGGGGCCAATCTGCGTCTGCTGCAACCCTGCTTAGTGGTTCACATAGGAACAATGTCCAGCTATGGAGGCTGACGGCATCGGAATATCAGCTGACCGGCAAGTACACTGTGGCAGAGCCCTGGCTCAATGTCAGCACGCTTGAGCCCAGGTACGGCTGGTCAGGGTCACCGCAGATTGTCACCAGCACAAACTCGATTTCGACCTGCCACTGCTTCCCCGGGGTTAGTTCTTCCCGCGAATAAAGTGGCGGGGCATCCAGGCGCATGCTCCACACGTACTTGCGATCGGTCAGTGTGCCGCCGACTCCAGCGTCACCATACTGGTTACGAGCGATACCGTGTGCAGGGCCGCGCGAGCTTATCGCCGAACCACGGCAGCATACGGGTTATGCCGCCACGCATTGACTTGCCTTTGGCAATCCAGGCTCCTCGGGCTCAACCACAGGCAGAGGGGGCGCCCTTGCTGGCTGGCATTTGGCTGATATGGGCACCCTCCAACGAGATCTGTGCCGGTCACGGCCGGGTGGTCAATCTGTAAAAACGTCCGCCCGTGCGCATTGGCAACCAGGTTGAGGGTCCCGGCAAGATTTGACGAAATCCTCCAAAAAAAAACGCATTAACCATCTGTTTTTACAAGCCCTAATTAACTATTTCATCGGGCGTGCAGACGATTTTGCGTTACCTGCCGTTTCCCCACACCCAGTAGCCAAAGCCGCGGCACATAAAAGCCATGTGCCAATACGACTGCGGCCGCACGTGGCTGATCCGGCTTGGTTGCCACTTTAGCTCTTTCGAGCGACTCGCTTCTATCCATTCGATGCGGTCAGCTTGATGACAAGGACGATTGGCCCAGCGTGACCAAGATAATGTCGTTCAAGATAGCCAGGATCGGTATGAAAGTCCGGAATGAGATCATTGGACTCATGGCGTACGCTGCGATTTGCGAGCGCAAGCAGCCGAAACACTATGGGGGTATTCGAGTCTCGCGCCCCACAAAATTAACCGTCAGCGCAATTCATGTCTGAATTGCCGTTTTGGGCCGCAGCTCGCAGCCTGAAAGGTTCACGGTAGGACATCTAAACTTCTCCTTGCGCGATTGGCGTACTCGCAACATCTCAGGGAGATCAGGCCGAGACAATTTGCGGGCTATTTAGCCAGGCTTGTTTGTTAGTTGTTTTCAACTGGACCCTGGAGGGACCAGCTTTTTCCTGCAGGAATTCGCATTCTGATCGTTTGAGGAACTGCGTTTCGGTCGTCAGCCCGCTGCCACGCGCTCTCTGAGGTCGGAGAATTCCGCTGCTGCAGGCCGCGAGATGTTTTTCAGAATCCGTTTAAGGGGCCGCACCAAAGCTTCTCCCGGTGTTCGGCGTCGCTATCTCGCTCCAGCGGAGCGGTCGACTGTCGCTTCCAGCGTTTCTGTTCGCGTTTTGCCCATTTGTGTTATGACGGCCTGGCTCGCGTGCAACTTTTCTTTCAAGTTTTCAGCGTGATCCGTGACGGGCCTCATAGCGCTGGTTTATTTGGTCGCCGATGTTGTTCTCCAGCGTGTCGCGGGTCCTGCTTCGCTGGAGCGAGCTGCTGCGTCAGCTGATCCACCTGACCCTCCAAGCCCTGAACTGGGTCCTGTTGAACTGGTCCCGTTCATGACGGCGATCCTCGGCCAATCTCCTGCTGCGTTACGTGCCGAACATGCTGCGGATATCGCGGTTTTCCTGCTTCATCTCTTGGACGGTTGCAAGTGGTCTCACTGAGTTCTCCTGACTTGCCTCCAGTTGGACGTGAGTAGGCCGCCCGGTGCTGTTTCCTGTTTGCGAGGTGGGCCTGTGGCATCGCTTTCGTTGCGAAGCGCTTCATGGCCTTCTCAGCCCGCAAGCGTTGCTCTTCCAGTGACTCGCACCGGCATGCCGCACCTCTTCCAGCTCGGTGCGACCAGTGCTGTTCCAGCGTCTGGTGCGCTTCGCGTCCTTGCGTAATACGTTCATCGGCCGCGTATGAGCTCGCTCATGCAGGGCTTTCACGGCGGCCACCAAGTCAGCCGGGAGGGTCCGTTTTCAGATCCGCTGCGGCTTCGCTGCCTGTTTTTCCAACGTTTTCAGCATTTGGCCGAGAGTGGCTGCGACTGCCCGGTACCGAGCTCCGAATCGCACCCGGTCGACAGTGGGAACTCGTCACCGCTTGCGGACGCGGTTGCGCAGCGTTGGCGACATCCTGGTATGTAATTCCGGCGTCGGGCCATGAACATGCCTCATTTTATTCATATAACGGAGATAGTAATATTACGTTATTTATGAGGATAATTAACAAAGTTAATTAAGAACCATTAACGCACGTTAAGCTATTAACGTGCCGTTAGAGGTTGTGGTCTGGCTCTATTCTGCCCCTGTAACCCGGTTACACCACGGCTCTGGAGAAGCACGCCTCGAATTGGAGTTGATCATGGATCCAAAACCCACCACCAGCGTCACATTACGAATACGGAAAAGACCCTGTTAGCCGATTCGGCAATCGGTACATCCACATGGCCACCACGGACAAACACGCGCCGAACCTTACCGTGCGGCCATTCGAAGCTTTGAGCGCGGGGGACGTCTACGGACACAGCCGGGCCGACCTTTGGCGGCCTACCTAACCGTCCCGACCAGGCAGTTCCGCGCTTTTAATTCCTCGCCACGTGATGTCTACCTGACGGCCCTTGGGGCGCTGGCACCAGACTCAGGGATTGCGTTGATCGCCGCTCGGCGACCCTGGCGTGCGCAAAACGTTGGAAGGGATTCGTCGCGTCCATGGTCGGCCGAAACGGCAAGCCCGGGCGCTGCGCCTCGAAACCACATTGCCGTCTTTCTGCAAAAACACTCCAGGCAGGGGGGGGCAGGCCTGACTCGCTCAAGGAAGCATCGCGACTGGGCCCTGCTGCAGGTCGCGTTTTTTTGCGGGCGTTTCGCCGCAGTGAGTTGGTGACTATTGAAGTGGAGGGATTTGTCGTGGGAGGCCGGAAGGGGCTTGTGTGGTGACTCGCGCGCTCGAAAACGGATCCTTCACGGTGAGGGGCTAAGCGGGCCCTGCCTCGGGGCAACGGGCCGGTCTGCCGGTCAAGTGCCCTCGAAAACTGGCTAAAAGCGCGCGGGCATTCACGAAGGAACCCGTCTTTCGAGGCCGTTCAATCGCTTGGGATCGGGTTGCAACCCCAAGCCCTTCAGGCGGTGTCAGTGAACCGTATCCTGAAGGGGCGCTCGGGGAAACCTTGCGACCTGGACTTTCGTTGCCGACCCTGAGCAGTCACAGCTTCCGGCGCGGTTTATCCACCGCCGCCGCGCCGGGAGAAGGTCGACTGTTGCGCAGGTCAAGCGTCCAGGGCCTGGAAAGCATGACGGGACGGTGCGGGCTACATCGAGAAGGCAAGCAGTTTACGGACAACGCCGCAAAGCACCCTGCTGGCCAAAAGTTTGCTAGCCTGATCGAGGGCTCCGATTAATGTTTAGTATGACAGTGGTTGGCTACCCATCCTGAGAGAGTTCGCAATGCCTTGGACAAGGTATGGACTATCACAGTCCACATGCACAAGTGATGCGTTATCCGTTTGGGATTACGATCGCGGTTAATGACCGGGCGGTCGTGAGGGTAGAGGTAACGACCGCGACAATCGCAGCATACAAGTTTAGGCCCAATCGACCAAACATGAAGATCCACTCACGCGGCGTTTATCGCCGCATTTACCGCTCGATTTAACGCCTGCTTGGATAACGGTTTGCTGTGATCGAGTAACACGCGCGATGTGGCTTTCAATAATCCCCAAGACCACGGGTTAATTGAAATGGCACGAACGGAACCCATTGCCGGGTCATCCCCAGTTCCACCCGGCGGCGTATTTATCCCGCAAGCAGAGGCCACGATGGCGCAATACAGAGTGGAGCGCATCGGCCAACACGTGGGAAATAGGGCCGCACGGCGTTGTGTCGTTGATGGTCATGAGGTGGTGTGGAATCGGTCTTTCCTGGTGGGCGATGACTGTGGTCAGGGGGTCGCCGAGAATTATGCCGACACGCCAGTTGACGATCCAGTCGATGATCGCTACGAAAATAGCGCCGTGAACGAAATTCGTGACCGGGATGGTAAAGCGATCAATGCTCTCAACCACCTGAAGAGAAGCGAAAGCCCGACCAGGGCAGTACGGCGCCCGTGAAACCCTCCCAGCGCATTCACTTTGCCGGTACCGAAACTGAACCGCAGCTCGCATGCGTTTTGAGTTCGGCAAACCCGTTTGGGGCGAATCACACCGGCGAGTTGTAGAGCCTGAAAGCACTTGGGGCGCGTTATCCAGTGGGTGGCCGCGTCCTTTTTATTTGGGCAGTAGATGTGACGATCATCAACTGACAAGTCATGCTCCGTTGAGCTTTCTCGGATGGCACCAAGGATTTTGACATTTTAAGGCCAGTTTTTAACGGGACCGATCTCGCCGATTCACTTCTGACCCATCCGATTCCGATATAATCTCAAGATCGTTCCCGCCAGTGGTTTCCAGATCCATAGCGGCCATAAGCCGCTGGCCTTTGGCTGAGCATGGTCCGCGATCGGATAGTGAGCCGCCTTGGCATAGGCCCACAAGTGGATGGCGCGCTTCCGGTTGCGACAATAGCCGAGAACCGGCGTCGTGGATGATTGCAAAGCGCTGGCAAAAGCCTTCGATATCCTCAGGGGCGTACTTTCCGGGGTTCGACTGAGAATTTCGTACCCACGCATGCCCAGGGATCTGCCTTGTTTTTCAGGGTTTGGGTACAGGCTGGTCGTCCGTTCATTTCGAGCTCTGCTGGCAATAATCGTGCGGAAACCCGCGTTTGCCAGGTTGTCAACTATCGTCAATACCAGTTGCGCCGTTACACTAAAGCGCTCATCAAGTTGTTTGATATCCATCGAATAATCTCTTTTAATTTCAGGGAAACTTCTGAATTAAGTTTATGTCACTCATAGCGGCTGGTTTATCCAAAAGGAGACCGCGAGAATGCCAGCCAAGGACGCTATCCCAGGGCACGATCGAGGCCGACTCAGTACCCAATGGCAGAGTGCTGCGCACTTGGGTAACCAATCCATGCTTACCCAAACGTCACGCGTTGCTTTCCGCATGCCAGATTGCAGGCACGGCAACATCCATCAGTTTGGGGTTCGGGCAAGTTAAGATATATCATTGATCCGGGCGTACTCGGCTCCGATTTGCCCCGCCAGACGTTGGGTTGTAATGCTTCCTCCTCGTAGATGGAGGAGCTCAGCATTCCTTGTAGTCATGCGCTGGATATACCAACGATCGTCAAGGTAAGCGGAACAGTTTGTTAACGATAGAATCCGTAGCTCTTGCGTGGGTTCGCCGCCCTGAAAATCAGTCCGGCACTTACCGCGAATCAATAACACACGGCAGTGAATACCGCCTTCGGGGTCGCCCTGATTCCAGTAAAACTGAAGGATTCACAGTGGTTGACCGAGTGTAAATGGCCTTTTCCAACCGAATGCCGTCGATATCAATTCGATCACCTTCCGATACATGTTCTGATACGCATTCCGCGTTAGTAAATTTCACATGATGGTGACGGCATTCGGGTGGCGTCCACGCAAGATCACCAAGGGCAGTGACGTGGTCAGCATGCAGTGTGGGTATCAATCGCCCGGCAAGCTTAAGATCAAGTTGATTAATTAACCAAGATAGGCCTCCTGGACCTTTTCGGGGTCGATGATGAGCGCTTCCGGACCCCGGCCGGACGCAATGACGATAGGTGTAGGTGCTGGATGTTTTTGTTCGAAGAACTGACGGAACAGCATGAATTTCACCTTGCGAAAACGCCTAAAAGATATTAAGGGTGTAATAAATTGTAATAAATAGCAAAGGTAGCTGGTCAATCGCAGGGCGGAGTGGCGCCATGCCTAGTGTCTCGCCCTTCGGGAGGGGCCCTGCTTTTTTTGGTGGTTTGAGGTTAAGCGTACCTCCCTTCAGCCTTAATTTTGTGGTACGCCTGTTCACGGGACTGTCTTGTTCTTTAAATCAGGTAAAAGCCGAGTTTTCAAGCCCATCCTGGAGCGATGTGATTAATGGGCATTCAACATTCCCACGCTGAGCGCAGCATTCTGCAACTAAACCCGCTCCAGCGCCACGCTCGATGCGTCGCAGGCTTGAAATTTTCGCCCGCACACTTGGCTAGTTTTTTGCTCGCCCAATACCCGTGCTTCATCGCATGGGTACCGTCCTGCAGTGTCAGCAGCCCCTCCGATTTCATCCAGACTTGACCCCCAGCCACTTGGGCGTTCGATTAAAGTGGCAGGCGGGCCACGCCTGATCGTCGTTAATGGCGGGATGCTTCCATAGGCTTTTCAGGCCTGCCACTAACCCCGCCGCTGTGAAATAGCGGATGGTTTCCACTCCCATACCGCGGCTTTGCCAGGCTCCAATGGTCATGAGTGTTGTTTTTTGGACATAGGGGTTGATTCCGTTAGTGACTAACGGGAGTAACCTTACCTCAGTCACCCATTTTTAGAAAGGAGCCATCGTAATGTCAGAGTCCAAATTCCGTCGCCGGTTCGCTGATCGCAGGAGGGATTGCCGCTTGCTCTGGCGTCTGCCTTGTTGTCTTGGCCCCCCGGTCTTTGATCACGTTGGCATTTCCGGTGCCTGGATCGCAGCCTGGCCGCCTGGAACCCTATCGGCCCTGGGTTCATCGGTGGCGGCACTGGTGGCGATGGTCTTGCCGGCGCCGGATATATCGACCTGGTCGGGGGCCTGCCAGCGGGCGATGTCGCGGGTTACCGCGAGTGCGCACGGCCACAAGGTCGTTTTCTGGATCGTCGCGCTGCTTCATTCTGGGACTGCGTTGGCTTTCCCCTTCGTTCTTACGCTGTTTTTACTGGAAACCTGAGCCACTATGTTGACTTGAGAGGCCACTACAACCATGAAAAAGTCCCTGATTGCTGCCGTACTGTTTACGCTGTTCAGGCCTGCCTGCCCTGCTGCGCAACAAACGGTGACCTTGTCCCGTTCCAGCATGAACCTGTTCCGGCCTGCCGATACGGTTAAAGCTGCCCTTAAAGCGGTGTCGACGGCGTGAGCGCTGTGGATTCCGATATGAGGACGTGATTGCGGACGGTTACCTACGACGATTGAGAAAAACCTCCGAGGCGCTGACTCAAGCCAGACTAACGCGGGTTACCCGTCCACGTGAAAACAAGCCCCAGGCAAACAGGGAGTAACATGCGAACCCCAAACCTTGTTGCGGGTGAGCATCATTTTGGCACCGCTGCTGGTCGCGCTGTTTCACGCCGATTACTGGTGGTTTGCTAGGAACGTTTAGGCCTGGCTGCCCTGACCGGTTATCTCGACTACGCTGCTGTTGCCCGCACTGCGTCTTATTTATTTGCCTGGACCTGTTTATTGCCGTCTGGCGCAAGAAGAAAACACGACGCCTTGCTGCGATAGTCTCAACTTAAGATAACATTTGATGAGTGACGACAACCTGCACATTGCTGTGATTGGCAGCGGCGGTAGTGCCATGGCTGCCGCCCTGAAGCGGACTGAACGGCGGTGCCGAGGTGACACTGAATCGAACGCGGCACATTTGGTCGAACCTTTGCGTTCAACCATGGCTGTGTTGCCCTCTAAAATCATGATTCGGGCGGCTCAACATCGCCCACCTTCGCCAGGAGGAAAGCCCGTTTGATGACGGCCTGAGCGCCCCAGGCGCCGGTGGTGGGAATTCGTTCCGCGCTGGCTTGCTCAGCAAACAGGGACGAGTGGAGTGAACTGCGCGAGTCCAAGTACCAGAATATTCTCAATTGACAATGCCGCGATTACCGTCCTCAAGGGCGAGGCGCGGTTCGTGGGACGAAAGGCGCAACGCTGACGGTTTACGCTCAAACGCCGGGCGCGCGAACAGACGGTTTTGAGCTTTGACCCGGCCTTTAATTCGGCCACGGGGCGCAAGACCCGCCCGAACCACCCGTTTGCCGGAGGCTGTCCGGGAAAACTTTTCCCCTATCTTTCACCTCCACCAGTGGCGGCTGGGAAACTGGGATCACATTTTTCCCGAGCCGCCTTCGTCGTTAAAAATCGGTTGCCTCGGTTTGGTTTTTTGGCCCATCGAAACTTGTGTCGGGCAAGGGCCTTTCTTGCCCCCACCCGGGGCCTTTCGGCCAAAAGGGGGCCCCCAGGTCACGGTTTCTGGGCCCGCAAGCCGGGTGCTGTTCACAGGAAGATCGGCGGTGGGTGAAGCCGTGCGCAAGCATCCTCTCTTTTT
>Ga0163217_1090007_pt1 | contig 10580 bp, 4 predicted proteins | sample SynspAceP_FD_185933 | JGI IMG/M metagenome (GOLD analysis project Ga0163217, IMG submission 185933) | Saline lake microbial communities from Ace Lake in Antarctica - Synechococcus sp. Ace-P (PacBio error correction) | ecosystem: Environmental > Aquatic > Non-marine Saline and Alkaline > Saline ... | reverse complement strand
ATTGCCATGATTAGAAAGCACTCTAAGGCATTCGGGCAGGGAAGTTCGATGGATCTTGATAGCCTTCATCACGGTAACCCCAAAATCCAAACCACCGTTCAAATCCCCAGGAAATTCGGATTGCAGCATTTTGCCAGGACAGAGGTTCAACCACATCCATTATCCTCCCCTACAAGAGCTTGACATGATCAGGACCTTTGAGGCTGTTTTATTTCTTTGGTAAATGAAGATTCATCTTTTTCCTTTCCTTGAGTTCCTCTGTTTATAAGTTTTGACGATTCCTTAAACTCTTTGAATGATTGTTCGTGGTTGTCCAATAATCCCCTTTCCGACCCGATAATTAAAATCATTGCAGTCTTCGAACTCCAAAGTAAGCACGAGTTTTTCGATGTTTTCAGAGTTAAACTCCATTTTCATCTGCTTGATCCTTTCCGCTGAACGATTTCCTTGCCACAAGGATTGCTGACTTTATTCTCCTCCCTTTATCGCATCCTTAATCTTGCTTTAGCCCTAGAGGTGGACGACAATTGAACAACCAAATCTCTGTTGTTTCTGCTTATTGGGAAGTAAGAATTTCAACTCTGATCTCCAGTTTTTTACTATAGCGAAATAGGACTAGACGTGATTGACTTTAGCACCAAAACACTTAGCACCTACTTGGGTATGTATCTCAAAGTGCAAAAGTCTAAAGCAGTCATTTCCCCAAATGCGTAAAACTTTTGAGCTCGCCTGCGGCGTGAATACCAAAGAACCTCCTTCAGTGAAAAAGGTTGCCACGGAAAATCATCCATGGAATTCGATTGCATTGCCATCGTTGTTGATTCTAAACAAGACCCGAACTTGAGTAATCCAATCATCTAGCCCTTTTGAGCTTTAGACCCTCCTTGTCCTTGTATTTCAATGTGCTGCATAGCCCGCTCCGGCAATTTCATCCATTCTGCGTTTCGAATCCACTTCCACCCCATTGGGCCCGGTATTACCAATCAACAGTGGGTGGAGTGAGTTCGTATCCATTAGACCTCGGTGTACTGATCCAGTCCCGGAGACGATCTGGATTTGGTCGATAAAAATCATGTTAACGATGATTACACCTGCCCAGCAGTCGGCTTTTTTCATTGTTCAACTTCACTTTCCAAAATGATCCGTACTGCCAAAAAGATCATAACCTCTTCAAATGGATACCCTGCTTTTCATTTTGGTTGAAAATAGAAAAAAATTTTAAAGACCGACTTCGGTCTTCCTTTGATCACCAAAAACTAACCCTGACGTACCAGCTCGTCCTCTATAGGCTGAATAAAACTTTTTGATAAACTTATTCCGTAGGACTTGACTCATTTATTTTGAATACTATTTCATTGTAGGTATTGGTGTCGTTTAAACTTAGGTAATAAATCTTCCAATTCTGTTATTTGATCGTATTACAATCCCAACGGTGCGCTAGCGGAGCATTTTAGAGATACATGATCTCCGAGGCTATCTGAGCTGTTTATGGCGCGGCATACTACCAGAGTCCTCATATTATTCAATCATCCGCAAGTTTATCAAAAATGACTCGAACGTCATCAGAAAGAGTCAGAAGCATTTTCGCGAAGTTTCGTCAGCTTGCCTTGGAACTTCCATAATCAAATACACCAGCTATTTGGCAATCCATCAATGATCGTCAGTCACTTTGTAGCCAAACTCCCGCCTTCAATATCTTCCAACTCCAAATCAGTATCTTCGACCACGTCGATGAAGTAATGCTGCCACCATAGAGTAGACCAAGGCAATTTCTTTCACGCAAAACGAGCGCTACTTCCAAAGATTGATAGATATTAAGCGTTCGCTCTGAACTTTCTGCGGCATATCTTATGAGCTCCATTGAGATATTGAAGCTTTCTTAATCAATTTTGGGCATCTGCCTTCCTTCAATGAAGTTTGGCTTGCTTAAGTAGCCTGCGTAATCGTTTAATATTTTCTTTTCGCTCTTCTTCTAAAATCTACTTGGACCATACGTTAAGAAATTTAACATAAAAAATAAGCGGAGTAGGCAAGCCCTTTTTATTCTTATTTTTTTCTGTGATAGCTCTTGCAAAATTAATATTAAGTCTTGACATTTGCATCCACAATCACAAAAACGGAAGAGGAAAGTCTTTTCAATTGTTTGAATGTTACTCGGATTGTGGCGAAATTGGTAGACCACTAGAGCTTAGGATCTAGCCCGCGAGGCATGCGGGTCGAGTCCTCTATCCGCACATTACAGAACCCTCAAATCATAGGGACTGTTACAGCATTGTGGTTGGGGTTTTTAGTTAACTTTATTTAATTTTAGAGCATTGAAAATCACATTAGACAAGCATTCTGTTAAAATCAAGCTTCAATTAAAATTAAAATTATCAGAAGCAGGATTACCAACCTAAGGTAGAAGCCAAAAACTTAAGGATTCACGCCAAGAAAAGCAAACATCAAAACGGAGTTTAGACGGGAAAAGGCACCGATATCTATGGTGAAAAACATGTATGGCACTTCCGTTTGGTTGAAGAAATTAACAGCATTCATATGGTGAGTCATTGCAAACGGCTACTTGAAAGAGCAAACCTTCAAAAATCTTAGGTGTCACTTCCAGTAGCAAAACAGGAAGGAAACACGAATCGACTGGAAAAACCAAAAAAGAATTTGCAGTTTGAATACAAAAATCGGCTTTGTCGATGGTATAGAGTTGCCTTTGGACAAAAATCAAAAGCAACTAAATATAGAGTATCAAGGTGGACCAAAAAGTTAATGGATGAGACCTTGGAAAACCTTGTTTTCCCAATACGGAAACAGTACAAATTCCAGAAGGTAATGAGCAACGGACTCCGTATATGTGACTAGCAGGCAATCCACTGAATTTAAAAAAATCAGTTTTCTTTAGAATTTGACTTAAAATAACAAAAAAAGCTTGCCTGAAAAATTTTACAGGCATCAGCAAAGACGCTGTAATAACGAGTTGAGACCAAGGAAGTGAAGGAGATCAATGGAAGAAGCTTTCGGTTTGGAAACAGAGGAAGCTGATCAGGCTAACTGCGCGATGACTTTTACAGTAAAGAATATCAATTAGAACTGAAAAGGCTGAGATGAAACCCAAGAATTTTTTGATAAATCTTTCGGCCCAGATTTAGTATCATCTGAGAGAGTTTATGACTAAAGTAGAGAAACTCTTCAAGGTAACTAACCGGACCGCTAATCAAAAGTATTCACTGAAGAGAATTGAAGAAAGAACTTACGTCAAAAGCAAAAATCGATCTTCCTGAAAACCTGTCCTAAAAGAATGTTGATTGAAGCAAATAAAGGTAAAGTTACTGTGAAGACGTAGAGAAGAATTTTCCACTTTACGCGAAGCAATTGCTTGGTCATTGATTTCAAACCATCTTGCAACTGAGAATAAAGATCCAGGCAGAAGAACATGAGGAAGTTCTTAGAAGACCAAAACAAATGTAGAGAGCAATTTGCATCTTCCGGCCTAGGCTCTCAGATGGCGAGATAGCATGCGACATGTTTTGCGACCAATTTACCTGAAAGGTGAAGAAGCACAAAACTTATATTGAACATGCTTACTTCAGTTCAGAATGGATAAGGTCTCTCTTTGTAGAAAAATCAGGTTAACTGAGCGGAAAAAGAAATCAGTATAAATGAGTTCAAGGAACTTTTGCCAAAGTAATTTGCTTAAAAACAAATAAAAAAAGTCCCTTATTTAAGGGCTTTTTTAGTTTTGGCTAACTACAACTACTAGAAAGATGATCAAACAAAGAAGAATTCAGGAAATACGCCATTACACCAATCAAGGTGTAAGTGGAAAACAGCTTTGACCGTATTACGCAGCATATGAAAATATGACTCGTTCAAGCGTAATCGCAGGAGCGTCCTCAAAATTTTAGAGAAATCACGTTATTCCCTCGCTTAACAGTGGATCGTAAATCATATTTCTAGGAAACTGGAATTGACGTCATGTGGCCAATATTATGTGGCCAATTGCTATTTTTAGATAACAGTAGATTCTAAAGAAGGATGTTTTTGTTGTATGTCAATAGTCCAGTGGATCGGTGACTGCTGGATTAGGAATCTATTTTTTGATACCATGCCAAATAACATGGTCCTGATGTGGGCTACGATCTGCCTACAGGAATCGCTGCCTCGCATGGGAGCAGTATGCTTGCTGGCGCGCAAAAGCAAGCGTTCTGCACTTAAACAATGCACGAGGGATATTCACCAGCCATCTGGAGGGATGCAGGGACAATTCTAGCGATATGGAAATTTCCCTTAAATGATTACTTTCAATTGCGTCAGGAATTGTACCAGATCTCGCAGACCACACTGGTTAAAAACATACGAAAAGAAATCGAAGAGGATTCTGACAGAGATTATGTTTAAAAGCAACCCAGAGCCAAAGCATTTTATTTGGCCTAATCGATTGAAGTTTTATACAAAAAATCATTAATAATGGCACAAGAACCTGTTACGTTTGCGTAGAATAAGAAAGACCGTGGGATTTGATGGTGTCGGGATTTCGGCACATATTTGCAATCATTGCATTAGATCAGCCCATTGATATTAGGTGAGGATGAGAAAAACCACAAAAACCAGGCATCAACCTAAATTCAGCTAAAGAAACCTAAGGAATTGACGCGAATATCTACGTCAATATGTAATGGTTCAAGATGATGCGAAAAAAGTCCTTACAGTCGCTGTTTACAATTCATGACAAAACGTCTTTCAAAAAGATGAAAAAAGACGATGTTCAAGATCGAGAAATCAAAAACATCATCATGTGGGTGATACTGGTAACAGGTAAAACTTATTAGCTAAAACACTTGCAAAACACTTAGTACCTTTTTGTATTGCTGATGCCCACCGTACTTACGAAGCCGGTTATGTAGGAGAAATGTGGAAAGTTATCTTACCAAGGACTACTACAAGCCGCAGACTACAATGTAGAAGCAGCCGAAAGAGGTATAGTGTAATTTGATGAATTAGATAAAGTCGCTTAGGAAATCAGACAAATCCTTCTATTACACGCGACGGAGCGGTGAGGGTGCTGCAACAAGCACTACTCAAACTACTTGAAGGTACAGTAGTAAATGTACCGCCACAAGGTGGAAGGAAGCATCCTTGATCAGAAAATGATTGCCCGTAAAATACAGAATTATTTTAATTTATCTGTGGTGGCGCATTTTGAATGCGAATCACTAGACATATCGCGTAAGCGATTGAAATACCCAGCCTATGGGATTCAGCAAGGCATCAGCTAGCCATAGATGCGGAATCGTTGAAAAACCTACTTCAGTATTAACTGCTCAAGATTGAAGGCTTTTGGATTAATTCCAGAATTGATCGGCAGACTTCCTGTACTCACTCATTTAGATCCTTTGACAAGAACACGCCTTCGGGGGGACCTTTTTTTTAATCCTAACTGAGCCAAAAAATCACTAGTGAAGCCAATATGCTAAACCTTGATGAAATGCAAGATTGACCTTGACCTTTGAGCAAAGCGAATAGATTTTATTGATAGAAAAGCATGGAATATAACCTTGGCGCTAGAGGTTTGAGGATCAATCTGTTGAAGCGATTATTACCGATGCAGTACGAACTTCCTTCAGATGATTCTATTAAAGAACTCGTAATTATGCGGGGACATGCAAGGAGGTTAAATTGATAAATCAAAGTTTTAAACAACTTTTCAAGTGCCTAGTAAACAAACCCCCTGCCTTATAAAGCAGGCGTTTATTTTTTCAGAGTATCTAAAATTAACCGGGGCCGTATTTTTCTGAAGCTGGGTCCTCTCCAAGTCGTTCTTTTCAACGAGATCATACCCTTTGAAAAATAGCTCCTTTTGCCAATTGATTTGAAAGATTTTAGTCAAACTCAACGCGCAAAATTTTAAGAGGAAAAAATCATTTGGAATCAAAACTCCTTCACCCACTTCCTTGTCTGCAATAAGGTTGGACAAGGATATAAAAAGGAACTCGGATCAGATTTTTTGCAATGCATAAGAAATTGGGCTTGTTCCGATAAACCTACAACTTGCGGCACTCGAAATAGGCCAGTTCAAGGTTGTGCTGTGCCGGATGTGACTATAGCAGCCACAGCATGAGTAAGCAAAATCATAGCGGTTGATTGAAGATGACCCGAATGCCAGCCATTTTTTGCGCTTAGGTAAAGAGTTCAAATCTAGATTTTCACTCCCGCAATCACAAAATTGAAATTGTGAAAAACTCCTTAACCCAAAAAGCTATTTCATTGGGCTCCAGCATCGCTTCGAGCTCTTGCTTTCTACTTCCCGAAAGCAATGCTATTATTGCTGGATAGCCTTAGCTCAAATTTTTTTGAAAAGAAAAAAACCTCATGCGGTGTAAATTTTTATTTCATCCCGAAGTGGGTTTCCTACATAGGTGACATCGAGGCTCAAAAATTTTTTAAAAAAGCAGGTTCAAATGGTAAAATAGAATAATATGGTCAGTAATTGCTTATTAACTAATCGCTCTTTTTTTGATTCCAAGCCCATACTTTTTGGAGAATAAAATAATGAACACGGAATCCCCTGGGCTTTTGGCAAAGGCCTGCAATTCTTCATATTAAACCCGCCATAAGTCTACCAAAATGATGCGCAAGCTAAAGGAGATTAATCCTGTTTGATCCAAGTTTGAATATTTTAAGAACTTTTCGTTAAAGCCAGAACCACCTCCAAAAAAAGCCCATTTAAAAAGCTACTTCATCGTAGTCTACTGCAAGCTCTACTCCTGCTTGGAGAAAAGCTCCCTCCCATCCCCCGAAAGAAAGTGAAGCATCTAATTCCTTTAGAGCCAGTTATCAAGGTTTGATGCAATGAAGATCTCCTGATCGCTCCCCTGAAATAATGTATATTTTTTTTGAATTCAACTTTGAAAGTGTTTGAAGTGGCAGGGTGACTACCTTCTAATCAAGTCTAGCAAAACTAAATGAAAAGAGATAGGTTGCACAACCTACTTCCATCTATTCAAATAATCAATTATTTTAAACCGTATTCTCCCAGATACTCTACAAAATTTTTCTCGGGTTCAGTAAAGGGTCAATTTGTGAAGCCCTCCAAATTTAAGTGATCTCCTCACAGCTGGCTCCAAGATTTTCCAAAAAATTCCATTGGACAAGCCATTCTCCACAACTAGCCAATTTCCCCCTCCAGAAAGTCCACATCAAGATGAGGTTTTTATGCATTCACGCGATCGTTACCATGCTCGAATAATGTGGGCTGAGTTACCTTTAATCTACTACAATCCATATCAGGATCAGGAATTCCTTTAACCATCACTATCAATTCAAAATTATGACCATTTGCCAATTCAATTGGCACCAAGCGTCGAATACTTCGAAATTCTTTTCTTTTCCAGTAATTTGGATTCAAAGTTAATGCGCCGCATGAAAATGCTCTTTTTTCTACAAACGTAAATCATACCATTTTCAATTAGGCGCTGCAAAGTTATGGAAAGAAAAAAATAGATTAAGACTTTTGTTGTAAAGTAATTTAACAAAAAAAGCCTGATGGAATCAGGGCTTTAGAACTAGGCGTTATTTAGCTTTTGAAGAAGATCACCAGGTGATCCTCTCTACTCAGATCAAGTTTATTTTCTTTGATAATTCGTTTTAGCTAATCTTTGATCTGACTCCTTCAAAGATTTAAGGGATACTAGCGTTCTTGTTTTCCACAGTCTCCACTTTTTCATTCGAATTCAATGAGGTTAAATGTCTCTCAAAAACGAACATTCTGCCAGGAGTCGGTGCCATAACTATTCTGTCGCGGGAGTTACAAGGTCTGTATAGAACTTACCGAATAAAGGTGTATGTCACCGTCTGCAATCACCATTTACAAGTCTTTTGGCCCGAATCCCTGGCCACGAAATCAACCCTTTTTTCACAAACAGCTTGTCAAGCATCCCAGGTGTCCCAGTTGGCAATTAGGATGAAGGTCGACTCCAATATGGCGTACTCCAAGTAATCTTTATCAGGAAGATGGTTGTTACCAGCGATCATTGATCACTTCTAAACTCGTTACATAAACATTGAAGCGGTTAATCTACATTTTTCTTTCACGTCCAGCCAGTTAGTTCGTACCTATATCTGCTCTAAGACCAATCTTCGAATAAGTATGGCGACCGATCAATTTCAGCATAAACTCGGACAATCTCCGCGGGAGCCCCATTTAGATTGAATGTTAGAAATTTGTGCCGATACTCCGTGAGAGCAAACTTAAGGCGCTTATGATTAACGCTTTCTTCATCTTAATATTTATTACTTTTTTGTTAAAATTAAATTGTTTGGTTTGAATTTTTAGGAATGTATAACCCTGATGGACCATGAGTCTCTTTCCAGCTGAATTCTTCTTCAGTTTGTCGACTCATTGATCAGGTAACTTCTTCTCCATATCAATATTTCAAGGAACAGTTGGCCTCGGGTATCCATAGTTGATGTGATAATTTACTTAATCTCGAAGTTGGATAGGTCCTACCAAAAATTCAAATCGCTAACGCTCTACCTTCTTGGTCTTGGGATCGCGGAGACACCAATTGGCGTCCAGATATTCGGTTACACGAGTGTGGAAAATTGGCAAGCTTGGTAAATCCATCCCCTCTAACTTCAAGGTGATCACTCGTACCGCCTTCGACCAATTTACTATTATATTACCATTGATAGGAGGTGCTGGCTGTTGCGAAGTCAGCACAGTTTCCATTGACCACAATAGTTGGCCTAGCTAATTCATTTTCTCCGACTTGTTATAGATTGATCAAAAACGTTGCACCAGAAGCATTTAGAAAATTGTCATTTTTCACATTCACCACTCCTGCTGGTCAAATACGAAATTGGATTCCGTTCAGTTGAAGTTCCCTTCCCTCCAAAATTCCCAAAGGTAGGTAGCGATAGATCCTTCACTTAAATTTTCAATGAGAATCGCCTGCCCCAAACACAATTAAAAATTGCTCCTAAAAATTGGCAAATAGTACGTCTTGACAAATTTTGAACTTAACCCAGCCCTGTTGCCATTTGAACTGAAGCACCCGACTCCCAAGGTTAATATTTTGGCTTACCACTGATGATTCAACTTGGAAATGTTAAGATTTTCAAACAGATTTATCTATATTATGTTATGTCGTTAATTTTCCCTTTACCTACAGCTGTGATTGATGCTTTCGAAGCAGAAGAAGCTGAAGGTAGCCACCGAATTGCAAAATAATAATTCACCAGCTTGATCAAGCATTAAGCTAGAAACCAGGGCCCATAGGAAAGCGAGGTCAACTTGAATGCTTTGAACTTTCTGAAGGCTTTCCCCCAAACTAGATAAAAAAAATTTTTTTAAAACCCACCCAGAATTTAAATAAACGTACCCTTGGAATTTATTGTCGAGGGGGACTTTAGAGCTAAAGAAGAATTATTGTAAACTTTACCAGTCGACCCCATTGAATTTAAGTGCTATGCCTTCCTTAATTGTGGACAGTAGCTCCGATATTGAAATCACCAGACCACCTTCAATCGTAGTTTAGATTCTCCAATAAGACTGGACTGACCCTGATATTCCAAGTTTATTAGGTTTAAGAATAGAAAAATCCGTTCTAACTTGGGCATTGGAAATAGTTAATTGATTCCAGTTTTCCCGCTTCAGAATCTGGCCAATTTCCAAGCATTAAACTTGAAGTTCGGACACCATCAAATACAGCTCACCTAATGCTACGAGCTGGTCATTTACCGTTTGATTAGCAAATACAAGCTTACCATTCTTATTGATGTGACCTGATTACTTACTCTTAGCCATGTGCGAAAGCGCATTTGAATTACCTTGAGATCAAAATTAACCAAACTGATTGCCCAAATGGATTTATACTAAAGGCATTCGCATTCAACTGGAAAATTTAACTGTGGACAGCTCCTGAATTTGAACCTTCAAAAAAAAACAACTCCGAGTACCGGTATCTGAATTACGATTTTGCACTTGGACCCATTGGATGAGAGACAATTTACAAGGATTGTCAGTCACCTGTTGCACTTACCAATCCAATAAAGTGTCTCTTTCCGCACCCATGCGGCTGTTACCAGATTTCAATACAAACGAAATCGCTGAAGCCATTTTCAAATGCGGCCTTTTATGAGTCACTTACAATTTGTAGCGCTGCGCCTTTGGGCTTAGGAATGTAAACATGTCCTACGTTACTCGAAAAAGAAATTATCTGAGGTGTTTTTCAGCTTTTGCAGAAAAAGTCTCCAACGGCAGGGTCTAGTTGCTATACGGGAAGATAAGTGTTTCCCCTCTTCATCCCACTATTCGAAGATCCAAAGTCATTTGACAAAGCATCAGGTTTTGAGGCATTAACAGATTGGGCTTGGAGAGTTACCCGATGGATCGTTGTCAAGCTATCGTTAAACACGGAATCGGTGTTGTAACTCCAAATCAGAGATAAAAATTCATTCTCAAAACCTTCCGCCCCCTGTGCTAATCGTTCTTTCCCGAATAACATCTGGAAACTTCCCATTTTCAATTTATAATGCATCTTCTTGCCGCGTCTTTTGTATCAGCAGTCCCAACCATAAAGTCTCTCTCT
>Ga0163217_1058125_pt1 | contig 10580 bp, 6 predicted proteins | sample SynspAceP_FD_185933 | JGI IMG/M metagenome (GOLD analysis project Ga0163217, IMG submission 185933) | Saline lake microbial communities from Ace Lake in Antarctica - Synechococcus sp. Ace-P (PacBio error correction) | ecosystem: Environmental > Aquatic > Non-marine Saline and Alkaline > Saline ... | reverse complement strand
GGACATGCTCCCTTTACTTGATATCATTGGCAACTTCAAAGAGCCAAGCTCATCCGACAATCCTTGGGAGCGAGGAAGACCAAGCAGGTTGGAAGAACTTTGGTAATCTGAGGTCAAAAGGCTTGAGTGAGAATTCTAAACCTTAAAAGAGGACAGAAGTAAAAGTTATAAAGCGCTGCTGAGAATTTATCTCAGCAGCTTTTTATATTATTAACTAAAAGAAATTTGTTTGAAGGATTTTGAATAGTATATTACTCAAAATTAACTCCTTAGCACCTACAGATGGGAAGAAGATTGGTTTTGCCCTATTTATTTTCACTAGTTTCCTTTTGGGTAAAAAGATACTGAAGAAGGAAACTTATAGGATTCATAAATAAGGAGATTTCAAAGTAATTCTATAAACTCAAAAAGTACTTTTTGAGGAGTAATTAAATCCATCTTAACATTGGTTGATTGGGAATAGGGTCATAATCTCAGAAGCTTGGAAGGAGTTCCGGAAGAAAATTCCAACGTTACATATATCAATTCTACAGATTGGACTTATGACAAACCAAAAGGAAAGCGATGGTCAGGCCTTAGAACTTGATTGACGCCAGTTCATTTTACGAGGGCGAAATCCAAAACTTCTTTTGGGATATTTCATGAATAGGAAGGAAACTAGTTGGTTTTCAATGGAAGACTTCATCTTTTAGGGCAAAGTGAATGAAAATGATGGAAGCCATGCTGATCTTTGGTTCACCAGGTTCTGAACAGTACCTATCTCGGATATTCGAGAGAAGCTACACCGTATTTTAGATATTAATCTGCAAGGAAATAAAATCGGAGGGCCTATTGGGGAATGGGAGAAAGTTCAAGGATCGCCCAGAAATTGGACAGCTTTGAGCGGCGACTTGACAGCGGCTTGGACTCCAAGGAAATTCAAATGAGGAATATTTATAGAGTAGGCCTAATGAGAGATAGGCTTGAATATCATTAACATCGGGGACAACATTTACATTATTGATGGGCGATTTGGGATTGCCTCCATTCGAAACTCATTGGATCTGAAGCATTACACATTTAAATGTAGATACGAAAACCACATTACCGATATAGAGATGGCTCTTTGTTTCTGTAATATATTTTCGCACTATTATGGAGGTGTGACGTTCAAGCTGAATTTCCACTTTTAACAGGACAAATTATTGGGCGAGCAATTTGGGTTTTTGACCACAAGGAAAAATCGCTTTACAGCCTAACTTCTAGATAAGATCAATCATCAATTTTGTAGGTTCAATTGATGCACAAATGAAATATTGGACTTCACCAACGACGAAGACCTGGAATAGCAGTTATTTGATATCCCAAAGGAGTTGCTGAACAAATATTTAGCATTAAAAAAAGTGCTGGAGATTCTCGACAGGCTAATAGGTGATCTACAACTTAATTACATTACATCTTAGGAGAAGTACCACAGTATCACTGAGTGAATCATCATTCGATGGAATACATCTTGCATAGTTCTTAGATTGTCCACCATATCTCATTCAGTGATGTATCAGGTCTTTGCCTTTCATAGAAGCGGTTATTGTTCCACCTTGTACAGTAGCAGGTAGCTTTTACCATTTCCTTTTTTGATGGCTTCAGCAATTTCTTTTAACCCTTTGCCAGCTCCAGCGTGGTTAAGTCAATACTTCTCTGTAATTGTGCTTTGTTCTCTGGCTTAAGAAGTGTCTCAAACAGTTCCTTTTGGAAGCTTGTTCAAAGGCTGATTCTCAGGAGCAAAATACTGTAAAAGGCCTTTTCCCTGAAGTGTCTCACCAACCCGCGGCTTTTACGTGCGGCTACTAGTGTCGTTGATCCGCAGAATTACTGCATTCCTCCCAATGTTTTTTAAGAGGGGTACATTTCTGCTCAGCCGGACCATTTTTAGTCTTTCCATTTGTGGCGAAGCAAGTTTTGAGGGAAGGAAACGAATGCTACTAATGCTACTTTTTGAAATTAATTTTGAATTTTCATGCTGTTGTTTTTTAAGATTGTTTTTTTTTTTGATTTCGTTTTTGGAAGGAGATCGAGGGCTACATTGAGAGGATTGGATTAAGGGAAGGAAAAAACTAAATTTGCATGATCTACGATGACGATTTTACAGCCTTCTGGAACTCATCGCTTGATTATTAATCTGTCGCTTTATTAGATTATTTTTCATTTTTTCAATCTTCCAAATTTCAATTATTTGAATGATGTATTGAACCTTTCCAAAAAAACAAAAGGCTTAGCTTTGCTATTCGAATAAAAGAATCCATGTACCAAGAGAAGAATAGAAGCCACAAAGTGCCATTGCTGCGGCAGGATGCCAATTTTACCCCGACAACTGGAAACATATAGAATGGAGTTTATCTCCAAGGTAAAGTGTCGTAGGCGAACTATTCGGTGCCTTGGGACAAATTCCTAATGAGAGGAAAAGGCCTACGGATAGAAGTCAATAGTTGTCAACAATCGCAGACAGAAAAATTTCAAGACAATTGATCGAAAAGGTTCAATCAAGCCAATAAAAGGTCCAAAGTCAGAAGGTAATTGACGGACGCTTCCTCCATCAAACTCCCCGATGGGTGGGATTTCATCCCTTGACAGCCATCGAGCAGCGGATCATTGAGATCTTTGAGGCGGATTGGATTCAACCTTTCCGAAGCCGGAAATCGAGGGACGATTGGCACAATTTCACTGCCTTGATTTCCTGCAAACCATCCCGCTCGAGAAATGGCAGGAACATTTTTCATCGAAAAAAATCTGAATCGCCCTGCGTTACGCCACACTCTTCAGTTCAGAGTTACGAGTGATGGAAACAATAACTCCAATCGGACGCTTTCACCTGGTCGGAGTTATCGAAATGAAGCGATCTCAGCCCGGCCATATGTATTTCATAAGATCGAAGGCTCTACGTCGATGAAAATGTAGGATTCGGCTGATTTGAAAAACACACTTTCATCACTTCGCCAAGAGATGTTTGCAGGAGACAAAGTACGATTCCGACCTTCTTACTTCCCGTTTACGGAGCGAGTGCAGAGATCGATCACTTGTTGAGCTGCGCGGTGGCAAAGGCTGCAATTGTCTTGCAAAGGGCAGTGGCTTGGGGTAGAGGTTCGAGGTTCGGAATTGGTCGACCGAATGATGCTTTGAAAACATGTGGCATCGACTCTAAAAAATATACCGGATTTTGCCTTCGGATGGGCTTGAGCGTATTTGCGATGCTATAACATATCAGATAAAATTTGAGATTAGTTCACTGAGAATGATTTCAGGTTTTTGAAGGCAGGTCCGGACCTTTGATATAGCTTATCATTCGATCCAAAAAGGGAGCAATCGAAAATTGTCTCCTTTTTTACTATCATTCAATCAATCTTTTCTTCACAGTAAGCAATGACATGGAATTTCCTTGATTCAATTCCTACAATCCTTCTATGCCCTTCGGTGAACCTTTGCGCCTTAGCGGTTAAATCACTTTAACCGGCCTTTATGTTTCCATCTATGTTGAATAATATCCTCGTAGTGCGAGCTTATTTCCGTTCTCGTAATCAGCGGATCTTGCCATCACGCGATTCATAATTAATCCTGAAAGTTCTCCCTGAAGACATATGCTTCAATATGGGATTTCTGAAAAGGTGACCATCGAATAAAGCGGAATCCAAATTCTTAGGATAGGAGCTCATGCAATTGGTTTTTCATTTTACTTCCGAAGAATAACTTCGGATCAGAAAACAGAATCCCTCATTTTCCACCAAAATTCTCCATCGCTACATGGCAGACGGCTCTGTATCAGGCTTTCGCTTCTTCTGAATTTCTCACAAACCAAATCCCAGCTATTTGTTCCAAGCTTATCCAATCGACCATTCAGAATGAGCAATCTTCAAAGCCGCATCATACCCTGTCCAGAAAATGGAACCATCGATGAGAAGCATCTCCGGGCAATAAAGCTTTGGCCTATGTACCACAGAGCGGTGCATGCGACTTAATTCAAGCTTGAAGTGGGTTTTGAAAAACTGACTTTAAGTCTGGCATCATTTATTAGGCATCGTCGAAGTTAGTTGGAAATACGGACTCCAAATCATATTCATTGATCTTTTCGAAACGGACTTTAGTGGCCTTCAAAAGGCAGGAACAACGTTGCAGGTTAAAGGATTTGTCTGGATTTGGCAAGTTCGATCAACAAAACTTGCCTCGTAGGCCAGATGTGCAAGGCATTTGGATCCAAGCAAATTCTCAGTTAGGGGTTGCCGCGGAATGGTCAATTCTTTATACCCATGGGAAATGTATTTCCTGCTTATAATTGAACGAACCTGCTTTTGCTGACAGCGAGGGCGGAATAAGATCATTCAGCCCCAATGTTATGGAGGCCTCATTTGGTGGATTCCCCTTGTTCGTTCAAATATAATTTTCTTGACTTGCGGAGTCGTACAATTGACCACATTTATGCTTCAAGTTTGAATTCAACCCAATTACGTCACCTTCTTCTTACTAGAAGTGGTTAAAACTTGCACACGGGAAATGGAATAGATAGCTGATTTGCTTTTCCATAGGGAATGAAGTAGTGACCTCCATGCTGTCATGAATCTTTCGACCGTGCATAGAATCGCAAGGGAAGGGACTTTCTTCCTTCAGCCAACTTCCTCGGAGACTCTTCCAACTTCGATGGCTTAGGCCATTGTTGTGGATCGCCCGGCTTCTCCATAGGTTTCTTTAACTTATCTGGCGTTTGTATTAGATGGAAATTCCAGACCTTACGCTTCAGAATATTAGTGCCATAAGTGAAACCGATAAGATCCGGCACCTAGGATTGTGAAGTTCGTTCTTTTTCATTTCGGATTAGTTTATCCGATGCTTTGTTTTAAGCGAATTTTTTCAATGGATTTGTTCCAAAATCTGTGCAAAACGGAAAAAACAATCCTGAAGTGTTGTAGTGAGCGGTCGTTTGAGTGCAGTCGAATCACATCTGGATTTCTCAATCGCACTACTCCGTTTTTATAAAAGCTCATCAAGGACAGCTTTTGCGTCCACCGATGTCGTAAAGATTAACTGACTAGCCTCTTTCGGCTGGCTCTTCTGGTCAGGTAAATATTTCCAACTCCCGAAATCTCCGTTGATTCGTGGATTAAGTATTCTAAGTATTCCTGTTAGTATATTTCAGCTTTTGAGCGCAGATTTGAGATTCCTGCGCTTGAAATATCCAAAGAAGGCCTGATGAAGCTGCCAAACAAGAATGTTAGAATTCGCTACTTGCCAGCCATCAGCTCCAGCATGGACATAAAACCCTTCTTCCATCGAGAAAAACGCTTGCTGCTCATCATGGCCCACAACCAGCAAATTCGGGGTAAATCTGCCGATCTGCATTATTTTTCATTGACATAAATCCAGAGACAGTGTACCGGGACCAGAGTTTCATGTATTTGTTAACTTACAACCATGTGGCAAGATCCACTTCCCATCATTGTAGGGCTCGTAATGGCGCATTTCCTGCCGCATGTGCCAATCGAATCCAGCACAGCGCCCACTTCATGAGCTGCAGCGTAATCGCCATTCATATAAAAAGTTTTGCCGGTTTGTAATACTTTGGCAACCCTTGCCATATTCACCTATCGCCAGTGAATGCCTTGACGGACGGAATCTTCATCGACAATATCTGCTGTTCTTAGTGTAATGCTTCACCCGCTCGCGGCTTCCAATTCTTACAATCACATCTCGGATTTATGTGTGTAGCCATGCCACTTCACCTGAGATTCCAGCATAGTATTGATCAGAGGAAAGCTCCAGCTCAATGATTAAATTTTAAAGGCGGTCATCGTTGGTCGATAAAGGAGACCATACAATAAATGTAATTGCACCGTCAAAATTATTCATCGCCCCTACTTCATGTGACTTGTGCTCCTAGCGATTCGGCCATGCGGGTTTTAGCCTTTTGAGCTCATACTAACCAAGGCATTCTCCCATCAAAACATGAACCATCTACCGGCCAATCTCAGACCAATTTCCAAGTTCCTTCTTTCAGATAATTCGTGGACGATTTTTGCTGCAAGCAAGACGAATTTTCCCGCAAGAAATTAGACGCTTCTACTTCCTTTATTTTTGGGGAAAAGAAAGTGTTCGCGTAGGAACAAAAGCGGATCTCTGATCCATTTTTTGAGCAAAAGCTTCGAGAGTATTCGTAGGTCATTTGGTTTTAAAGTTGGGGGAGTTTTCAAAGTGAAGGTTTGTTTGAGGAATTGAAAGATTTTTCAGCTGACGAGCGGAACTTTTTGATTTGCCATCATCAGCATCTATACTCTTAAATCTAAATTTATAAACCCATTTTCTCATTACTGTCCGCAGTTTTTGCAAGTGTGGTTGGCCGGAGGTATTCCAGGATCGATCCCATAATAGGCGGGAGTGATTGACGATATCAGTCATTCGACATATTTTATAGAGTTTTTTCGCCACAGTTTTCGCCCAGTGCCAGATAAAAACCGTTCCCTTCTCACCCGCTCTTCCGGTAGCGGCTCAATTATAATCGTGGTGTTCGGCTGGTCTGCGTGGCGACATGAGGAACTTTCGCAGGCAAGAGAAATATTGTCCCCTTCCTTGATGATTCATATCTTTTGGCTTGCCATCCTCCGATTAAATTTTACGTGTGATATACCTTCAATTGATAGAAAAATCCTTCCCCCTCATCGTAATGGTAATCTTTTCGGAATTTTGGCCCACCAACACGCAAATAAAGCATCATTGTCCTTATAAACCTGCATGATTACCAACGGTGGGCTTGCAAAAGATGTCTGGTTTTATCGATCACTTTTTGAATTAAATGCGTGTTGAAATGGACATAAGTAGTATTCTTTTTGAAATGAAGAGATATAAATCAATCTTAACAAGTATTAAAAAACCCCGTTTTTTTGGCTACTTTGTTCAAAGGCCCAATTCCATGCGTTCCCATTATTTGACATGCACTGCGACCCCATGCTTTCTATTTATGTGTCGCTGCTGGTGCCAACCCTATTTCCAAAAGATAACCATTGCCTGCGCTATTTTCCTTGCTTATTGCGGTGGCGTACGCTGCAGGTCATGGGCAATCTACACTGATGTCAGGCCTGAAAGTATTGAAGCTGGCAAGTAGCCAAGCACTATTTTCTGCCAAATTCTTCCAGGAAAATACCGGTCGATTCTCGATTGGCTGGCACGGCCTTTTCTATCAGATTGGGAAAACAAACAACAGGTCGGGATTAATCGCTTCCGTCGAAAAGCGCTGTTTAGGAATGAACATCTGTTTCATGGCAGGAAATTCTTATACCCAGCTGGATTCTTATTATCGGCAGTAGGGAAATTAGGCTTAACATCAGTTTGACACCATCATACAGAAAAACAGATTGGCGGCGGGAAACTATTTACGAACGGATCGGTTTGAAGATAGATGGTTAAAAGTTTGCGACTAATATGGGCTTGGCAAGCAAATCCCTATTGACCTTATTATACCTGATCTTTTGCGAGAGGTATTTTGAACCCACATCGAACAGTCCAAAATTAGAGCGATTCGGTAATTTGCCAGTCATTCAATTTCAGAGCAATTTGGAAACTTCGTCGTAAATCTAAACTGATGAGTTTGCCAAAGAAAATCATTAAAGCGAAAATGGATTGTTGGGCGTGAATTTCCTTTCGGGCGTTTTTGGATACAGAAGTTCCGGACGATGTTTGAGCAATTCTACATGGGTTTTTGAGTCGGGTTGAAAAAAACATCCTGCCTTGGGGCCGGACTTTTTCTAACACTGGAAATTTTGGCGATTCCGAAGTCGAATTCCTTTTACTTTTCCTTGGCAGAAAATGAGGAATTACCCTTCATTCTGGATAGTTTGGGAAATCGACTTGACAGACAGCAAAGCAGCTCAAGGTTGGCCTTCGAGAACGCCCTTATTTCTATCAAAACTCTGGATGCTAATCTGTCCTTTCATCATTTTGTCAAAGAGCAGGCAAGAACCGAGTTTTTCTAATTGTAGACACTGAAAACATTCACCTTCGATCAGATTTCTGGGGATTTTTGAATGGGTCCCCACAATTTTTTAGTCGTGAAAAAGCCTTGGATCAGTCTTAAGACTGGAGAATCAAAAAATTGATTGTGATAAGGCTTCAAGTGTATTTCAGAGCGAAAAAATTCCAACTTTAGAATCCCATTACCCTGTGAAAATTTCTGTGACAGTTGAAAATGATAACTTTTGGTACTGATGGGATCAATTACCTCCTCGGGAGCAGCATGAGAGCGGTTCATTTGGTGGGCCGTTTCACATCAAACAGCTTTTGACTTGAGGGGAGTTGGGCTTATGAACTGCACTCATCGATGGCAAATTTGGAGATACGATCCGTAAAGTCCGGGAATTTAAAAATGGTTTGCCGAGTTCTTCTTAATTCATATCCATTAGGCAGAGAAGGGATTGCCAGTAGAAAATCAAGAATTCCGAAGGAAGAGGCTCCTCCTTCCGATCACCTTTGCGGACGATGATCGAGTGCGGAAGGAATCACCGAAATCAAAGCACTGGGATTTTTTGAAGGTTGAAGAGTTTTTATCCTCTCAAAAAGGGAATAATATCAAAGAATAGAGGAATGGAAAATCATTCAGTGTTAAAAAAATATGCTTTTGGAACGAGATTTAGCTGAATTGGCTGGTTTCAATTGCTACGTCCACTTCTCCTACTACGATTCTATCTTCATTCAAATCCTTCCAGTAATCTAACTTAGAATAGCCCAAGTGTTTCCAATAAGAGAGTCACCGAAGTTCCAAGTCCCTCAGGATCTCGGAAGTAGATTTTCCCATCCAGCTTTCAGAAGTCTTATTGCCTTGATCTGGAAATAACTCTGTGAAAAAGCAAGGGGTCATTCATGGAACAAAAAGTGCACATTCGCTCAAATCCAAGACATTCCGTGCATGATCTCATTTTCCTGCTTAGGGAATGAGTTAGGCGGTTACTTACAAACTATCCCAAACGCCTCCAGCTCTGGAGGCGTCCTCAAAATATTACATCTCAAAAAGTTTAACGAGGCATGCAGGCATATTTCGGCGTTCTTCTATCTGGCAAATCTCGAGCGCTTGTTTGATATATCCAAGCCTACATTTCCGGACGATTCATTTCCAGAACAAGGAGATTGGAGATTAGCAAACCGTCCCGTGCAATATCCAAAAACCTTGAAGCCCGGTCGCTTATTTCCTTGAGGATCAAATGGACAACTCTTCAGTTTATTGGCGGAGGAATCCAGCTTTGAAGGATTGACTAAATTCACTGTCCGTAAAAAGGAGCTTTGCTAGAATATATTGGGATTAGGTTCTCCGGTTTTTCAAGTCGATATTCAAAATCTTCAAACAGTTTTTCCGGTAAGTCTTTTTTCCTTCCAAAAAAAGCTCATGTTGTCGGATCTTCTTAAACTAGGATGATACTTCCAAAGCCAATTAACTGACTTTCAGCTCTTGTGCATTCGAGGATTTTAAGCTCGAAGCAGTTTTTTACGTAAATCTGAAAAAGTGGACATTTGGTTTTTAATCATTTGATTTTTGATATGCCGTAAAAGTAGGCAAAACCTAATTTTTCCTAAGAAAAAGTTTATACTCGCTAGCTCTTATTTTTTGCTTGTTTTTCCGACAAATAACTTTGCTCAATTCAGATTCTAAAAATTTTGGATTGGGGATAATTGAATGAGCTTATGGCAGAAAGTGTCAAAGGAGGAATTCATTCCTGATTTTGATTGCCGGAAATTCAGCCAGTATCAGGCCGATGATTGGTTTCAAGGTATGACATGAGAAAATGGTCTTGGAATACTAACCAACTTTCAGGTTACAAGGCAGGGATGAAGGGCTTAGCTGCTTTTCAATTTTATTAATTTTCATAATTGGACAAGGAGACACCCAGAATCCGGAATCCAGATTTTTTACCTTCAAAGCTAATAAAAAAACCAAGGGCTTCGAGTCTGGGTGCTATTTAATCAGAAGAGATTTGGAATTAAGCGAAAAAATTCTCCTTTCAACTTTCAAGTCTTATACAGTATGCGAAGAATCTGGAAAAGAGCGGAACGATCGAGCGTTATTATCAGATCATCCCTGTGGATGCATATTGGCCTCTACAATCGCCAATTCCAATAAATAAAAGATTTCGCAAGAGGTTGACTTGGGCGGATAACGGTTTGGATTTTAGCTTTTGCGTATCAGGCAAAATGAATGGCTATCAAAAGGAACTTCAGGGCCAAAAATTCTGATCGAAATTTATCGCGGTTTTTCAAAACAAAATCTCTAACAAGTCCCGAACTTGGGACCCAATATTGCTCGACTTTCTTTGAAGAATCTTTACAAGGAACTTTCTGATACTGGGAAAAAATTTCAACTGATTTCGGGGCTCCGCAGTTAATCGCGAGAACTTGGATCCGATTTGGACTTTTAGTTTCTTTCCACCTTTCCCCTTTTTAATTTTTCTAGAAAAAATTTTTTTTCCAGGAAAAAACAAAAAAAAAACCCGGGGGGGAAAAAAAGGAAATTTTTTTTTCTAAACCCCCCTTTTTTTTTTTTTTTGTTGGGGAAAAAAAGAAATATATCTCTCTCTTTT
>Ga0163217_1012423_pt1 | contig 10580 bp, 7 predicted proteins | sample SynspAceP_FD_185933 | JGI IMG/M metagenome (GOLD analysis project Ga0163217, IMG submission 185933) | Saline lake microbial communities from Ace Lake in Antarctica - Synechococcus sp. Ace-P (PacBio error correction) | ecosystem: Environmental > Aquatic > Non-marine Saline and Alkaline > Saline ... | reverse complement strand
GGGGGGGGGGGGGGAGGGGGTGGGGGGGGGGGGGGGGGGGGGGGGGGGGGGGGGGGGGGGGGGTGATAATCGAGGTATTATGACTTCCGTCCGTGGCAAGGGTCTATGTGAACTCCACCAATATGGAGAATAAGATCAAATTCTTTTGCTCTTAACAAGCTAAGTTCCTACAAAAAAAAATCATCTAACTACTCTATCATAGATACACTTGGGACCAAAGCCACTGTTTTGAAATCTTCATATTCACCATTACAAATCGCGACTTATATTCGAAAAGCCTATAGAGCGGAATACTCGAGATATCCATTGTTTATGTGATCCTTCCCATTTTTTGATGATGAAGACTCACGTCTTTGAAAACTGCCCTATGAACTCATCAAAAAAAAATGCCCTTCAGATAAATTATTTGATCATCGACCCGGGACGTAAAAAGATCATGAGAAATGAGCTTTCGGAGTATATCAGATTTTGCGAGAGATATTATGGATGCTTTGGATCAGGAATTACACATTTTACGGAAATTATTGACGGCGCTTTGATCTTTGGTAATTCCCTAAACTGAGGCTATATCCCTGGGAGATATAGATGGATTCAGAGGTTCTGCTACCCACCAATTTCAATAATCTGATTCTGATGGATCGATTTGATGAACCTTTGTACAAGGGTGATTCATTACGTTTTGCGCGAAACGGACCTTGCAAACATTGTGAAAGAAATTCCAAGAGAGCAAAACCTAAAACTCGGTCAGGATTAGGTATAATCTCCTATAATGAAACTCACGCTAAAGGAGATTTTTGCAGACGGAATTACCACAATCTCGACAGATTTGTTCATATGAAGATCTATCGCGGAGCAAAATCTAGAAAAGAGATAAAAATCCCAATAAAAAACCCCGGTTAAACTTTATCTTCAGAAAAATCGATTTGAGCTATTAAAATTTTAGACCAAAAAAAAATCCAAAGGCATTATTTTCCTGGTTGCAGGATTCGAAGATTAGCAGACGGAAAGACGAATCAATCAAGTTGGGATTCTACTTAAAAAAACAGTATGCATGTAGGAAATTAACCTAAAATTATCAATTCTTAAATGAAGCATTTTACTTTCTTTATTCTTTGCATGAGCCTATTTTTCAGGCTTTTCGCAGGAGAAAAGACCCAATATCATCTTTATCCTTTCGACGATCATCGCTACGATTTCATGGGTTTTTTTTACCTGGCGCAGTGGAAGTTTGAAACACCCAATCTAGAATCGGATGGCAAGCAACGGAGCAGCATTTTTCCAAATGCTTTCGTGACCACTTCCCTATGCTCACCAGCTCGGGCTCTATTCTCACCGTCAATATGCACATACGCATACCCATCGTGGATAATCAGCCCCTGTCCCGGTCGGCACCAAGTTTTTCCCCCCCACAGAATTTTGCAAAAAAATGTACCAAACTAGCTTCTTTGGCAAGTGGCATATGGTGATGAGGATGACAAGCCACAGGCGGATTCGATTACTGGTTGAGTTTTTCGAGGCAGGGAGTATACAACGATCCTACTTTTAACATGCAAATGCAGCAAGTCAAGCAGCCGGAAGGAAGCTAACTTCAGATCGACAAAACCGACTAGTGCATGGAATGCCGAAGCAATACCAGAAAAAAGACAAACCTTTTTTTTCTCTACCTATCCATAAAGCGGTTCATCGAATTCACTCCTGCTGAGCGGCATCAAGGCCTTCGATGGACCAAAACTCCAGTCGTGACGCCCTCCGAGCATGTACTTACGGCAACCAAAGACAGGCCCTTATTTCTCAGATCGAGAGAAGGCTATCCACTACGCCACGTGAAATTACAAAGACATCCCCGAGTGGAGTTCGGCGGAGCGCTTTTCAATGCATGGCGAGATTATATGTATCATGGAGATATTCCCTTCGGACCACCTTCTATCGTCCTATGTAAAAACAACTGATGGATCGCATGAGAGTGTAGGAAGAGTCTTAGACTGGGTGAGAAAATGGACGACCGAAAAATACACGATTGATCTACATGGCGATAATGTTTTTTAGCTCGGGAGCATGACTGATCGAACAGCGACACGCTATGAAGAATCGATGAAGGGCCTTTTTAGCACAAATATCGAAACTGATAAGCCAGGAACTGTCAATCCACAATATTGTGATGTAATATCGATCTGCAACCGACCTTTCCTGAGGCTCGCCGGTCTTCCAGGACCAAAAGCGGACTTCAGGGTTAATCTATCCTACCGATTATCAAAAATCAAAAAAGCGAGTGCGAGACAAATTATCTATGAGTACTATGGGAAATGGCTTATCCCAAGCACTTCGACTGCTTTTGCTGTGCGGACGCGAGAAATACAAATAACATTTTCAATCATGGAGTCTGGCATTAAGGAACTCTATGATTTAGAAAAGGATCCCTATGAGATGAATTAATCTGATCGGTCCCGGAGCATCAAAAAATCCGCAAGACGAATGAGAAGTTGATTTTCACTTGGCTAGAACTACCGGTGGAGAGCCAAAATCCCACGTCAAGCGAATCAGCTATCCCAAAGCGAGATCACATCTACCAAAGAAGCGAGTTAATCAGCATGAAAAACTTCCCGTTACGGCCATTAATTGCATATGAAAACAGACAAACAAGAAATGCTTCACTGTTGATTGAAGGCCTGCCGGAAGTTTTCAAAGCCTATACTCGAGCGAGCCTATTCCGATGAGGATGATTCCACGGCAGAAATCTACCCGAGAGTGCCGCTTGATGTTCAGAGCTTTTCGGATGCACTGGTTTTGCCGAGTTTGAATCAAACGACCCAATTTCCTCGACCCACGGGAGCAAGTTTTGTACATATTGATGCGAAATGAAATCCGCCACACCACGTTACGACTACCTCAAACCATTCCCTAGAATCACTTCTTGAGAAAATTGCTATACCGAAAATTGGAGGTAAAATGAATTGTTTGCAAGGAACCTCCTCCCGTCCACTGGCGATGTTAAATTCCGGCATTTGCCAGATTTATTTCTTGAAATATGCCAAAAACCTGAAATAATTCAAAAATTAAGCAACTGCTTTCACTGCCACAGTATGTGAGTTTCTTTCACAGGAAAAGGACCGCCGATTACACCAGCTCGGTTCATTACTGGAACTTTGGGGATTTGAAAAAACACGATTACCACGAAATAGGGTAGATCGGGGAAAAATATCTCGGGCAAACTCCTACCTCCAAATTTCAATCCGGAAAAACGGTTTTTAAAAACCAAACCTGAACTGGCGGATTTCCATGCGGCATTGGTTATTCCGATTCCTCAGCTGCTCCCTCTGCTTGCCCTACATTTCAGCGGGAAACAGAAACCTTTCATTTTGCTTTCGACGGAACTTGGCGGCTTATTTAGGCATCAATCCTTTAAATAAAATCACCACTAACCAAAAAAGGACTCAAGCGAGACTGCTGCAATTGCTCAGCGTCAACGGTTGATCAATCAAAAATCAGTCGGCTTTTTATCGGGGAGGAACATAAATTTCAGATACGCATTCGATGTTACCGCTCACTTTGACAAAAGCAAAGGACTTAACAAAAAGTGGACTTTTGATCCCCACACTTTATGAAAAAGTGCGTGGTTTCAAATTCCCAGAGGAAAAGAATTTCATGTCCACTATTTAACGTAGGATGCTTGAATCTCGCAAAGCCAAAGGTGCATGGCACAGTTTTGAAAACTTTGAGCTCGCTTATACACCTTTATCCATGAGCTTACTGAAACTTACAGGCAGCTTCACTCCGATTGTTTTGGATGAAAGCCAGTCGCCGGATCTTATCGATGGAGATTCAATGCCCAATGCGGAGTTTCTTAGAGATGCTTCGCCAAAAAAAGCTTTCCAGAATTTTAACATCATCCAAAGTGACTTTTCCCAAATGGTTCGCCCTTGGGAATGCGGCCAATGTTTGATTAATGAGGCTATGCTTTTGGCAAAAGCTTAAATTCCGAATAAGTATGATTTTACGGATCTTAATCCGAATAAGTTATGATTTTACGGGATCGTAACCCGAAATATTATATTTAATAAAGGATTATAAATCCCGAAGCCAAAAATAGACCTCCCAGGTTTTGAAACCTGGAAGGTCTTAAGTATATCAAAACTTCGGTATTCCCACATTAAATACAATCAATCTCCCAAACCTCCCGGTCGATTTCGAAAGAGAAGATCATCAGCCCGATTGGAGAATTTAGGATTGGTCTGAAACCACCGCCGGTATTTCATCTAGGGGGGAATTGAAATTGTCCAAATCACAAGGCTCGGTAACCCAGCCAGATCCAGTCTTCATCGAAATAAGTATAAATCGTATCCTCCAAATTCCTCCAAGCCCTATCGGGAAGCCCAAAAAACAAGCATGTCCCATACACAATGGCATGTGATCATTGCCGTAGAAATTAATAGGAAATCTGGGTAGGCGATTGGGTGTATCCACCAAAACAAATAAAGCTAAGGCAGAAGTATTAGCAGGCAAGTCCAACTCGTCTAACATCAAATTCTACACCCATTGCGATCGGAAGATATTAGAAACTTTTTCAGTTTTCCCGACTTGATCTGCACCCTTCACGAAGTCTTTACCATAGAAGCTTGGGTAACATTTCGCCTTACCGGCTCATCAGAAGATTTGGAAGGCTTGTGATGCGTTCGTTGCATAGCGTTGCTCCGGAGGATTTTTCTGCGCTCCCGCGAGATGGAATAAAACCTTTCCTGAATCATTTTATCGTCTACTGATAACAGCATTTTATTGTTTTCTGCATCCCATAAAGCTGTAGTGGGCCTTTTTCATTAAATGTGGTTTTTCCGTTTTTCTTATTCACGACTCAAATTTGACAATCATTTATACTCCATCGATTACTCCTTGAGATAAAAATACCAGAATCTTGAAACCATGTAAAAATAACTATACCACCTTCGTATTAAAAGTATTGACCTTTTGAAAAGAATTAGAAGAATACATAATACCAAGTTTTCATCAATCTAAGAAGTGGAATTAATATCAATCATAGGGAGAATTAATTTTATTTAAGATTGTAGGCTTCCGGAAAAGAATCCTATCCGATATTTTTAATTTTATCGCAACTAGTTGCTAAAACCAGAAATTGCGATTATTGTAAGAGATTTCAATCGGATTCCAGTTATCATTCTTTAAACGTCGTATTTTGAAAAATTGAAAGACTTTTTTTATTCGGAGAGGGAAGAAAAAAAAGGTACCGATTCCATAAATAATCCCATGATACTCCCCATAGAACCACTCTATTGTAAGGCTCTGATTTCATGCTACGACGGATCAACTCCATCCCCAATCAATAAAAAACCAAAACTTATAGGACATTCATAGCATCCTGTGTGTCACAATCAAAAAAACTTGAATAATTATCTTATTAAAAATCCATCAGAAGCCCATATATGCCATCATTGAAAAAATATTGTCATGACCATAAAAATTGCTGGATTAACCTTGGTAAAGGCTCAATCATTAACCAAATGAGGATTAAAAGAGAAACATTTTCCACCAGAAGTTAAAAACCCATTTGAACTAAACCATAGAAATTTCCGGTAAGTAAAGGAATCAACTGTAAAAGCGCTTACCCAAGTACAGCAGCAAAATCACAACCTGCTGTGAAAAAGACTTGCTAAACTCCATTTTCCTCACTAACTGCAAACAAGCTTCAGTAGTTAAAGTAGCATTTGATCCCACCAAGAAACTATTATCGTCTCAGATTACCAAATAATTTGAGCATTGCCACAGGTCCCGCACCCCCGCAATTTTTACCGCAAAGGTACAGCCAGAACAATTCCCATAAGTAATTGCATAACCCTGCATGTGTCCATCGTATTCTATTTGCTAAAAAAGGGAGTGGCCCCTGAATAAAGACCAAAATAGGGCACACATAATGTCCATATTGATACCACTCATAAGCAGTTTGAATTTGGATTATTAGCTACTGTATATCCCAGATTTTTCCTTTAGGATCGTATTGCTCAGGATAGCTTTTTCCATTCATGTATACAATGGGTACTTTATTCTATCCTTTAAGCTCCTGATTCAATCTGTTCATCGTTCTTTGATACCAGACTTTCAGTCCCATTTTACTTCTTCTAGATTTTTGGCGGTTAATTCCCCTCCGAGGCATATTGCAAAGAATCGCATCACCCGCGAAAAATCCCCCCCTATTCATCACCAAACCCCCTCAGCTTCATGTTGCATAACAAAAAGCTTCAAAAATCAAGCGTGTCGACAGGGCGACTCGAGAAAACTTCTCCGAATTTAGGGATCTATTCGTCTCCTCCAGCGATAAACTAGAGTCAGTTGTTAAAAAATCCCAGTGCAATTTTGGCTTCGCTAGTCTCTGATACTTGTAAGACCCTTCGGACTTCCGTCAAAGCATCCACCGGGGCAGCCGAAAAATTCGATCCAGACTAGGCAGCCAACTAGCAGGAAAAATAGCCCTCCATACAGTTTAAAAAGCTGAGTTTGATGTTTGATTGTTTGATTGTTGATAAGGTTGATTGGTTTTCATTTAAAAAAAATTTGTGAAAAGTTTCTAAAAGCTAAAAATCTTTCTTTATTAGCAAGAGATTTGAAAGAAACTAAAAAATTTTAACATCTGTTAAATCTTGATAGGATAATATCAACCGAGCTATTTGATCAACCTTTTGGATTGAAAGGAATATAGATGATAAAAGTCTATGTTTCCTATCCGGTGAAATCTATAAATCTTAGCTTTAAAAAGGTCACTTAACTAACCGACAGCAAAGGATAGGAAAAAAGTGACTTTCAGCGCTTATCTAGAGTTCGACACCCAGAATTCAATTAACCCAATAAATTGTCATCTGAGATAAAAAATAGTAAGTCTTTCCTACGGAACTTACCTTAACTTACTTTCCAACATGAGCAATAACCAAGAACCCCATACGCCCCCTCTTTATCCCCTTCTACGTGGATCAGTTTTACCCGAAGGCCATTGGCCACTTTGGCCAAGTGCTGGAAAAACTCGGCTGCCAATCATCTACCGTGGAATCAAACCTGCTGCGGACAAACCGATGGCAAAGCTGCATGCGCCGAATACTATCGGACAACCAGGCATTTTATCGAAAACATTTTTGCTGACTACGACATATGTCGTGGCTCCTTCGGGAAGCTTCGGTGGCATGTCAAGGAGCACTCTCCACAGGTCCGAAGGGCTGAGAGAGAAGGCAAGCTGAAACTTCATTGAATAAGATCTTCGAATTCACGGAATTATTCACCCGACACGATATTAAAAATCGATCAGATCTCAGGCAGTTTCCGCACGATTGTTTACCATTGCATCCTGTCATGTCAGCGGGTTTACGACTTCTTCCAGTTCGGAAAAATGAAAAAACCCTTCGCTAAAGCAAAAAAACTTATTGGAGAATCTTGGAAGGTTTAGAATGGTGGAAGTTTGACAAACAGACGAATGCTGTGATTGGAGGGACTTTCGCAGTAAGGCGAGGAGGCTCTTTCGGTACAGATGGGTAAGGATCGATTGGAAGATTTTCATATTTTCGCATTCAAGTCGAAGAGTTTTGACCGAGGACGATATGTTCCTGCCATTCATGCATTTGCAGTAATAGCCAGCCGCCAAAAACAGAAAATCCATCCAATTCAAACAATCGCAGAAATTCTAAGATGAAGTATTGGAAATGAAGCCACCGCAAGAAAGCCGCCGAATTTTTAAAGGATTAGCCAAATCAAATGCATGATTGTGATACGCTTTGCGTTATTTCCGAGACAAACGGGATAAAAATGAGCCCATACCGTCCCAGAATTGAGAGTTTGCGGGAATAGCCTCCTCGCATCAAAGATTAATGTCCTTGGGAATCTGGCTGACTACTTGAGGAGTTTGAGCGAAATGCCAAGTAAAAATTGGTATTCCATGTTCACTGGGCCAAAAGATTCTGAGGAGCATAAAACGGAGATCGTCCTTTCGATCTGAAAAAAAAAGGACTGCACCGGCAATCGTAAAGAGTTAAATCTATCCTAAACCGAGGAATGCCATCTGAATCCATTTCTGGAAAAAAAAATGGCGTCGAGGTAGTGGGATCTGACTTGAGAGTGAATTGTTCAGTTTCTCGCGTCAGCCACCAAGTTCATAGTTCCTGTGCCAGCTATCACTTGAAAAAAAGGGAAATATCAGAACTTTTCAATTGAAAGGCTATGAGAACCCGAAAAAGAAACTGAAGATCGTATTACCTACTCAAGCTGCAAAGGACACATCACCTTCGGAAAAAAAATCCTAGCTGCAAAAGTAGGGGCCGATTCACCTGGACGTAGTGATTTTGAAAAATAGCGAAACCGGGAAATGGTAGTCTGCACCAAACGAAGAATGCGCGATATTGGGAAAGTCCATCTGGCAATAGCATATCGCATGCATGGCAATCGATGAAAATGCATAACCCGAGCAAAGCATCTGGTCTTCTCCCGCTGCTTGCTCGATCTGCAACAGGACAAAAATCACAATTACAACTCACATTTTCGAAAGTTCCGAAAGTGGAAAAAGAAATCCATATCATCTTATATAGTAACGGCGCCGACACGCCCAACTGGTAGAGAAAATTCAGAGACTCATTAAAAGTATTCCGCGCCGGAGCCTGTATGAAAAACCGTCCGACTCTATCCAGAAGCGGCGAGTGCCAAGTCTACAAAAAATTACCGTTTCCTGGACCAATCCGTTCGATTCTTTTTCTCGGGATTAGATTACAAAAGGCACAGTAGTCTGCCATTTGGCCTCCACGCTTTTGCAAGACTTACGGACGATAGTCCAGTAAAATCAATATTCATGAGCAGCTATACCTTTGGCGGCAGGGAAATCACCAAAAGCGCAAGGATGCATCCAATCAAAGACTATTCCATGAAAGCTTGGAATCGATTTTCAAAAAGTCCATTAAGCTATAATTACTCAGGCCAAAATCATTCGAATGGCTTTGAAAAAATCTTTCCGAAATCACTGATTACATCCTGCTAATGTTGGGGGGGGAAAAGCAAACGTGAGTTACCCCCGTCCGAATGAAAAAGCTTCAAAAGAATGGATTAAAAAAAAACGAACCATGACAGTTTTAGAACAGATCATCGAAAAAAATCCAAAAGTTTAAAACTAGATCAGAAGCTTTTGCCTGGAAATCCGAACTTCAAAAGAGCGACTGCTGAAATTTGTTTCAGGCATTTTGACTTCTATGTAGAATAAAGGAGAGAAAAGTTCTGAGTACGGAGAATTGATCACAAAAAATTAGAATCCAGGCATCTATCCGAGCATATCTACGCATGACACGTTCGAAAAACTTTTCGAATCAAAAAGCTTTACCGGGGGTAGATTGCCACAGCTGCAAAAATTTAGATTGGCGATTCTGGAAAGGGCAATTTGCGGGGGGGCGGTAGCAGAGAAACGGGTAGCTATTTGGCTAGATGATTTCTGATCTTAAGAGTGGGGCCAATGTCACATTGAGATCAACCGAGCCCAACGTTATGTTAATCGTGCGTGGAGTCGAGACTCCTTTGAGTAGCCACCGCAGCATCAGGGCAGATATGGATCGATCATGATCAACATTCGGGCTTTTGGGGGGTCTATTTTATCGCGCGGGTGCCTTCCGAAGGAACAGGCTGATATCGACAATTCGTTATATGTCGCCCTAGCATGGCCGGCAAAAGAAGTCTGATTGTGGGATTGATTTTAAGTTAGCCTCGGGTTGGTAAAGAGAAAGAGGCTGTTTTCATGCGTCCTGCAGTTCTGGAAAAACCCACGCAAATCTCAATAATCCAAACTTATCCGCATGTTCTTGCAAAGTGTAAGAAGCCGACTTCCGGTCCGTTTCTGCACGCATAAGTCCCAAAGGTGTCTATTACTTAAAGTCAAAGAGTTTTTGAGTACATGTGCTGTTGAAGGGGAATCGTCCTTGGTTTTACCTCATGTTTTATGTTCAAAGTGATGTTCTTTTTCAAAGACTGATTTGAAATGCGAAGTCCAATGGGTTCACCTCAACTGGAGTGAAGTTTAGATTGCCGATTAGTCGGGGAGAAGTTTTTAAAAAGATTAATTCGAATTTCCTAAGAAGCTTTTCAATTTCAAAATTGATCTTTGCCAATTTGGGCCGCCAGATAGCTTTTTTTTTTGGATGAAACAGCCTGCGATCAGTTCATTTGTGCCGCTCACCCAACTTTCAATCCGTAGCTGGATAGAGACTCTCTAAGTACTTTGTCGCATGTTCCATGCTCCTTGTTCTTCTAATTCTGCCAGCACCCAGTTCGAAGTGGTATTAATCGACGGTATTCCCGATGGATGGATCTGGTTGTTAGCTCTGAACTTCCTGAGGAGTTTTTGAGGACTAAGTTCAATAGACCTTCTGGCCCTCCTTTCAAAAAGCCCCTTTATCAAAAAACCGAAGTCCAAGGTTGCTGGCCCAGCATTGCAATGGTTTTTAAAGGGATTCCATTAGTAGGAAGGTTGGGGTGGTTAGTGTGTTGAGAGAAGGAGTAGTAGCAGGAGTGTCAATATGATTACTTTATTATGGGTTTAGAGGCTGCCATATCTCTCTTTC
>Ga0163217_1010504_pt1 | contig 10581 bp, 15 predicted proteins | sample SynspAceP_FD_185933 | JGI IMG/M metagenome (GOLD analysis project Ga0163217, IMG submission 185933) | Saline lake microbial communities from Ace Lake in Antarctica - Synechococcus sp. Ace-P (PacBio error correction) | ecosystem: Environmental > Aquatic > Non-marine Saline and Alkaline > Saline ... | reverse complement strand
CCGCTTGTATCGATCGGAAAGGAGATCAAGGTTTACAAAAAGCCTGATCGACAGTATATGATTCGCCATATGGTTGACGTGTATCGCTGAATCGTGTTTCCCGGAGCAGTCGGAGTGCGGGGAGGAGATGAAGCGATTCAAGAGCGGTTTGGTATTACCTCGGGTAAGAACGAAACCTGACCTCGAAAAACTCGTGCCGTTTAACATGGAGAATCTCAATCGGATTTTGCCGTCGGGGGCGATAGGTGCTGCCCGTGCCGGTGCGTTCGTGTATCACGATCGGCGCCCCGATTATTTTTAGAAGCGGCGTGTGACGAAAGTGGATTTCCGGCGACGAAGCCCCGGGGCAGTCGGTACTCCAAACTCAAAGGACATTTAAACACTGGGAACGGGATCGAATCGATGAGCAATCCAACGGAATTAAACCCCGAACCGGAATGGCGCCCGTGGGACGTCGGCGGGGGGCACTCCCGCGGAACCACGTCCGGCTTGCTAGACCTTATGCGCCCCGAGACTCGATCGACGGGAAACGGGGGCCAACCACTCAAAAGCGCGGATTAGGTTGCTGGGTTTGGGGAATGCCCCTCGGGTTCGATCCGTTTTGCATGTTGTTTGTTGGTGTGGCCTCGGCGTTTGCGAACCTATTACTACGTCACGAATCAGGTCAAGGCGAAATATCACGACACGCAACCGGCGGAACATGCCCATTGGAGATTGGAGGCGAGAACTCATGCACTCGAAAAAGAGAATCGAGTTCGTTCACCAATCAGGGCGTGGGAAAAATCCGAAGCGGAGTGCCGATGTGCTCACGCCGCTCGCCATGAGGAAAGACGCCTCGGAGGGGATCGTTCGCCGGAGCCCCAACACGGAATTGCCGTGCCTGAATCTAGGACCAAAGCCGGGCCGGGCCCAACGGTCGGGAACTGGTCTGACGGCTGACGAAATTCAAGACGCGTTGATCGCTCGAAGCCGATTTTTACGTGACGATTTTTGTGGAGATCAAGCGAGGGGAAACGTGTCTGGAAAGTTTGAGTTTCCAACGGGACATGTCCCACGCGGTGCGGGCGATTTTTCAATGCCCCGATGGCGGAATTTGATGTTTCATTGCCAGGGGACGTATTCCTGTTTCGGTGGTTTGCTCGATGCGAGTTGTGTTTGAAGGAAACGGGTTTGCCCCAAGAAATCCCTCGATGCGTTTGCCAGGGGAGAATCCTTGCCAGGATGTTTACAACGAATCCGGACCAATGCGAGATGCTAGAATTGACATTATCGAATGTGCGTCGATGATTCAATCGTGTTGCGGACTCAAAGAGCCCGAAACCAGCAAAAAAGAAGAACGGAGACGGAGACAGGTTCCCGAGGCAAAAGCCCCGAGACCATGAATCGGATCTCCGGGGACCGCGAGCGGAGCAAAAACCTTGTGTCGGATTCGGTGTTGATTCTTTTCTAGCGGTGATCCTTCGCCTCGACTGCCCGCGAAAGGAACTATCCCGAAAATTAAACTTCCCCGAATTCTGTCGTCGGCGACGCTCGGCAGAGGTCTGGCCACCGTCTGGCGACGGGGTACTTACGTCCGGAAATGATTCGGGGACAGTTCCTTAGGAGGAGCGTCGTGGCCACGCTGACCCAGTACAAACACGCCGCCGGAGACGAGAGTGGACAAACCGTTGGATTGCATTGTCAGGACGGTGCCAGGGCCGCCAACGCGATGATCAGACAGGTGGCGACGACATAGATAGGAACCATGCGCGCAACGATCCCGAGCGGCTGATTCGGGTTGCCCGGCGAACGACGGAGATCAGTTAACACCGCAAACGGTCGGCGGCGGAACGCAGAGCGATAACGTTGAGACTGAGGTATCAGGCAGAGGGTCTTTGTAAAACTCGCGATACTGGACTACTTATCGCGATCGCGATGCCTTGCAAGAGGCACGGTTCGCGTCGGCGGTTTGAAAGGATCATCGTCAAAACCATTTGGGGAACTACGGCCATCGCCAAGCCATTTTTAGCGCTACACACGCGCCCCGCCATTGGACGGCGAGTGAAAACGCTCGAGGCGAGTTCCGAGGGCAGATGCGATTCGTACGATGGTTCGATAACGTTGTTTCCACGAATCGCGTCGGCAGCAGCGACCCTTCGGCAAAACGTTCTGTTTCCCGCGATCAATTCGGCGGGCGGACCGAAAAAAAACGAAGACCGCATTGATTCACGGAAGATCAGCAACAGCGTCACGCCGATCGCGGCTTCTGAGTTTCATCGCTCCGCAATTGTCCGCGCCATCCCTGTTTCGCCTCGCGGCCGACGTACAGCCGCCGCGTTGAAAAACCCGCAATAGCTCAGCGAGATTCCACATTCACCTGGTCGCGAGCCGGAACACGTCGACTCGCTACGATCACCGGCACTCCTCCGTCATCACGTGCCAGCGCGGCAACGTGCCGCAGCGACCAGGCAGAACAAAACCGATCAACATAAAATTTCAAAACGACGAGCGTCTGTGACTTGTTCGCGCGCGCGTCGGGTGTTCTGTGAAACGGCGTGGTGCGAAACGTGCATCCGGCGACCAACAGGATCTGCAACCGGTTCGCGGCAACAGGACGTGGGGCACCGTTCCACCCAGCGCGTAGGTTTCGAACGCGAAAGTTGCCGCCAGCGCGCCGGGCGCCGGGTGAACCGCCTAAGAAACGAACACCATCCGGGATGAACCGGCGCCGGATAACGAAGCGAGATTAAGAACAAAATCACTCGCCGCCTTTGTCGGTCAACAACCGAGGCGAGTTGGCCCGTAGCTGATCGCACGCGGCGATCGCGATCACGCCGCCGATCGCCCACGCGAGCATGGAACGATTCGAGGTCTCCCAAGTCGCGGCGATCTGCGACCCACTCGTCGGTGAACACGCCCGCGTCCGATCATGGCTGGCCATGACCAGGTGTGGCGAGCGAGCCTTGTCCGAGCGTGGCGCCCGTGGTTTGGACATCGAAAATCCGACGGGGGAGTTGTCGTTCACAGGAAGGGGTTCCTCAGGGGGGCTCGTCCTGAAACACATCGATTCTTAAAGTAAGGCGTCTTTTTGATGGACCCCCCGTATTGTTATCAAAAAAACTTATCAACAGACGCTTTCTTCGCAACTGCCACGACACCCGGCTTGTTTTTATGTCAACACGATTCGTGGATCTTTGGTTTGCAGCGGTTGATTTGGACCAGCCGCAAAAACTGATCCCCGCTCGTGTACCAACTTCCTGCCAAAGGGCGGCTTTTGCGCACCCAGACCCGCATTGTGGGTGTTTCTCGCCAGCTGTTGAACACGAACAGGTTTGGCGTGCAGTCTTTACGTGAAACAACGAAGAAGTTTCCCGGGAAGAAACCATTCTGTCGGAAAATGTGGACTCCTTTCGCAACCAACATTTTCACCAACCCGGCGACATCCAAGACGCCGATTCGTTTAGAAACTCGCGAGTTTCTTGAGCGAAATCGAAGGGGCCAACCGACCGGGCCCGCGGCCGTGTATTTCTGTCGACGATGCCACAGCTTTATAGCTCGCGATCGAGCAACTCGGTGCGCGCCGTCTCGCCTGCGAAGAGAATGGCACCCGCCGGCGTGAATCATCGAAAAACCTTCGCACCGATTTTGAAAACGGCCAAGGCCGCTCAACCATCGATCACCATGTGTTCGATGAAGAAACAAATCTACCGGATCGATCATTTTACCCGCGGGCAAATGAGACCGTGGCCAGATATTTTTGAGCGCGTTGCGTTTCGCCAACAAGCATTTTTAACCGATTGTGGCAATCGAAAATTCGTTGACTCATATTCAAATCACGCGTGGAGCCGAAGAAAGTCGTATCGGAACGGCGGGCCGGGGGGTTATTACGACACCAGTGGTATCCTGCGGACATGTTCCCAAAAACCATCTTTTGCAATTGATTGATGTCCCACCAGCAATGGAAACCGGCCCGCACGCTACGGACGCTACGATGTTTCGTGGATGTAGAAGGTTCAAGGTCCTGCACGCGGTTTTTCGAACGGATGACGGCGGGCGATTTCGCGACCCAAAAACCGTTCGCGGTCAGTACAAGGTATTAAGAAGAGGGGTTCCCGCAGGCACAGCGAAAACAGCGACCTACGCAGCGATTCAAACTTGTTTTTTTTACTGCACAAGTTGGCGATTGGCGGGGGGCGTGCCGTTTACTGCGCGTAGCGCAAGGGGATGTCGTGGCCGCACGACCCAAATCTTGATCCAGTTCAATGAGGTGCCGCCACATGATGTTCGGTGACAAAAATTACGCACGGGCGATTGGGCAAAAACGGTTGTTGAATGCAGGTCCAAACCACCGAAGGCAATCCAATTTGCCCACTTTTGGAAACCAAAAGTCCCCGGGGACGCGGGAAATGAAACGCGAACGAGTCACCTGGATTTTCAATTCCAAGATTCCATCGCGGCGATGCTTGCCGATTTGCGACCAAAACGGTTGTTGCTCGATGCCGGTCCAGGGCGATGCGAGTTTGTTCGCGCCGCAGCGTGGACGAAGTCGAATTGCGTGGGGGATCCATCGATTCCGATTATCGAAGCCTGGAAATGCTCCCGCCGCCCCGGCCCGTTGCTCACCTACGAAACCGGATTGTGGGGCCGCCGGAAGCCCGCCATAGTGGATTGTTCGATCAAAAACGCGATGGTTCGGACGTCTGCCCCGTGATTCATTGAGGCCCGTGGTTTATGGAGGCCCGGTGTTTTTTATTGAAGGGCCCCTGTTTCGTATCCGACGCGTAAGTTGGAAAAGCTGCGTCTCCGCCAACCGCAAACGCATTCCTCCCTACCGAAGTGATTCGGCACCACGCCACAACGTCCCCCGAGACCGCTGGGAAAATCGCCGGAGTCTCCGATCGACTCGCCTACGTGAGTTCTGCCAACTTTTTTTCCGCCGATGTTGCCTTTTTACACCGGCGATTCCAGTGATACGCTCTGCTTCCGGAGGTTCACACCGATCGCCGGCGGGTCTTGTTCGGCGGCCCGAATCCAAAAACGGTTGGATCCACTGCGTCACGCGGGATCCGATCCGCCGAGTTCTTTTCGGAATCGGACTCCGGGCGAGCGGCGAACACGCGACCCTTTGACTTGGTTATCGAATTGGGCGAATTGGCGAGTAAACCCGAGCCACCGGGGAACACATCGCCCAGCGTCATCACAAAAACCACCGCTGCGGGCGGTTGGACGACATGCAATGTGATTGTCGATTTCAATTTCGGCCGGCGGGCGTTCGATCAAAAATGTGTTGCGACGGATCGATGTTCTCGGCTTTGCTACGCGGCCGCGCCCGATCGCATTCGGCCCAGACGATGCGAGGGCAGCGACCATCCACCATTACGGACGCCGTGCCAAAAGGCGTGTATAGCCTCGCGCCAGATTCGACGTTGAACTCGCACGCGTGTTGAAATTAGTTGCCGGAGTCGGCCCGAACAAAATCAGCGACCGGCTGGGGACTGGCCCAACGTCGCATCGCGACGCGGTCTCGACCCCACGCCGTCCGAAAAGATCCGGACCATGCGGCGAGGTCAACTGGAGCGTGTCTGATTGGTGACGATGGGCGTGTTGTTTCATGGCGCAGTGCAAAACAGGGGGCTTCGTTTGCAACATCGCCGGTCGCGCCCGCACGGTGTGTGCCAGTAGACTTCGCGAACGATCACATAAACGCCCGAACACCTCAATTCTCCGCTGCCGTTCGTCCTTGTCTCGCCGATCGCGAGTTTCGTTCATTGAGGGAATGCACGCACAGGGCCGCGACGATCCGCTCGGGATCGAAAATTACGTCCATACGGACGCCGGCGTGCAGACTGTCGCCGTGCAGATTTAATCGAGTTTGTCGGATATCGATCGGGTCCACCAAACAACTGGGCTGAAGAAACGACACCTTCGTCGCGAGACAATATGACACCCCTCGCGTTCCGTTCGAAGCGACTCGGTCGCAAGAATCCCATCACTCGTCAACGGCCAACGCACTGCATCGGTCGGCGCAGGGGCGAACGTGGCGACTTTCCGAGATCACGCCAAGATCGCTTCGACGCGATTCCCTCGGCTTCGCTTCATGCCCGGGTTCGAAAACCGCTCACGCTGCAGCCGCGTCACCCAGGTCTTCGATCGGGCTTGGCAAAAAAACGGCCAGATTGCCCGGCATCGTTGCACAGGCCGCGACGACGAACGCCTCCTGGGCGACACTGCTGAAAGTATCGGTTTGCGATTGTGCCGGTTTGCGACGTTTTCAAATGATTCGAGCAACCCGAGCGAGTTTCGCGTACACGCGAGAATGTTCCAAACGGCCTCGTGGCTCGCCCGGGGATTACACCAACGAGACCCAGCCCGAGTTGGGCTGATTGGTTGCCAGTCGCCGCATCGGACGGATGTGTCGATGATGCGGCGGATTCGCTGCCGTCATCGGCACGTCCATCGAGGGCCGGTATGCGAATTCGTGAAAACGCCTCGTCGCTTGTGCGTTGACTTTCCGGCAACGTCATTGCGACGGCACCCCTTGCGTTTGCATTGCGAACGGGTCTTTCCGGGTGCCTTCGCCGCGCCAACGTCACCCGGGCAATCAGAGCAAAGATAATTTACCAGCCGCGAATAAACCCCGCCGTGTAATTAAGGGCCGGCCGAAAATAAACTCCAATTCAAAACAGGCCACGGAGGCGAGCGCCCCGAGTCCCAACAAATCACACAAAACTGATCCCCCGATCGCCACGACATCTCGTTGGCCGCATCGAGTTCAAACAAAATAGGCCGCGGACGAACGCGTAAGAATAATCCACGTGGCACCGAACAGGTCCCGGGAGCAAATCAGCACGCCGATTGCAGCTCGATACCGTGTACGGGCCAGTTCCCGTTCATGAACGAACCCGTAAGCCGATTCCCGTCCAATAACGGGGTGCGAGCAAGATCATCCCCGAGAATTTTGTGCCATTCGCGGTGCTTCCTCATTTACGTCAATCGAACCCGAGCGTTAGCAGGGGAACACGCGCGATAGCACACAACCGACTGCTGATGGCGAAGCATTTTCCGCGTCAGTTTTCGGGATCCTTGCCTTGATCGGTTTGAAACGCTCTTGCCTTTAATCTTCGGCGCCCCTTCCGCTGGGCGCTATGATGACGAACGTTCGGTGAGTTCAGGAACTGATCGAATATTTTTTTGCACGCCGGGCACGGCCTCCGTTTTGCCGGCGGAATTTCATCGCGACCTGGAAACGTTGTGTAAACAATGCGGGGCAGGTGACTTGAATCGGCATCGCGCACTCGTCCGGGCCAACAAAGTGATTGAGAGAAAAGGGCAAATCCGAGACGACAGAGATGCTAAACCTGCCGCCTGGCCTTTTCCGTTGAACACGCCCAGCCACGAGAAAGTTCCCTCTTGCGGGGCTTGCGTGTTCCCTAGGGCGGCGCCCGATGAATAGACTTAAATAAATCGCGTTTCCTGTTCGGAACGAGTCAAAACATCCAGGGGTGCCCCATCCATCGCCCACCGATTCCGGTGATTTCTCACCCCAAAAATTCGGCTGTCAAAACCGCAACCCGGCGAACGAACCGGACCAGCACTGAAGACCAGGGGCGTCGTCGGGACAGGCCGCAGCGCGGCGTTTGGTCGATGCAGGCGACCATTGGCCGGCCCGCCGAGGTCCCCGCGTCCGCGTCGAACGGTTTCCTCGGCGCGCGGCCGGACGTCGCCAGGTTGGATCGGTCGCGACCATGAACACCCGGTCGCGGCCAATCGTGGCGGGTGAAAGTTCTATTTGCACCGCGGCGGCATTGACTGGTCGCTGCGTCGCGGGAGGTTCAAGAACACTCGTGCAATTGTCCGCCAACGGCCACGTCGGTCCAATGCTCGAGGTCGGTGGGACACGCCGTACCCGCCGTATTACGTGATGGAACTCGTTCGAAGGCGGCGTCCCCTCGAAGGACATGCTCTTCGCCGGGACGGTTTGCCGCCGCGAAGCGGGATGGACCTATTTTAACAAAATCTTTGCAATCTGTTCTACAACTCATTTGTCACGGCACCAAAGGCTCCTGCACTGCGACGTTAAACCGGCACATTTTTATTATAGCGTACGACCCAACCGAACACGAAGCTCGCCGTTTCGGTCAAGGCCGCGATTGCGCACGACCCAAACCACCCGCAATTGGGGCAACGCTTGTTCTTACATGGCTCCCCGAGCAAGCGATCTTGAAACGTCGTAACGCGCACCGATGCGCGTTGCGTCTGGACGTCTACGGCCGCACGAAAGTTGCGATGTTGTTACCGGAATGCTCACGGGCAACGCACCGCACCGCGATCAAATCGCTCTTGTCGCAACCTCGATGACCGCTGGGTTCCCTCCCCGACGATGTCCCGGAATCGCGAGCTGGATGCCGCCGTCGCGCCCTCCGGCGATCGACTCGATGTTCACGGACGTGGCATCGATCGGTCCGCTTGCCGAAGATCCTTGGAAGCAATGTTTGCAGATTGATTCCGAAAAAAAAACGGCTAACGCCACATGGCAGGCAGTGTGCTTCGGATGATCGAGAAACGACGCCGACGATCGGCCAACGCCGCCGCCGTTGACGTTGCTCGGGCAATCGTCGGCCCGATTCCTGTTTGCTGATCACAACCTGCGGTCTATGGATTCATAGCATCAACCCAACGACCGATGTTGGCCGCAAACGAGTGCCCTGCGAACCGAAGCCCGGGGCAGCAACCAAACTCGCGCCCGCCGGTTCGCCGCCCAGACCCTTGAAACCGAGATCGAACGCTACTTTGATCTTAACGAAGAGGAATCGTCTCGCAACGAACTTCGGGAAACTCCTGCGAGAACCCCTCTCGGAACCCCCGACATGGAATCGTCCCTCGCCTTCAAATCGCAGCTTTCGCAAACAACCCCCGTTTTCAAGCACTTCAGTCAAACCGCCGCCCGCGATGTCGTTTTGGATTCATCGGGCGGCGGGGAAAAAACTCCAACCGCATCTCGACACGACTCGAAAACTTTACACCTCGAAATGAAAAGCCTCGCCACGCGCACCACCCAAACGGCCTCGCCTCGCTGTTCGTTCTCGAGTGGGTGCAGGAACGAATTTTTCTCGATTGCTACGGTCAAACCCACGTCTTCACCGAGCGCGAAGACAAGCGTGGGGCGCTGAGTTTTGCCGTTACGAACGTACCGTCAGCGGCCGCCGAGACGACTTTTGCCTACACGGACCTCCATCGCGGACGTTCTCGCCCGCTTGAACGAGACCCATCAACTCTCGGTCCGCATTCCAAAGTACCCGACGGATTTGTGGAAAAAAAAAAAAAAAAAAAAAAGGAAAGTCGCGATATAGCACCCCCCATTCGTTTTCAACCAAACCTCTGCCACGGAGAACGAAACAGGAAATCGACGCCCCAATCGATACCCAACCAGTCGATGCATCGTGTTCGGTCGCCGCACGATCAACGTCGGGTGATTCGAATTGCTGCGGGTCGCGAAAAATAAATCCTCACCCATTCCGCGCTCTGCTCGCACCGGTAGTTTTCAAGTCCGCTTGTCCTCCGAGGCCCGACAAAGGCCCCGGCTTACGAGGCACCGTGTTGCAGCCACCCGTTGATGGACCGACAAAACCGCCGATCGAGGTGATACGTTGTCGGAAATCAAACGAGTCCAAGTCGCATCCGGAACTCGTCGGACGAAAATGCTCTGCAAGGAGGTGACGCGATATTACCGCGACCCGGATGCACGCGCGTGCCGCACGGCGATTCAGTACCGCCGGCCAGTGGATCGCCGCGATGCAGCCCGTCACGCTCCCCGACACGCCGAGTTCAGCGACGACCGGTGTCGACGGATCTCTTGGGTACTCGGTGCAGTACGATTGGGCCGACGTAACTCGATCCGTGCGGCGAAACAACTGCGTCGTTCGTTGATCCGGCAAAGTCTTCGCAGCGATTCGCCTCCATTCTCGCGGTTCACCTTTTGTCCTCTGGTGGGTTCGTCCGCCCGCATCGGCAGAGGACGACGAAACCGACGACCCTGGCCAAACAGCGACGACAGCGAAAAAGAACTTCCCGACCGATTCGAAACCATGACGGTCGCCTGAGCATCCTGAACCCGAAATGACACTCGTGATCGCGTCGCATTCAAATGGACGGGGAATCGTTTTCCTGGGTGATCTTGCCAAGGGAATGACGATTTTTCATCCAAATCATGGGACACTGCAGACATGCCTGGAAAAACTCGGAATCCTGGTCGCGCCGCGTCCGTCGAAATTTGAACCCGCTTTTGAGCAGCCTCGTTTCCGGTCCCTGCTTGGGAAAAAAAATACGATAATCCGCTTGCCCCGCAGAAGGGAGGTTTTGTTGGTCGGGTTCTCTCGTGGACCTTTTCATATCCGCCGGCGACGTGTTTTCGTCGAGTGGTTATTTAGTACGTCGACGCTGGAACTCGTAGGATTGGGTTCCTCCCGCCCATTCACGATCCCGGCATCGGGCTGGATGTCGTTTCGTAAGTCGCGACGAGACCCAACATTTGGATGTGGTCTCGGTTTTCATGCACGGCTCCGGAGCGGCGTTTAGTGGAGGTCGAAAAATCGATCCATCCGA
>Ga0163217_1109381_pt1 | contig 10582 bp, 7 predicted proteins | sample SynspAceP_FD_185933 | JGI IMG/M metagenome (GOLD analysis project Ga0163217, IMG submission 185933) | Saline lake microbial communities from Ace Lake in Antarctica - Synechococcus sp. Ace-P (PacBio error correction) | ecosystem: Environmental > Aquatic > Non-marine Saline and Alkaline > Saline ... | reverse complement strand
TTACGTATCGACATTGGTTCACGACAGGAAGGGAGATAAACTAAACAGTTAGATTATGCCACCAAAAAATTTATTGGAAAGTAGAGTGAGCTTGCCCGCCATTGAAAGAGACGGGTAAGTTTTTGCACCTGGATATAGAAACCCGAGCCCAATGGCCATTCTTGAAAACTCGGTGGAAAAGATTGGCTTTTATACCGATTGGTTGCTCCGATAAGGGTGTTCCAGTTTTAAAGCGAACCAAATTGGCGTATATTCAGAAGCTGATGCCACCCATTAATCAAAAGGCATATTTCAAGTTTGCTTACGATATATGCCATTTTGCAATTGTATATGAGGATCCAGCAGAGACCTTCGCAAAGGTGTTCTGCGCAAGGAAATCCAAATCGCCGGAAGATTCAGATTTCTTGCCCTCTAAAAATTTTATCCCCTGAAAGTGTGCCGAGCGAATTTGAAAATTCTTCAAAAACTTCCAACCCTTTCGTAGAGTCTACCTATCTGCATTCAAGTGGTAGGAAGAGGGGACGATATCAAAAATTGACTTCGTATTCAGATTTGCCGCAGGCGATCGAAAAATAGCCGAGACGAAGATGAAGAATGGCGCATTCACTTTCACGTCCTGTTTTTCTTGGAAAATTACGGAACTCTATCTTCCACTCAGCTTGCTATAAAAACTTTGTACTCAATCAAATTTTCAAAAACAATCCTGAAAAATACCAAATCACCTGGAAGTAGAAACTTACACTGGGAAGTATTGCCAGAAAGACACCAAATTGAGTTTGGAGCGAATCGTATCAGCAGTAGGAACTGGGAATGGGTAATCGAAAATTGTCCTGGTTTGAGATCGAGTAGGACTAAAACGCCACGCAGTTGGAATTGATTATCCTCATGCGAGTTCTCCTGATGGCTTACCGGGATGACCTTTAAAAAAAATAAGTATAGCAGATGAAAAAAAACGGTTTTAGTGATTAATGTTGTTGCACTTTCTTCACAGGGTGATTGGGGCACACTTCCGTTTTTAAAAAGTTGATTGAAAAGCGGGAATAAGTCCTGTCATTGAGCCAGTACTTCCTGCCGGTTTTCCTGCGCTGCACAATCGAACCTACCTAACGGGAAAAGTTACCCAGAACGAAACCGGAAATTGTGGGAATGGCTGGTATTTTCGGGACCGAGTGCGAGATCAAGTTTTGGCGCCAATCAAATCACTTGGTTCAATCGAAAGATCTGGGAGTGTTAACTTCGGAAAGAAGATTCAAGTTCCCACCGTTGCCCAATATGTTTTGGTGGCTACAACATGTATTCCTCGTCGGATTTTGCCAGTGACCCCAAGAACCGCTATAACCTTCAGGACGGCCGCAAAATGCCTGACTGCCATTTCTCAGCCCATGGAGCTTCGAGATAGATTACAGGAAGGAGCTGGGGCACCTTTCCCACTTTTTTCATTTTGGCGTCCAAATGCCAACATTGAATCACCCGGTGGATAGCAAATGCTTCCCAGAAAGCGTTGACGAATGGTATTAAGCCAAGCCTAAAACTGATTTTATCTGCCGCATCTCGATTACGGTTTGCAGGAAGTAATGGGATTTGATTTTGAAAGATTGGCCCCAACTTCTCAAAGAAATTGATGCGTTTGTGCTGATCGGATTACTTATTTTGAAAGTCAAGGAACTGAAGTTGATTTTGCTATCAGAATACGGGGAATTACCTCTGTTAAATAATCCAATTCACTCTCAACCGAAATTTCGGGCGAAAAAGGCTGGATAGAAGTGAAAGATGAATTGGGAAAGGAAACCTTAGATTGCCGGTACGTCCAAAGTTTTTGCAATTGTCGATCACCAGGCTTGCACACATTCACGTTAATGATTTGAGTTGCTGGTCGAATCAAAGCGCTTTTGGAGCAAAAAACCTCAGGTTGTGGAAAAAAAAAGTACTTGGACCCAATCCGGGAAGGCAAAGCTATGCGTGGATCATGAAGCCGGTCGGGAGAAGCTCTAGTTGGCGGCTTGCGGATGCCAATTTCCTGGTTTTACGATTTATTTTTGGTTGGATGTTGCAAAGGCTCCGGACTATGGGCCCGATGCGTAGACATCCATGCAAACCTGGCTATTGAATCCAGTGGAACTGATTTGGATCCTGCGATCAAGATTCCCTTACTGGACGGTAGGAGCAAAAGTCCTAAAGAAAAAAAAAACTTGGGTTTCGCTTACCTGATGGATGTATCCCCGCTCAATTGCCAAATTAAGTTCAAGGGCGCCCACGGGACGGATTCCAGAAAGCGATACTGACCAAAGCCAATTTTTGTGAGTTCTAAATCAGTGGGAACGAATCTTTGCTCCTACGTCCATTTTTGAGGAGGATTTTTTGAAAGTGATTCGAGGTTTGAGTGAAAAGAAAGTTTTGATGCCTACAAACGATTCTGCTTGTAAATCTTCGTCTTTGGATAAATCTGAACCCTCTTTTGACGAAAAACAGTTTCTTCATGCGAACTCAACAGGCTTCCTTTTTTTATCCAGTTTGAATTCATTTTGGACTTTTTCTTGCGGGAAAAAAGAAGCGTCTGTTGCGGAATTGGATGAAGCCATTTTGAACCAAGATATTACCCTTCAAATCACACGTCTAGAAGATGAGTTTTTTGGGGCAAAGACAGGCCGCAGGATTTACAAATTCTTGATGAAGAAGCATCCCGAATTTGTGCAAAGAATAACTTGCAATTGACCTTGTATCCCAATCCCGATTCACTGATCTTCAGAGCTCATGACCATTCACCAAGATCCACTATGCGGACCTTGGTACGATTTCGGTCCAAAACTTTGAATTTCAGGGACTTTAGTAAAATCGAAAAAGATCTTGAAAATGCTTTAAAAGCCATTAAATTATAATTTCCAGAATTCCAGATTCGAAAGTTTGACACTCGTTTCTGGTTGTTAATTCCGATTGATCGTCACAGGAAGAGTTAATTGTCATTCGGCTTGGATTACTTTTTACCGCGCAACCCATTACTTTTCAAGCCGGACCACCACGCTACTTGGCTGATCGATATTGAAGCCCCAATACATCGCTGCCCATGCTTGGTGACGGTCATTCTTTCGCGATTCAATATACGACTTGATCCGGAGCGACAAACACCTTGCTGGCGGAGATGATTACTTGGTAAATCTTACCATTTTACAAAGGCGATTTTACCCTGCACCTTCGGATCCAATACATCATCGGGTATACTCCTGAGGAGATCGCCGAGGTCCTTTGACAATGAAGAATACATCTGGCGCATTTTGTGAAAAGATTGCTCTACGAAACGAAATTCTTTTGAGCTCCGAAAATACGTAGGCCGAAGCTCCCTTTACAGATGCGATCAGCACCAAAGCTCCCGGAAGATTGCGGGCGATGGTTAGGCTGGAATTATCGTAGAAGATTATGTGGTGAAAAACAACCGAGACCTCACTTTCTGACTTGAAGGCGGAGCAGAGTGCCGAGAGATTTTTAGGCAGTCAGGATATCGACCTCGTCCGCCTGCGCGCTAGGGTTGGCCATCGGGTACTAGGCGTGGACTAACCTGGAGACAGCTAATTCTTTGAAAATAACTTTGAGCCAGCTGCGACTATTTCGCCCATTCTTGGATTTTTTCTGGATATCAGCGATGGTTTCCAGTTGGGCAAAAATGGCCTTATCAAGCTTATGGGTAGGCAGGAAATTTCCCAAATGATTGCTTCATTAAGCATAAAACCCATCCTTTATGTTTTGAGATCACTGGCTTCCCCGCTTGCGATGGCATCAAAAAATTTGTTTGGACGGTTGGTCTTCAAGACCGGAAGATGAGCTAAAGAAATCCCAGGCAAAAATCTGCAAGGAATAGCACCTCATTCACCACTAGCCTTATTTCCAAAAAGGAATGAAAATGACCGTTTTTCAAGCCCCTTTTTCCTCAGCGATTTGCGCTTAAATATTCCAGATTGGCTTCCTGCGCCCATAATAGAAATTGCCAGTAATTTTTATTTGTAGAAAGGCTTAATTCTGCCAAATCGATCAATTCTTCTACGGCATTCACTTTCCCCAAAGCACCCGTATAAGCGATCGTGAAGTTCTCTTTTAAGCCATACTTTTAAAGAGTGTATCAAGATTTGGCATGCGGATGGAAGTGCTCCAATCTGAAAAATTTGGGATAGGTGAAAGCGTACTTTGTGGGCAGATTCATACGAAAGATGGTTGGCTATCCCTGGGGGACAAAAAGCCACAAGGGACATTGCATTTTGTAGATTCTTGCCTCAAGTTTTGAAGGTATCTGATCAATAGTGGGGTTTCGAAATCGCCCGCAACCTCATAGGAGCCCCTGGCCAAAGGTCACGTACTCAAAAACATTAAGGGAAATCGCCAGTTTCTTCTTTGCAAAGACGATTAAAATCCAGTCCGTCAGGGTGGAACTGATATACAGTAAGTCCCGGAGTTTGAGTTTTTTTATAAAAGCTTTACTTTTTTTGACCAAAAATCTAAAAAGCCCAATCCGCTTTCAAATAGATGAATTTCTGATCATTTTTATCGGAAGATAATGCAACCTTGATTCCGTCTATCCACCGCTGCATCATAGGTGGGGATTATTTCCGGTAGTGATGAGTCTTATACGTCATGGCCTGCCCGGAACAAGGGCCTTTGGCAAGATTATTAAGAGCGAACTGCTCCGCTGCTCTGGGGTTTTTGAAATATGATGAACATAGATGATCCTCATAGCTCATTCCAATTTTGGCCCCCAATCTGCCCAAAAGGAACAAATTTATTAGAGTATTAAAAAAATGAGTTTGGCCGCTTGCCTCTGGATTTTTGATAGTTCTCGCATCTCGGAGGCATGAATTCACCATGAGTCTTTTCGAAATTCTTTAATGTAGCAAGAGCCCTTTTTTGAAACCGGACCGTCAACGAAAGCCATTCTTCGAGCGGTAGACCAAAAGCCAAATTTTTTCCGCTTGGCGATCCAACCTAAGTTCTAAGTCCTCCAAAACAGCCCTTGATCCAGACTTTTCCTTTCAAATCCTCCTCGTTTGTGACTTGATTCCAAAAGGTCCCAATCACCCGGAATCTAAGTAGGGGCGACCTGCCTTCAATCCATGAAGCCATTAGTGCGTTGTCTTGAAATTCGAAGTACATCTTGGACTAAAATAATTGTGGCGATCAAATGCAAGGCATCCTTTTTATACGAGAATTCCTTTTTCTGGAAACAGGCGCTTCATAATCGCAAAAGGTCTTTCGGCACAGGCATCAAGGAAGAAAAGTTAATAAATGTCCTTCGAGAATCCGGGTGAATAGCGCTGAAAAATTTAATCCATTGCCTGTCTTAGCGGAAGTTTTTTTGCCAAGGTGTTTAGTTGGAGTAGCAATCCTTTTCTTTTGATGGTAAAAATCGAAAGCAGTATGTGCGCGATAACCGCCCCAAAGTTCGTCTGCTCCGGCACGGAGATCAGTACTTTTACCTCTTTCTTGCGGCTTTACCAATCATCCAAGTCAAGAATCCCCGGCAGAACCCCACAGGGCAAGTCATACTTTTCACATTACTATCCCAATTGGCTAGAAACTTCTTCCTGATTCATGTTAATCAGGTGATGATCTGCGGGAACTGCTGTAAAAATCGTTTGGCAGATTCACTGGTCTTGGAATATTTCTTTTGATAAGTATCCTCTAGTCCGATGTATATACTGGAAGTTTGTACCTGTTTGTTTATACCCAAAGGGCGATATAACAAAGAACTATCAGCTCCGCCGCTGAGCTGAAGTTCCCACAGGAAACGTCTGCATGAAAACTGATTTTGGGGACTGCTGATTCTAAGTCGGGGTTTTGAATTCTTTCCGGCATTTGGGGTCACTTTATTTTTTCGTAAGGACTCCCGATAGAAATTTCAACGAAGGTTGAATGCTGATAAATTGTACTCGATCGATCTGGCTTCCATTCTCGAATTCCTCTGAAAAAATGTTTTGCCAGGCAAAGGGGCTCTCAAATAGGAAATAATTGCTTAATGTTCCGAATCCAAGCGAAGGTTTCCACTTTTCGGATTCCTCGAGTATCAAGAGGAGATGATCATCGATCGGGATCTTGTGCATGGAAAGCGGCTTTTCACCTGTTTATCTCTAGCGACAAGAATTGTTTTTCGATGGTGCTCCCCAAGAATAAGCGAGGAAATACCCTCAAGTTTTTCTAATCCTTTGATTCCAAAAAGGCGAAGCCAATGCATCAAAACTTCCGTATCTGAATTGGTAATTCAGGTCAATACCCATTTTTTGGAAGTTGCCTTCCGAGATCTTTGTAATTTAGAATCTCTCCATTTCCAAAATCAAAAAATAGTCGCCATCAGTGACAGAAGGTTGATCCGCATCCTCGCTCCGGGATGATTATTTTTCAATCGATTTACCCCACCCAGATTCCCGGCCAGGGGCTGAAAGCCCGCTTCTTGGTCTGGTCCTCGAGTGTGCAGCGGGGCCCATTAGGTCTCCCATTGCAATTTTATTGGCGCCTTTGCCCCCAAATAAGATGAATTCCGCACATGCTAATAGCTGGTTTTTGGCTGGATAGATTCTTTTTCTCCAAAATATCTGGCAGAAATGTGTGATCGTACAATCATTCAACATTTGGGAGTTCTGGCCAGAACTACATAGCGTCCATGAAGGATTAGCCAATTGATGCGCTACGTGGACATATTGTTAGGGATGTGTCGGATCAGTTGGTTTTTCCACTTCCAGGGGTTGTGGCCGTTTGCGTTACCAATCAAGCCTTCTGGATACCCGAAATACATGCGATCGACCGCCATATTCGGTGGTTCCAGACTATCCGAATGATCACAATTAGGCAGTTTTTCGGCGGACTCCCGGAGTTTGGACTAGTTCAGCTACCGTCGATGGGGAACTTTCGCCACCGAAATCTTCGACCATCAATTTTGCCTAAGCCGGAGGAGATGCTTGGTTTTATTGTTGGATAAGAGACAAGATCTGATATAAGAAAGAGTCATCAAAATTGGAAGCTGCAAAATGTGGCCGGAGTAGGGAAAAAGCCGGAATAAAAGCGGGGTAGTTACTTGATTAATCCGCTTGTCTGTTACATTGTGCAGGGGAAAGTACTACCGCGACCAACAGTTGAAATGGACTTTTCGTACTTGAAGTTCCGTCTCAGCAATAGGTGATTTCCGAAAAAAATGTTTATAAAATGCTTCGTACCGTCTTTTTTAAGCATGTCAAAAGAGATTTCTTAATTGAGGCCGGAATATAAGGAAAATTTAAAAATTAGGTGTAATATTCTAGCTCTTCCTACTCATTTTACTTCAAAAAAACGACATTACTTGAATCTGTTCTAAAACAGTTCAATGAAAATCTTCCTTTCAACCCTATTTGTACTTCTATTGATGAATGAACAAGGCCTTCTCACAAAGCCGACCTCGTGAATTGGGTGTCCCTTTTGGGATTCGCCCTACGGGAAAACGGAATGGCAATTAGCATTGTGGCTGGAGTTTTCAAGTGGGGACCAGTTTACAAAAATCGAGGGGAACTCATTCGGACGGGAGTCACGGCAGTTATCCCACATCAAGGAAAATCTGTTCCAGCAAAAAAGTGCCAGCCGCTATCTTTCGTGGGAAATGGTTTTTGGGAAATTGGCTGGGAGTGGGACTCCAAGGGCCAAGAACTCGGGAATCTTGAAAGGTCAAATCATCTTGACAACACGCTTTCAGCGTTGCGGCAGGAATTCGAAGAATCGTCGCTCTCGCTTGGTCAGCAAGGAAATGAACACATCCAACCGTCAATGCCCTAGTGGGAGAAACTAATGATGGCTTACCTCAATGATATCGAGGGATGCATCTTTCCCCGGAGGAATGATTAAAGACCATCGAATCCGCAAACGGGATTGGTGCAGGAACGTTAATGTCGGTGCAGGTACCGGCACGTCTGCTTTGCTGGAAAGTGTGAATCGGCACCGTTCGCGCAAGCTACCCGAAAGTCTGGGAGGCTATACCTAGGGAGTTTTTGGTCCAAACCAATTTTGGAGGAAACCTCCAGATCGCGGGCGTACCTGTGGGGGAAAAAATTAGGGAAGTATCCGTTCCAAAGTTGCGCTGGAAAAATCCGATGGCAGCTGGCAGATTGTGATCGCTTACTGATGCCAGTTCTTGATCGGAATCGGAGCGAATGGCGCCAAGCGCGCGATGATGGGTTTGGGCCAAAACTGGCGGAATCGATTCAATGGTAGGCGGAGATTATGTGATTTGCTTTCAGCACGGCGGAAGGTGTTGCGATACCTTATCTGCCAAAAGCGGGAACTTTGGAAAAATCCGAAAGCCTTAAGAAATTGACGACATGACTTCATTATTTTTGCAGTGAAGAAGCACTGAGGAAGCGATCATCAACTCCACTTTTTTGCTGCGGAATCGATGAGATGGCAGGGGATGGAAATTCGTGGAGGGCATTACCAAGCAGGGAAGTCCTTAACTTGTGATCAAAACAAACAGTAAGTTATATTAATTTTTCCATGAAGTTCTCCGATCAAAAAAGCAGCCAGGGACATTGAACTTGGCTCGAAACACCTGAAAAAAACAGCTGGGAAAAACCAGAAGTCATTATATCAGGTATTTCTCTGGCATTTTTTGTTTGTTATTCCCTCTCGATTGTTGATTTTCGCTGGATTGATTCTTGATCCAAGACTGATGGCTGTAGAGTTGACTCCTCATGTTGGTCTTGGTGTATTTTTTCGGTGCATTTATCTCCATGTTCAAGATTTTTCAGTCACAACATTTTGGTGCTAGAGGTTTGTCTGGGCGGGATGTTGGCGGATTACCTATGCCTTTCCGGATGGCATCGTGAAGGAAAAGCTTTTTAAGTATTCCCAATCCATGGATATAACGGCACCGCCCAATTACTATTTACTCAAGCTCGAGCGATGGTTGCAGTATGCTTTACGGGGGCACCAATCGGGTGTCGCCATTTCCGATTTTTTCTATTCCTGTATTCTGATTGTTCGATCGGAATTTATTTAGTTTTTCATCTGGGACTTTCAGATACGTTTTACTTTGATTTTCATGTTATCAATGGTAGGTTTAATGGCCGCAGCTTTTTTTCGGCAGTAAATCTAAAGTCCAAAAATTCTATCGGGAAAAGCTTGAGCGGAATGGTCGGAGCGATCTATCAAGCACTTGGGAAATGGTTCTTTGTGTTCTGTTTCTTTGGGATGTTTGGTGCTCTCATTGCCGTTTATTGTTCCAAGAACCTTAGTGGATTTCAGCTTACTATCGAGTACAAATGTGGGTAATTCCGACTACGAAATGGCCGGACGATCGGGGTATTTGAGGATATAATCCGGATCGAAGCGCTTCGCGTAGGATGTGGACGCCAAGCAAAAATATCGAGGTGATGTGCTCAAACCCTACGGGTCGTACGCTATGAAAGGAGGAAAATTCGTGGTCCAAAAATGAATAGTTTGGCTACAGGAGAATGATACAATTTGGCTGGCAAAAAGTTAGAAAACTTTGGTCGATCAGTACGGATTTTCATCAATGACTCGCTCGTTGAAAACAGTAAAAAAATGGGTTTAAAGGTAGAGCTGGACTGCTGGGGGCAAAATGGGCTTTGTTGGGTCAAGATTCCGATTGATCATCTTGCCACAGGGAATCCATGAGTTAAGACTGGAAAAAGCGAGTTCTATAAACCAACCATTTTTGGGGAGTGGCAATGAGCTCATCCCATTTCGTAAAAAATGGGCTAGCTTGAATTTATTCAAGGAGTAAAGAATCATATTCTGGTTCTATTATAATTATGGAGTAGAATGTTGATTAAGCGTAGTCCGACAGTTGTACGGAGCATGTACGCGTTCCAGATTTTTTTATATGAATTTGTTATTTCCATTTGTCCAAAAAGTTCAAACCCATATTAGGGTTACGTTTGCCATTCATTGATTTCCCTTAAAACCCCGCATTTCATTAGGGCTCCGCCACGGGCGGGGCAGGCATTCAGGATCATAAATATGAACGATTGAACATTTCCCATTTATGAATTATTGAAAGGATCGACCACGAAGTGGTCAAAACCATGAAATAACCCTGGGTGCAACCCATGGTAAATGAATTATCTTGTTCAACCCAACCGGACCCCGAAGGTGGTCGAACTTTATAATTATTAGGCATCTTTCCCGTTTTGGCGGACCCCTCTTTTTCCCGATCGACATCCACTCTGCCAAAAAACCCGAAATTTGTTTATTTGGCATTTTAATAAACCACAGGTTTAAAAACCTGTGGCCTACAAAAATTCCCATCTATGATGCTTTGCCGAAAGGAAAAAGAGTTTTTGGAGTGGGTGGAATCCGCCCAATTTGGGGGACTAATTAAATTTTACTACTGCAAAAGCTTGGGATTTTCATCCCAAAAAAACTTGAAAAAAAAAACATTATACTTATGAAAAAGCTTCAACCTCCAAAAAAAATAAAGAATCAGCTATATCCCTTCTACCGGGCCATGGGCCTACGAAGGCCCCAATCCAAAGGGAAAAGCGGTAGAGCGCTTTGTGGCGAAGAATACATTCAAACATAATCCGCTGTTAGCCAATGAACTGCCGGATTTATAATCTCTCTC
>Ga0163217_1031063_pt1 | contig 10582 bp, 8 predicted proteins | sample SynspAceP_FD_185933 | JGI IMG/M metagenome (GOLD analysis project Ga0163217, IMG submission 185933) | Saline lake microbial communities from Ace Lake in Antarctica - Synechococcus sp. Ace-P (PacBio error correction) | ecosystem: Environmental > Aquatic > Non-marine Saline and Alkaline > Saline ... | reverse complement strand
CGAATTTACTTGCGGAACACCGATTTAAGTCATGTTCGTCAAATGGACATCACGTGTTGGTTATTGCGATTGGCCTCTAGGCAGCCAATCTGGATCGACCATAAGGTAAGAACAGGAAATCAGCGATTTGGAATTAAGCACTTATCTTGTATTGGCAGTAAGCAATGCACATGCGGAATGTCTCGCTCATAAGGGCCAAACGTAATAGCACTATTTAGTTACCATTCAAACATTACTGTATATTTTATAAGTGTGTATCCTTACTTTAGGTTGCCGGTGCTTTTACGTATGCAAACGACCTTATTTTAAACTGCAGCAGTCGGGGGGGAAATCGCTGGTTTTAACACACCCTTAATAGTAGTATTTCTGTTCACTTTTTCAATCAGTGTTGTTACTTTTTATAATCTGGAATTATTGCTAAACTTATTTAGGTCACTTTTCCTTGTCGAGTAAAAGCCTCAGCCTAATTTTTACTTTCTAGATTGATTCAGGAGTCACGCAGGCCTAACATCGGAACGAGGTATAAAGGGGGGGTAAACCTAACGCAATTATTAGCGGATCTAAAAATCACAGATAAACCTTATTCGCATTTTAGGGCTGACAATAGCATAGGTCGGGTGTTGAAAAGCGAGTTTGCGCTGCCACGCTCTTCGTCATTCACGGAGAAGCTAGTTTGTAAGCAGACAAAGCAGGGAGTGTGCAATAAATCCAAGCATAGTTTAGCTTAGCCTCATGACTTTGAGCGAATAAACTTGAATTATCAACATCACGCGAAGACCTCTTAAAGCAGCATCAAGTGCACTCATTGATATATCGCTGGGGTGCAACAATATCGATTGACTCCATCAGACCACTGTGTGTCAGGCAGAACAACTAAAGGGGTCCTGTGTTCCGATCACCACTAAGGGGTTGGGTTACAGCCTGCTGATGCCGCCCGTTGCCACAATAAATAAAAGCCGGAGCACCAGGCCGCCATTCAAATATTTGTAACACAGCCACAGAATTCCACATGACACCTATCTATTCTACGGCAAGCACCGGCACTGTGAGCCAAGTTCCCCAAATGACCATATACCGTGTGATGGGCCAAGCTTAGTATAGCTTTGCATGTCAGTTACTTTCTCCGAACGAAAATTGACCTGGGTTAGCAGTAATTACCGCTACTCACTATTAGGGCTGTTTCATATTTCAACCTGCGATTTAAACCGTTAATTTCACCAGTGCTGCTGTCCAAGTAGGTCACTCATCCCTGGACCTATTACAGATCAGTGAAGGAAAATTATCGTTTTTGCGGAAATACATGGTGCCGAACCTTCTGCAAGGCCAATGCGCTACACGCGTTTGAAAACGTTGATGAAATAGGAATACAACAAATAATTGGCCCTGTCGGCCCATCAAAGGTGCTATTTTTCACTACGGTCAGAGGTAATCAATCCTTTGATGGCCATTTCCAAACTCTTAATTAAGTCACACCCATTTGTTGTGTTAATGGGTCTACTGGACTCTCAATCGATCGCTCTCTTATTCTTACTTATGCGTTGGCCATGCGTGCACCGAGAAATGTGGGCGACGACGAGGTGTAACGTTAGCTACCATTCTTATAGGTGATATGCCTAATGTCTTGTCGGGTATAAGGTCATGTACGCTCGTAGCTTATATTGCGCAGTCAAATGGGTCGTATTCTTTATTTGTAGCGATTCTTTATTTATTGATATAATCGATCGCATCTCATTCACTGGGTGGTAGATATAACTTTTAGGCCACTATCCATTAGGGCTTTGATTTTTATGCTAGTGTGCAGCTCCAATTAAGTTCTTACTGGATCACTCACGAACATGATACGTGGGTGTTAGCAAGATATGATCGCGCTCATTTCCGTACCTGGGATGCGCCCCACGTTATGTGTGATAGTGGGTTTAGAACTGCTTAGGCGCGTCTTCGTGCCTCTAGATCTTAAGAAGTTGGACGCTTTGTGATTAGAAGGGTCTCGCTCGGTGTGTTTCACAAGTTGGATAGTCGTACTAGGTGGATCATCTTGTGAATTGGTCTTCGCTCTTTTCCTTGTGCCGCGTCATGCATTTTTTGCTTGGTTGTTTGTACGTGGATGGTCGGGGATTTTGTGTTTCTATTACATTTATTTGGATTTTCTGCTAACGCTGTGATGTGTGTCTCTGGCTATCGAGATCTTCTTCCTCAAATCATAGGAACTGAAGAGCCGTCTTGAATTATCGTGTAGACAGTCGCCTATTATTTCCTTAACAAGTTCTCGCGCGCTCGCTCAGAGAAGGACGATCTCCTAATGTAAGTGACGGGGTACACGCTTATATAACACCCATCGACTCGCCGTTTCCAATCTAAGTTAACTCGCTGCCTGCCAACAAGGCTTAAATGCCCACCGGTCTAGGGAGTGGTCTGTGCCACCACAGGTATTAGCCATAAGATAACGCGGACTGTAGTGCTGCAGTATTGTAGCGACTGTTATGAATACCGGATAAAACTCATCAAAACTTCGCAGGCCATCCATGCAGGACTCATCGCCTGTTCACAGGTCGGCTAATTATGTGGTGATAAGGACAAACAGCATACTTATGATCTTCGTGTGTGCTTAGAACGCATGTGTTTGTGTTCGGCCCAGCGATAAAACTATGTTTGATTTGTTGTACATAAGCGACTCTGTTAACCTCGATACATCCCCCTATGTGAGTGAAACATACAGTTATTGTTCATCGCTTATATTGTTCCTTCAGACAGGGCAGCACAAAGATTTCGCTAATGTGCAGTCGCGCTCTTTGCCATACTTAATGTGTTTCATTCCGCGTCTTTAAAGCCAGGAAGTCCTATTGTAATCTCTAAGTGTGGATGAGGAAATCAGGTTGCTCTCAAAACGGCCCGTAATATTGGATTACTTTGCCTGAGCCACTGAGTCTTCAGGTATAGTTAAAACCACAGATAAAATGTGCACCTCGCGGTATAAAGACTGGATTTTTAATGATGTCTCTCTTTAAATATCGCGAGTAACACATCTAACAATCGTTCAAAAAAATAGCTGATTGTGACTTCACCAATTCTCAATTTAAATTGAATAGTCTAGCCGCCACACTCGCTTCTGTCTTTAATTGCCGCTAGATTAGAGTGTGCATGCAATCAAGAGTCAACTCTAAGATACGGGCACTGGAGCTCGATTTCGAGATCGCACATATAAATAGGTACAAGCGTTCTCAGCCGGTTGACATTAATATTTGGGCGGCGGGGGGGCGAAAAACTTTTTTTTTTAAAACGGAGGCTTCAAGTGCAGGTCATTAATCGCTAACAATAGTGTGACCTGGCAAGGCTTCATTTTATCCATGAAGGTCAAACACGTCTTCCTGGGTCGCGCATCGTGTTTTAGCAAATTTAATTGTGTGTCCATGCGCACACTGGCGCTGGTAACAAGAGCGCAGTTGAAGTTCTTGGTTCGATACATGTTGTAAGATAGATGAGTCCAATGCGCTGCAAGTCGGTCGTTAATCACTCACTTCTTTGCTTGATAGACAGGACAGACACTAACTAAATCAGAGCACGCGCTCAGCACATATATCTTGTGATAATAGTACTTAGAGTTAAGCACGCATTCTGTCACCCGTTTACGTGCGTTTTGGTAAATGCTCCTTTTGGTTTTTGCAATAATAGGTATTATTTATCGTTCTGGGGCTTCGCGTTTCTTGAGGTCTCTCCTCAGTCTCCTCGTTGATCACAAGCAAATTCCCCTGTCTTGAATATCATACAGCGCTCAACAGGCTAGCGGTATACTACAAATTTGCAGTTCTTCAACATCAGTGCAGCTGGATAGTGGCGGTAGTTGCCATTCTCTCATGATACTGTACTCAGAGAGCGAATATTATCCATTATAGCATGTATGTGTCTTATATCTCACAATAGAGAAGATTGGGCGGTCATGACAGCGTGCGCTTGCGCCGAAATACTCTCATCCCCTGTGGCGTTGCCTTAATGCCTAAAGTAAGTAACAAATTTGCCTAAAATTACGCATCTCATTAGATCCAATTGGACTGATTATATACAGTGTCGCGTTTTTTCTAGATATACTTTGGACCATGACCATACGGTTGTCCACTTCTGGCTTTAGGGCAAGTAAGTATGGGAGCGCTGTGCTCACACATGGCTTTCCTTCTCGCGCCAGCTAAGAAATTAATATGAGACACTGCGGCTTGCTCTTAGATTTGAAGTTCATGTGGAGAAGGCAAGCATGACCGCTGTTCTCCTGCCACACACTTGTTGTTGTTTAACACCACTGCGCAATGGCAGTCAGCGCGATGCGGGTTTGGACGAGGTTGGCGCTGACCTAGACCTGCATGAGTAAGAGCGCCAAGCCGCCATTAGCTCAACTTGGTCGCATATTGCCTGTTTGTTATTTCGAGAAAACATTTGTTATTTTTTGTGAATTAGATCTACCACATCTAGCAACGAGACAGGATATCCGTTATGATGGCGTGTCTTTGAATACTTCTAGCTTCCAAGTGTGCAACACGTGGTAATAGTCACGGAGGGGCATCAAAGGCCCCATTCAAACCACCCATTGGCGTTGCGGCTTTGCTGCAAGCTTTAATATTATACTGAGTTTACTTCTGACATAATTCTCTACCCTTTATTTATGCAAATTACTTTTTCTATTACACAACGTGTAAGTTACATGTCAAGCGTTTAGTTTTTAATTGGATACTGAATCTGTCATAGGACTGTCTTTAGGAAAATTTGCAGCACTTCAAACCTTGTTAGCGACGCTTGAATCCATTTTATGTTTTGTCCATGTGACCAAAGCTACTTTACATTTACTTTTCACTTAAACGTAAACGTAAAGTGATGTTTAACACTTTATTTACCTTATTATTGCGTATGAGTAAAATGACTATACAATGACATTTTTTAGCATCGGCGAGCTTGGCCAAGCTATGGATACCTACCACCCCGTTCTTATTCGTTTTTTAGGCAAGAACACGCGATTATTTATAGATCCACAACCGTTCATGGTTTAGTTTGTGTCTATTTGTAAAAAGAACAGGGAAGAACTTAAGCTGCGCTCAATTACGCTTAGGCGCACGACTGGGTTTTTTTTCTTGTATTGAACAAGCTAAACCCACTTTCTCTTTGAGCTATTATTGATATGCCAATTCGACAACTTCGCAAACAGTTTAATACTATCGGCACCAGAAATTGATTGCTTGTGTTTGGTAAGGCACGAGAAATGATAACGCTACATCTTGACCTGTTTCGCATAACATCTTTGATAAGGATATTCAAATGTGTAATTTAAATTGCAATTGCGTAAACGCCACTCTCGAGGTGTTGCATAGTCCTCTTGCAATATGAAGACATTAGAACCGGATTCTCATCCGACAATTTATCTGAGGAAAAAATTTATATGGAACGAGTGACTCCTATCCTAGTTTCTTGATTTTAGCGACACCTTGGTGTAGAGGGATTAGTCGATATTGCTGCTGGGGGTGATATGTTCTATCATTTTTGCTCATAAATTGCAATTGCGCACGTTGGCATAGGTACCAGGCAATACTCTAAGCGTGCCGCTCTCGCTCGTTCCAATCAATTATGTGCCTAGTGAGGATTAGATATCGGGTTCTATTAGGTTGCCTGATTCGGTATATCCGGTTCGCGACACACATGGTGGTAACCACGTAACTGTTACCATGGGAGTTCCGCCATACAATTTTACGCGGCAGGAGTTTCACTATAATTGTGGTTTCTCCGCCTTCCAACATCTTTGGCTAGGATAATATGGAGAGGGCAGTTCGTGGCCTGGGCTCTGGCGCTTTTGGCCTTAGAATTGATCTAACTCTCTCTGGTGCCCATTTCCTCAATTTATGCTTGTTTGGTTTAAGCTCTTATTCATAAAAATGGGCGCTGCATCACTCGGCAATCAATATACACTATGCCTCAACCACGAAAAAACTGGTGGTTGTCGCGCTCGGTTGACTTTGTTTTTTCGCCCTTGGCTCATGTTGGTTTTACTAGCTCACCCAACAATCGCGAAGGTGTCTGATAAATCGTGTATGTGGGTAGGTCAGGATGATATTGCGCGCGACTCCTAGTGGGTTTGATTACTATGTTGCTCAATTGCGATTACAATATAAAAGTGATAGCGACCTAAAGCACTATCATCTTAACCGGGATCGAACGTACTAACGCTAGTTGTATTTTTATTGCAATAAGGCTCGAATTGTTACTCTATTTTCGACCGTTCGACAAGGTTAGCCTGGCACTAACTTCTCTTTTGTGTACATGAGAACGCGGGGACTCAAGGGTTTCAGGTTCAAGCACTTAAATACATTAGTTATTGACTCTCTAAGGTGATATGTCGCCGTCATTCCTCAATGTGAGACTTGATATGAAATTTGGATTTTCTCAGTGTTGAATTGCCAGCGTAACCTGCGCGAAAAAATTATTAGTGGGCAAGGAGAAGGCTCGGAGGTGGAGGTAAGTCTCCACTGTTGATGTTAGTGGGTTGAGTGATTAAGCGAACGACTCTTGGAGATCTTTGTTCAGGCACGCGGTCCATTGGCATTATGCAAAGGCTGGTTGTGGATTTATAGATTGTGCCTTAATTATTTCTCATTTTCTGAACATATTTGAGATCTCAAGTTCTGTCGGTGATTATCAATTGGTTCAGGGGCAAGTAGCCGGATATGTCAGGATCCAGCATGATGATATTGGTCGGGTAGATGCGCTATACGTTTTACGCAGTGTTAAGCACGTACCATGTTTGACGAATTTCCTCGTAGGATCGTGGAAACGCACACACACTGGAAATATCCGCTCGACGGGATGCGAGTAGATCCTTTGAAGTTCAGCAAAGAACTTAGCGTAGACGAAGAAAGATTGCCTTGGTGGTCGCGATTCATTAACTACGCTTTGACGAGGGTCGGAAACGCGACAAAAAATGGCAAGTTTATAATCAATGATTTCCAAAATGGCGATGACGCAAGATATACTACCGGATCGAGTGATGCTAAAAGTTCTTAGCGAAATTTGGTTAGCAGGTCTTCAACGGCGCACGTCCTGACCGGCACAGATTGCTCATTGGCCTCTCGATGTAAAGGTTCAGAGCTTTAAATCAGGAGCAAAAGATCAGTGGTAATCTCGACAAACATTGTGCCCCACGATCATCAGTAAATTAAATTAAGCAAGAGTCAAGAATTCTCGCTGGACTATGCTGTAAGATATGATCACTCATAAGTGTGTCGTGCTGAATCTAGCGAGCAAGAAAGTCGCTGTCATATAGTTAGGTGGGGAGGCTAGCGACCATATTGCAGCAGAAACCACACTAATGCAAGAGGGGATATAGTCTAGGCATAGCACCTCTGCGTTAACCGATTTAATCAATTGATTGAAGTATTCTCATAGGAGCTCACCATTTAGAATGTGTACAAACAACTTGCCGCTTCTCATGATGGTTTTAGCGATTTACGATATGCTCCGCTTGCGTGGAATGTTGTGTGCATCCTACGACGTAACAGTTACTAGGTATTTTGTGCACGGCTCTGTCGTGGAATTTGAGTGCATTGATAGTGGGGTACATGATGCCCGGTTGTAAACACGGTCTACTGATGTTTGTAGTTTATTTTTTCCCCTCTGGACGCGCTAACATAAGCCAAAAGCTCTTTTAGTATAGAGACCTCTAGAGCAAAGTTAATTTGCAGAGGCTACCGATAGATAAGTTTGTTCCTCTATATGTTTATTCTATTTAAGTGTGTGACTTATATTGGCCGGCGCCAATTTGTACTTAAAGCCCATAGGATGGCAGTGTTTTCCGGTAATTTCGAGACGCACGTATTGTTGAGCGAACTCATCTTTCTTTAGCAGTATAAACAAGCCAATCAATCTGGTGCAGCACTAAAATCCACCACAGGATATTTTGTTATGGATACTGGCCAGGGTTGCAGTGGTCATGGGCTCCGTGCCTCACTTCGCTGGCGGTGCTTTAGTGTCCCGAGCCGGATGGCAGAATGAGTCATCATTGATAACAAATCATTAGACACTATTCTTCTTATAGGGTGTGGACGCTCTTTTGGTACGGCCTGCCACCGGCGAAGAGGGGTTGTCACATGTCAGTAAGAGTTCTGAGGTGGGCTGAGAGACGTGCATTGTCGTACTTCTGGGGCGCGTGTGCTAGCCATACTTGGCCCATACAATAGAATTCATTCAAACGGATTAAAAACATGGTAGCGGTGAGTATGAGCAATTGCTCGTTCTGAGTCGGTGCGAAACATATAAGAAGTGCCGTCTGTATTTGAATGCTCCTTCTGATACCGGTCGAGCACCCCCTCTATATCCGGTAGGTACGTAATTACTCGTTCGTTAATCCCCATGTATATCATGTCAGCCCATGATGTATGTGTGGGTGCGAGAAGTCACTAAAGCTTGATTTGTATGGCTCTGATTCGTATGAAATTTTAAGGCGCCCTTTATGGTCGCAAACCCTCTAATCTTGCGGCTTTGTCCTCGGTTTTCTTGGGTTTGTGTCATCCGGTGGGAAAATTGTTGACTAACCGTTACGGAGATACTATTTTTCTGAATCTGGCCAAAAGGGCGCTCACTTTTATTGGAATTATGTGCCCAGCGCAAGGCAATTTACGCTTTTTGGTGTGTTTTTTACATAAAAAACATATAGCTGTGTTGTTAATAGGATCTGGTAACAGATTGACGGAAGCGGCTCCGACATTTTTTCGCCGAAAGCCGTATGCTCGCGGGGCCAAAATGTTCGCTTGCCTCAGAGTAGTCTGTAGTTTGCGAGTACCTTAAGTTCACCATGTCTTAATTCGGCAGGTCTTTGCGGGCGGAGTTTTTGGTTGCGGGTAACTATGTATGTGCTGCTCGTGCTATGATTCCTCGCTTTCTAATTTTTGTGGGCAAATAATATCGCGACCCGCGGTTTAGTCTTTCTGTCATGGGGTGAAAGAGACAGAACGCAGCTTGAGTCGTATGTAGCTCCAAAAGTGTATAAACAGAATTGAGAGCCAATAATAAAAAAAGAGCGGCGCGGGGTGGGGACTTGGAAATAAACGTCGCGAGAGAAGCTGGAGTTTTCCAAATCAAGTCCCTATATAGTACTTGACACCTAATGAACATCAAGGTCCATCCTATTATGCCTTCTGCGCGGTTTATGGTGAGTGGAGGTGGATCGCACTCCGGTCAATGCAATTGTTGATTATTTATACGCTGCTTGATACAGAGTCGTTAGCTCTGACACAGTTAGGCTGTTTATGTATTTCATGCTCGTAGCTTATTTAGTAATAACTCTTAAATCGGGTCTGGAGACTTTGCTCTCGTGCTTCTGGGGTGGCCTTTTTATGTCCAGCCTTGGGTGACCCATTTTTTATATAGGGCTGTTTATGTAATCTCGGTAATGCGCATTAAATGTTTTGGCTCGTTTTTGGTAGGAAGTTGTTGTTTAGGATGTTTACTGAAAACAACAACATCATTGCTGGACAAGCGAGATTTTACGTCTCATTCTCTGTATCGTTAGACCGGCAAGAGTGTTCTGCATGTAAGGTACGTTAATAGACCGAAATTAACCCAATGCTTGACGCGCAGCTATAGCAGATTTAACGACGTATTTTCAAGCAGCCTAACTAAGGATCCTAAGGTTCGTTGTCTGATATTAGCATCCAATGGACGCAAGGTTTTAGTGCAGGCGCGGGATTTGAATTGGATTGCAAGCATGGACTGCTTTACAGTTTATGCCGAAAATCTGGCAGACTCGCGGCTTTTAGCCAACATGTTAGCTGCCTTAAAATAACATGAAATTAAACCACGATTGCCGCGTACAGGTTCAGCCTTTGGTGGTGCAATTTCGGGCCTTGTCGCGTGTTGTGATAATGGCCATTGGCGCAAGTTTAAGTAAGTTTTGCTTAATGAAGTCAAAAGCGGTTTGTCCTGGCTGGAACAATTAGTCCTTATGTTAATCAACGCCATTGGCGCAGGAGCCTCAACGCCGCTATTTTGCGACGTGCAGAAAGTATTTTCAGCGCGGCGGGCAAGACGCTTTAGGTTTGCTTAGTGGAAGCGGTCACCGAGAAGAAATCGATCAAAGTACTTGAATCATTAGTCTAGGCACTTATACTGTGCAAATTCTCCCAGTGCTGTTCAGTGAGCTAAAAAACTCATCTTGCAGGGTTGAAAATAAGTTATTGGGGCAGTCGCTTATCGCTATCTTAGTTGAGCAAATTGCCAATCCCGTGTCGGACTTGAGGACAGGGAAGGTTTTACAAGCTCTTTTTTACAAAAGCGCGCAGGAAGTTGGAACAGGCACCCCTCTATGTTACACAAATTATTCAATTGCCAAACGCGGTGTGAAATTTGTTGCCGTGTTATAAAAACGGCTAACGTAATGGATTATTGACGGTCGCGGTTTTATTCAGATGACCGACAAGATGCCTTGCATGTCAGCAAGCTGATGAGGCCGTTTATTTTGGGGCCCTGCCCCATCCCAACAAAGTTATCTGTGCGCGGATAATTATCGAAGATTGCGCTTCAAGTGGGTCTGCGGACCGCATCCATCAGGCTATTGGTT
>Ga0163217_1066140_pt1 | contig 10583 bp, 10 predicted proteins | sample SynspAceP_FD_185933 | JGI IMG/M metagenome (GOLD analysis project Ga0163217, IMG submission 185933) | Saline lake microbial communities from Ace Lake in Antarctica - Synechococcus sp. Ace-P (PacBio error correction) | ecosystem: Environmental > Aquatic > Non-marine Saline and Alkaline > Saline ... | reverse complement strand
TTGAATGTGCATCAGCAAAAAGATCGAATTACCGGAATTCGGTCTCTACAATTGACTTTTGCTGACATTCTGGCCTTATAGCCCGCTGACTTTGGCCAAACCTCGCTGAACTTTATGCTGATTGCGATCTTCGCAGTATGATTTTCCCGTCTTGCGGACTTGTGATAGACTTTTAGAGGCCGCATTCTTTGCGCAGAGAACGATGAAACGTTTAGCTCTACAACCGAGCCTCTGGTTCGTAAACGCCGCCCGGTTTTCGCGCACGCATGGGCAACAAAGGCGGTGGCCGCCGCCGTTATCGCTTTGGCCCTTTTTTTCCGCCGCGCAAAAGGCGTAAGCCTTTCGCTTTAAGACGGTTGTCGGGCCTATACGGTCCGGCACCGGGTAGAAGCGTTTCTGATTCGACACCAGACCAGAAGCGCTTTGATGGTATCGGCTCAAAAAACGATTCTATTTTTTCTGCGTGCGGCGCGGGCGCACAAACAGGTGCGCCGCCCCTTGTGCTACAGGCATGCGCAACACCAGATACAGAACACGAGCACCGGACCGCGCAAAGCAAACCCACATGCGCGACCCGCATTGATTCCAACGTTACCAAAAAAAGTTGGGGCAACGCAGTCATACGCAACCGTGTTTCCGCCGTTCCTTAAAGAAGCCGTTCGCCTTTTTGAAAAATCCGCGGTGAAAGCGGACAAGGGAATCTATTTCTTTCCAAACACTGACTATGTTCGTCGTCGCAGACTGTTCGACGCTTAACCATTGTCGTGTGGTACAAAATTCACAGGGATCTGGCCAGCGCAATTTGACAAAATTGCAGCACAAATCAGGCGCCGCCTCGTAAACTTGATAAAAAAAAGCTGAGAATTCCTGAGCCTGATCCACATCGCCAATCGATCAAAAATTCCTTAAAGAAGCAGGGCATAAAGCCCTCTGGACATTGCCTAAAAAGCGGACCTTCCATGCAGGATACTAAGAATCTCATACTTTTGCCGCTTGCGTTGTCTCTGCTGTCGTTTGATGGCGGGCCCAGTTCTTTCTCTGGGGCCTCAGCAGGAAGAAGCCCGGCTTCAGCGAAACAAACGCCAGCGAAATTTCCAAACAACGGGTTGCCGCGACATCTGGACAAGCCGCACCTGTGCAAAGCGCCAGTGTGTACAACCCCCGCGCAATACCCGCAGCCACTGAAACCGCACAGTGCACCGCCGCTCCGGCGCGCCACGCGAAGCGGTTTTGCAATCCAGCCAACGTTTTTAATCGACCACCACGGATTTACTGCTCCATCAATCTCACCGTGTCGGGTGATATCTGTCTTTGAAGAATTCCGCGAAGAGATTGGAAAAAACCCCGGGGGCGAAAAAGAGGGGGGGCCCGATCATTCAAGCATGTCTTCACCATCAGCACCGCCGAACCCGTATTATCGGAATTGGTTGGTGAAGGACAGGGCGTAACTGCGCAGTTACCGACAGATCAGACTTCCTGGACCTGTCGCAGGAAAAGTCTGACCGCGGAAAACGCCGATTACGGTTTCCGGGACAATTGGCGAGGTCTATATTCTTCTGGCGCTGTTATGAGATAGACCGAAACCATTATCTGTAACAGTTACCGGACATGTGAGAACAACCCACCAAGATCTCGGTATCACTGTTTCCCTATGCGCTGGTAACGCGCCACGGCGATTCCTGACCTCCAGAATTTCTTTATTCTGCACGGAAAGCATGATTGGCTTTGTTGGCGAAGAGGTTGCAGGAGTCGATTATGATGATCTGGAAGAGAGGCGAGGCTGAAATTCGGCACGCAGACTCAGGGCTGGCTTGGCATCACGACCAAAATATTGCTCTCTCCTTGTACCGACACCGGAGAAGACCTACACACCGCTGTTCTTCCACCATATGTCAACAATCGCTCGCATCCAGGCAGACTTTCTGGTGAGTTGGGGAATTGCGCCCAGCAGCAGCGAGAACAACCATCTCGCGACTTTTGCAGGTGCCAAGGAAGTACAAATCATTAAACAGGCTACCGTGATGCCCGGGGTTAATTAGAGCGCTTCGGATCTGTATTGATCGGACTGGGTGTTCTAACTTCATTCACCAAGCGCTTTTTGTGCTCTAGACTAGGCTCTTCAACTTGATCGGCAAATTTCGGTCTTGCCATTCATGGCCTGACCCGTTGTTCTTGAAAAATATTCTTCTCCCGCTTGCCAAACAAATCATACGCCTCCATGGCCAATTATGAAAAAGGTTCAGCCGCAAACTGGACGGAATTGCGCGAGCGTTTACAAGATGATCGTGCCAACAGCAAAAGGCAATGATGAATTGTACAGAAGGAAAAGATCAATTCCCCTGCGGGTGTCTCCGGTCTTGTTGCAGGATCCAGTATTCTTTTGCGCTGACAGGTTCTGTTCGTAACCATTGAAATGCGCCACGGCGCCCTTCTTCGCTGAATCCAGATTTGGCGCACCAGACCCCACTCGATTTTCAACCCGTTTGCCTCTATTCCCTGGGACCCGCCCGCCAAAAATCCTTTGCAATTCTTGCATTTGCCTTTGATTATGGCGTAACATGTTCGTTCAGATGCGTCTGAATCCATTGCCGCCCGATAACGACACGCCATGCATTTTCACCTGGATGCCGGTCAATTTTCACTTCAGGTTGGCATCAGTCCACAGGTCTGGTGATCTACTGGGCTTGAACAACACCCTGTCTTATTGCACAGCAGTCGGTGTCATAATGCGCCGTCAGGTGTGCCTGTGAAATCTGAAAATACTCTCGAAGCTTTTGGCTTGGCGGTAAGAAAACGAGAAAGCATTAGCAACAATTACTGTGCTGAGACTTGCTTTGAATTAGGTCCTGAGACGGCGAATCTGTTTTGATCGTTCGATCAGACCTGATTACTGCCGCAATAGACAGACCAACCCATTTGATTCGAGACAGAAGATGCGCTGCAATATTCCAGAGCAAAGCGTCGCCAGTCCGATGTGTGCTGGGATGGGGCCAGACCTGAATTATGCATTTCCCTTGTCGGAATTTCGCAATTTGGTTTTCAATGCCCTAGTTATCATCCTAATGTGACGATCTGGCGATTACAAGCTATTATGATGATCCCAGATGGAGCCGGAAACATTTTCTTGAAAAATGCGTCCAGACATCTTTCGACATTTGTGCGAATGAGTTGAATTATCTGGCCGCCTCTGCGACATTCGCGTACTGTGGGCAATTTTATCATGAATGCGCAAATCATACGGATGGATGGATTTTCCACCTATCCTGTTGCCGCCATGGCACGTGCTGCAGAGTCGGATATGAATGCCAAAAAACGCGGCGTGGCACATACATTTATCGGAACAATATGTTATGGATGCCGGGGAAGCCTATGATCATAGCCAGGTGTGCGACGATCGACGATGGCGGCGATATTGGGCACAGGCAGTGTTTCGCGCGCATGGCCCGCTTACACGATACGTAGGCAGGTCAATCCGGCACGGAACTTGAAAAGCTTTGCATCAGGGCGCAATCGATCGTTTTGCCGCATGCATGGGAACTGGATATAGTGACAATACCGCAATTTGAAATGTCCATTCGCGACTGCGATCATGAAGCGATGAAACGGGGCGCGCCACATGAGCATGATAATACTGAATCAGACGCGCGTGAAAAGCGTTTCAACCCGCCGAAACAGTTGGAACGCTCGACTGGCTTTCCCCGCTCGCCCGTGCGGTTTGTCCTCGGCTTGCAAAGCTCGTTTCAGCTCCCGGAAAATGACCTGGGTATCGAGATAGCCTTTGCCGGTCGTCAAATGTTGGAAATCCAGCCTGATCAACGCGCTGACCGGTCAAAAATTGGTTTGCTCGAAGACGTCCAACACACCCCGGTCCACCCAGAGAACTGAATTTTTACAAACACGATATCACCAGTCGTCGATATTGCCAGGCTATGCTATCCAAGGACTCCAAGGAGACCAAGTCGAAGCAGGACACCGTGCTTCTTCTATCATATCTGCGCGGGCCGGCCAAAACCTGCGCGCGCCTATTGTGTTGGTTTCGACAGCGTTACATGCATCAAGCGGAAACAGATCTGAAAGCCTGGATCTGATGGATAAAAAGCCCGTTTCCTATCAAAATTGTATGACAACGACAGCCACGTCCGCCCGAATTCAGGAAGCCTTTGGACAAAACCCGCGCTGCCATTGCCAAACGTCCAGCGCACACCCGAGATTTTGCTGACATCTTCAGAAAAAGCACCGTGCCTTCCCGACGCTTCGTGCCGAAATCCTGCGTTTGTGACGCCGATTTTTACCCCCTCGTCGCTAAATTCTTTCAAAAAGGCACCCTTTGCCCTATAGTCCAGTCCGGCTTATAACCTATAGAAATAGGACGGGTGGACGTAGTTCGGCAATCGTTCAGAATTTATGGCGTTTTCAGGAGCTGTCTTCGGGTGTGGGGACAATAAAGACTGTAGCAAAATAAAGAGCATGTGCAGACGATAGCATTTTCAGCACAGTCTGATTCATGGCAGGAAAGACGCTCGTCTAACAATTGCTGCGGCCTTATGTCGTGAGTCCAGCGAACGCACACGAACGATGAGCGAGTGGAATAAAAGGTCCTACCGCCTTGGTGTGGCGAGCCGCAATACGCTGACGAATGCTTCATTTTTAAACTATGTTCAATCAGATGCCCCCAAAAAAGGGAATTGTGCGTCTTGGCCAATCTGACGGCACCTTGCATTACCTCTCAATTCCGTCCACAACGCTTCGCAATCTGGCTATTGGTCTTGGGCTGATCTACGGACATTGTGCGTCTCCTGGACGAAAATCTCAAGCAACATTCGTCTCCGCTGGTGCCACGCAGATGCGCTATTCTGAACGACTACTACCAAAGTGTCACATTCCAACTGCATTTCCAGATGCACGTTGGCACTGATGAGAGCCGCTGACAGCCGATGACGTGGCCTGGTCGTTTCAAACACGTTATCGAGAAGACAATCAGTGTTTACCAGAATTACTACAAGCATTCAGTGGTGTGAAAATCATCAATGAGCACGAGGTCATGTTCACCTTTTCGACCAGACTGGAAACCGTTAACTGCCGCACATTGTTGGCCAACTGCTTATGCCCAAGCATTGGTGGAACGCAACGGATAAGAAAGCGCAACAACGGCGATATTACGAAGCGGTTACTTGGAATATCCCGCTTAGGAGAGCCAGCGCTGACCGCGTTTTTCAAGGGTTCCGTTCCCGCCGTACCGTTGAATATGAACCGTCGTTGAAGAATTACTGTGGCCGGGATTTTACGTCAATGTCCGGTCAGCACAATCTTGAGCGGAATCAGATTACGAACTATTTCCGGGACTCAGTTGTCCACTGATGAAAAGGCCCTTTAAAATCTGCACGATTTATATTATCGGGTTGAAAAGCACGGCACGTGGGCTGAGGCCAACCGATTATGATTTCCCCGCAGTGACTGACGCGGGTCACAAAGAGAGCTTTGCGAGCGCGGCGGTGGATGTGTTGGGTTCATTTCCCAATTTGCGCTCGTGAGATCAGCTTCTCAGACCCGCGTGTTAGTCATCGCAAGTGCTGCTGAACGACTCTTCCAACGAAATAATCAGGCCCTTTCTTCGACCAATACGAACGCATTGACTGCCATTGTTTATGGACCGACGAATTGGCTTCCGTCAGATCTCCAAAAGGCACTGGAATTGAAATCTGCGATAGTCGCTATGCGCGATCTTCCTCTGTGCCAGAGCAACTTTTCACAAGACGCCTTATGAAAATCCAGTGTCTGATGTCAGAGGCGCATATCGTAACAATCTGCGCTGGCGACATCCGTTTTAAAATGTTTCGTGAGCCGCGCCTACAAGTTGAAAGACGGCAAAGATGTTGTAAAACGCTACGACAGGCGACTCCCACCCCTCATTCATGGACTATCGCTGCTTTGCAATCCTAATCGCACTATCTCGTTCTCGGGCGCCTTGGAATCGTCGCATTCGCCGCCTGAAGTCGAATTATCGAACGAATTGGCCGTAATTCTTCCGTGCGCATTTTGACATTCCAGTGGTAAACGCGTACGAAGCCTGACTTGGACTTAATCTACTCAGCTGGGCGCAGTCACTTCCGGGAAATAGCATATTGGAATATTTTGCTCGCTCTGCAGACCATGAAAGTGCTCGCAATCTGGGCAGGAGTTAAAACACCCCGCCGTTGACAAGCTTATTCAACGCATAATCTCTTGCCGAAGGACCGCGACGAACTGATCGCCGCCGACGAATGCCTGGACAGGTTCTGCTTGGCCAAATCAATACTATCATCCCGGGCTGGGACGCTGTTATGTCGGACACGCAACGGCTCTTGAACGGTTTTCCCTATCCGGAAAATACTGCCAGCCGTTGCTGAGCCGGGCTTCCGACCATCTGGTGGTATTGATTATGAAAAAGGCCGCGCCAGCGTTGAGGCCGCCTGAATGACAAAGCGAACCAAGACAGCATACACCCGGCGGGAAGGCTTTACATCGTTTCCTGTGGACATTGCTGAGCCTGCGCAGCCCTGTTCAGGCGAGACGCTGGCCAATTGCAGTTGGATGGTTCATAGATCACCTGCACGTCCACGGCCTGTTTATCTTGTATTCTGAATCATCCCGGCTGACTTCTCCACTTGACTATGGCCAATCCAGCGTCGCCCAAAAGCGACCGTTTGCCCTTACGCCGGGCAGTTGGTCCACAATTCACGAATCCCACAACCTTCAACACCTTGAATAGGCCACTCACCAAGGGATGCGCCGCCACGGGCTTGAACTGACTTTGATACATGATGCTCGTGCCGCATGAGAACCAGCATCAGCGGATCTATGGGTTGGTCCAGACAGCATACGGATTCCGAAATGGCAACAGCTTATTCTGTTCCGTGTTACGCCAGAGCCGCTTCCACCGATGGGACCCGTTGACGGCAGATGGATGTGGTATTTTCTCGCTGACGGCACTGAAAGAAAACGGGCACCCTGATTTCCACCCAGATGCCTTGTCGCAAGATAACGACCATCGAAGCGCTGAGCAGGGCCGGGCACGCTTTCTTGTCACTCGGAGATGGCACCCAGTCACGCGGCACTGATATGTGAGCATTGCTGGACCGATTTTTCGCTTCAACAATGCGATACGCTGTTCCCGTCTACACATAAATTCCACCCAGGCCACTCTGCCGTTCATCGTCCATACGCAGGCAGTGGAGTGGTCTCTCCACTCCAGCCTATTCTGGAGGTACTGATAGCGCGTGGAAATAAGATTGGATCGCAACACCTTACGAGGCAACTGGTTGCTGCCACGTTGTACCGCGGCATCCGCGAATGCCCTTGCTACTCTCAAGATCGTGCATCTTCGAGCGAATAGTCCGCGATCGGCGTGGAGAGCGCCCAGACGCGTCGTGCTCAAGATCCTCTTCGCACCCCGTCTGATACCGAGCAGTGAGAGCGCGGGCCATAAGTCGAGGTATGATCGCGCCATCTCGTTCATCTAACGTGCTAACAATCGCCACACCCTTTCGGCGGAACGCGTCGCCTAAGAACAAGGGTTCGCCGCTCTGTTGCAGTGGGTGCCTGCGGGGCCAAGGAACGGTTCCAACTTGGGTGGCGGGGAAAACCCTCGCACGCTTCTCTATACTCAGCGCACAGCAATAATAAAGGGAAAGACCTGATGCCCCGCATCCCTGCCTGAGATCCTCTAATGCCTCCTCTTTCCCTGCTAGCCCCGATGCTCCCGCCCTGCGCGGTTGGCAAAGGGCGAAATCGCGGGGGATTCGACTATTACGTGCTCGCGCTCAGCTGGTCCGGCCGGAAGTGCCTTGAGAAGCTCACCGCGATGCGCAGGGAACGGCGACATAGACGCAACGAGGCCGCGCTCCACGCGCGACCCGGATGGCACGAGCCCTGGCTCTCCATCGTGTCTGCTAAGAAGCCGCAAGGAAGATATACCACTCGCGAGGCAGGCTCTCGTCGGCATTCTCCTATTGCCCCCCCGCTGAACCGCCCACCCTACCCGCAGCCATGACCCCGCTCCCGATTTGGCTGCACAATCATGGGAACGCCCGGTCTGGCATGGCATCAAGGAAGAACACGGGCAGCATTGTTACCGGGCTGCCTGCCCGCCGCCGGATATTTCGATCTGTCCCGAAAGGCCTACGAGGCCGTGACCCGCCCCGCCGTCTTTCGGCAAGATCACGGACGAATTCCGCCTACCTGCCTCTGTCGTGGGAAGAGGCATTTTCCTGAAGCCAATGCCGACGATGGAGCCTGGATGGCGTTCACGTCACGCAAAGAGCGGCTTACCACTTCAAGAGGTCCGCTCTGTTGGCCTTTCCAAAACGGCTAAAGCCCGTGCCGCTCCGGACGTGGACTGATCAAGGATTGCACGCTGGATGACGCGCTGTTTACCCCGATCAGATAAGCCGCGTTGCGGCAATCATGCGGCGTCGGTACGTTGCGGGCGTCCGAGGCTTGCGGCACAGGGTCTTGACGCTGCAGCTGATCGTGAACCTCTCTGCAGCCGAGACTCGCGGCGGCGATTCCTTTGTTTCGAATTTCCCCTCCATCCAAACCACGCAAACCATGACGCTCCCGCCTCTGACAGGGCTTTTTGCAAAGTCTGTTTCTTCGGGTCATCCTTGCGGACATAGTTACACCGGCGGGTTAAATTCTCGCCCGCGGCCATAAAAGCGAACCGCGCTTGACCAAGTGACTTCGCAGGCAAACGTCTTGGGCAGGACCGCCGATGTCGCCCCATACGCCAGGCCTTCTGCATCAGCCGCGTCCGTGGGTGCCCGAAATTTGAGCACCGACCGGCTTGGTTCTTCGTTTGGCTTTCATCACCTTCGGCAGCGCCTCAAGCCCGCTTTCATTGCCCGGCATGGTTTATAATCAACGCAGGACCAAAGTTCGAACGGGCCCATACGCTTCGATCTTGGCCATTGCTCGGGCAAATCGCCGATGCAGCAAACTGCGTCTCTGTCTCGCCATCTGCGTCCTGGAAAACATTTGCATCATTCGTTTCCCCGAAACATATCGTGATCGTCCGCTATCAGTATTCCGTGAATGCCATCTATTTCGTTCCCTTCCCTCATCACCACCCTCAGTGCTGCCTTAAGTATTGTAGGACCAACTTTAAGCGAAGAATAGGAACACATGCAATATGAAAAACTGTTGGGTCAAAATTTTTTGCGACTATTACCTTCGTATAGTGTTAAAACCCGTAATCTCTTCGTCTCCTGAAGCACGTTAACCTAATAGGTTGATGGTACAACACAGGGGAAGGATACCGAGTTTATGACATTTCAGCTTTTTACCAAACGATCACCACCGCATTGTGCAGGCCATCGCATTGGCCACTTTCGGTTAGCGCCCAAAGAAGAAAGCCGTTTTTGACGGGGGGGTGTGCCGAGCGAGCTGGCCGACGCTGGAACAAAAGCTAACACGAATGGAGCCAGCTTGGAAAAGAACTGCCCTCCTTCCAGGCTTTACGACCGAAACCATCTTGGACCGAGGGTGCAGACCTTTCCAGGGGGTGTCTCGCCTCAAGGATTGCTTGATTACCACTAGAGCGTGAGCGAAGGCATTGATCGAGGGCGACGCGCATCAAATGACGTATGCCATTTTTGAAATCCCGATTGAGGATTGCCGTGTGGATGGCCCGATCAATTGCCTACGCCAACAACGACAAGGGAAATGTTCGCGCCGTGGGCAAAGGCCCGCTGTGGATTGTCTGTATGTTCCTATGACAGCGAACGTAAAGTTACCAGACAGAGACGATCTATTAGCCGCTCTATCTGGCAAGTTGAACCGGCCTGGCGATCAAATAAGAAACGCAACGGCAGATCCACCATGGCCGATTTTGAGCACCACGGCCCGCAGCGCCAGCAGGTTAAGATACGTTCTCGCCCTGGCGGCTGGATGGTTGGCATCTTGCTGGTGGCTATCTTGCGTTCAACGATTTGGGAACCGTGTTGCGTGCGGCTTTGACGGCGCGCAAGCAGGACCCATGCCGAATGGGTGTTCTCGCAGCTTGAAAATCGAGGAAATTTCCTTCAAACTGGATGGCGCGGTGTCGAACCGGCGGTGGCGCTTCGGGCGACGAGCGATTGTGGGGCCCAACCTGCGGCAAAAAACGTTTTTGATATCTATCTTACAAGCGCGGACCGTGGGTCGCTTGAAACGCGTGCAGCAAAAGCGGGCCGACCTGACCCGCGAAATTTTCGGGGAAAAAAAATTCAGGCGGTTCTGGAATACGGCAAGGATTACCCCGTGATGACGGTGTGACGCGGGGGACCGCCTCTTTTTTCCGGCCTTTCGGCTCTCTCCGACGCGGCTTTTGCGCAAGCATAAGAAAACCTGCCCGCAATATCCGGCCTCGCCGGCTATCAACCTTTTTGCCGGCCAAAAAGGCCGCAGAGGCCGAGCGCAAGGGAGATCCCCGCACCAAGGGGGCCTCAATCGAAAATTCCCTTCTTTATGGTTTTTTTTGAACAATTTTTTTTTTTTTCCCCGTGCCGCCGCATGCGGTTTGGGGGACCAAGGTGGGACCAACGCGTGCTGAGAAGCCCTCTCTCTCT
>Ga0163217_1061686_pt1 | contig 10583 bp, 13 predicted proteins | sample SynspAceP_FD_185933 | JGI IMG/M metagenome (GOLD analysis project Ga0163217, IMG submission 185933) | Saline lake microbial communities from Ace Lake in Antarctica - Synechococcus sp. Ace-P (PacBio error correction) | ecosystem: Environmental > Aquatic > Non-marine Saline and Alkaline > Saline ... | reverse complement strand
TGCGCCGCCGCGTCGCCACCTTTGTGCTGTTTCTGATCACCGTGCTTGGCGCTGTCCGGCGGGGTTCTGGCGCTTATTGCCTATTTGCCAAGGGCTTGGACCAGCTGCGATTGCACGCGGGCAGCCGATTTGGTCGCTGGTCAGTGACCGGCTGGTCGGGCAGCGGCAACGCTATCGGATTTGGCGGTTTTCTGGCGGATCACCCGCGGTGGCGCAAAGTGCTGGGCACCGTCGGCCGTGGTCGAGGCCAAGCGTTCCTTGCAAGAGGTTGCTTGACAAGACCCACGGCGCTGGATGTGCAGGTTGTTGGACCGGTCAGGCGATATGATTGTATCCGCGCTTGGGCCAGACCGGGGCGCAGGTTGCCGCGGGCGGATCAGGGCTTTGTCCAGCGCGCATTGCGTGCGCGCTAGGCTGGGGGCACGGCCCGCAACGCCGTTGACCGCCCCCCCCCCCCCCCCGCCGACCCCCCCCACCGGGCCTATTTCCACGCGGCCCCCGTTTTTGGCACCCGGACCGGGTCAGGTGCGCGGCGCGTGTGGTAGTCGACCGATTCTGAACGGCATCGATTATTGACTTGGCGGCGGCAGCAATCCCGGCGGCAGTTTTATTTACCGATACCAAATGGCGTTTGTTCCAATTGCCAACCGATCAAGCTGCTATTTTGGCGCGGCCCGAGGGGCGCACAAAGGCTTGGTACCGCCTTGATGGTGCGCAACTCGAGTTCGCCGTGTCAGAGGTCCGCACCCATGAAAATCTGGCGCATGGGCTGGGCGGCCGTAATTCTGCCCGGACGCCGCGCTGCACCTGACGCGTGCATTGCCGGTGGTCGGGCATGACGGCGGAAGTCTTGCTTGGACATTTCGAGGGCGCGCAGCGCTGGCCCTGTCACAGGCGGCAGCGGTGGCGCGCTCTGCCTTGCCTTTGGCGCGCTGCTGTTTCTGGGCACGAAAGCGCCGCGCACATGTTCGGATGGCAAATGCGGCCCTTGAGCGTAGGTTGCCAAAAACGGACACGCCGCACTAAACGCCAGAACACCGAATTTGCGCCGCGAGGCACCGAGCGCGGAAGAAGCACAAGCCGCGCTGCGCCGTGCCGCAGGCGGAATCTGGTGCAGGCGGCAAGCTGTCTGCGCTTGGGAGATGTCGGCGGGCATCAGTCACGAACATGAACCAGCCGCTGATGCGATCCGGTCTTTTTGCGGAAAAACGCGGGTGCAGTTCCTTGAGCGTGACCGCCCGGAACCGGGACGGCTGAAAACCTGACCCCGTATCTCGCAGGATGGCCGACCGTATGGCGCGGAATCATTCAGAACCTGCGGCCTTTGCACGGCAGGAGAGCTGTGCCCGCAGACCCGTGTGGATGTGACCCGCGTTGGTGGAGCCAGGCACTTCGAGTCTGACCCAAACCTATGTACGGGATGCGGGGGTCGGCTTGAATACGGCCCGCCAATGCGCCTGTTTGGGTGCGTGGCGGCCGGGTGCGGCGGGGCAGGCTGTTTGTTTGTGAACCTCATCACCAATGCCGTCGACGCAATGGGCGCAGCGAGTGCAAAACCGGCTGACCATACCGTCGATCCCTTCGGATCCCGTTCTGCGCGTGACCATTTTGCGACACCGGTCCGGCGAATCGAAATGCCGGACAAGGGTTCGACCCGTTCTATACGGACCAAGTTCGGTGGGCAAAACGATACCAAGGCACCATGAGCGGCCATGGGACTGGGGTTGTCGATCAGCTATGGCATCGTCAAAGCTTTGGCGGTGGAAATTCCGCGGCTCAAAATCTTGACGCGTGGGCGGTGCCATGTTTTTTCTGTTGACGTTGGAAAGCCGCCGATACGGTGTGAGGAGGGCAGGCATGAGCAGAACCGGTTCTGTTTGATCGATGACGATGCCCTCTGTCCGCGAGGCGCTGCGCAGAACGCTTTGAGGCTTGCGGATATCGAAGTGCCGTCGCAGCAGGGTCATTTCGTCGCCGCAAGATCGTATCACAGAACGGTTTACGGATCATCTGTCAGACCATGGCATGGCCTGGGCGCGACGCGGTTTCACCTGCTGTCCTACGCCATGAACAGGACCCCGATCTGCCGGTGATCTTGCTGACGGGCTGAGGGCGATATCCCTTATGGCTGTACCGCGCGATTGGAGCGGAGCCTTTGATTTTCTGGAAAAACCCTGTTGCGCCCGCCGCGCGCTGACGGTGATGAGCGCGCGCTGAAGACCGCTGGGCATCTTTGGTGCCTGGAAAATCGCCGCTTGCTGCATATCGTGCGAAAAAACCGGTGACCCGGCCGCGACGGATGATTTTTCGGGTTCGTCGATCTGTCGGAACGGCTGCGCGATAAGGTGCCGGGCGCGTGGCGCAGGCGCATGCCGAGGTGCGGGGCGTCACCGGTCCGTCGGGGTCGGGTATTTCAAAAGTGGCCGAAGTGATCCACCTGTTCCTCGCAGCGATCAAAGGGTCCTTCGTAAAACGCGCTGCCGCGGGGGCTGAGGCCGGATTGTACGGTGGAGCGATGGCGCTTGCAGCGCGGTCAGGGGCAGGTCTGTTTTCTCGACCGATGGTCGGCCCGCAACTGGCCGCGCAGAACCCAGCTGAGCCTGATCGAAGCATTGGATCAGGTCCACGATGTGGCGCGCTGATTCGCAGGCAAGTGCGCGCGAGTTGCAACCTGGGTGACCGGAGGCGGGCAGTTCCACGCGGATCTCTAGTACCGGCTTGAAGTGATGGACTGTGCGCATTCCCGTCTTTGTCAGATGTCGGCCGAGGATATTGCCACGATGTTTCGCCGCTATGTCGATCAGGCGGCCGCAGCAATCCGGCGTCCAGCACCCGAGGTTGGACACCGGCAGATGATCGCGGGGCTGATGGCGCGAGGGGACTGGCCGGGCCAATGGCGCGTGCGCTGATGTCAGAGCGATGCGCGTTTTGTCATTGGGGTATCGGACGAGGTTCACGCCGGATGCGACCCTTGCCTGTCGGATCAAATGGCACAAGGTCGAACAATCGCTGCTCCTGCAGCGTTGCGCCCTGCGAGGGGCCAGGCGAGTTCGCGGCGCGGCGCCTCAAGCTGCCGCGCAAGACTTTCTATGGACAAGCTGGCCGCATACGGGATTCGAGCCAGAGACTTTTCGGGCTAGGCTGTGCGGATTTTCGCACAACCGCCGTACGCAGTGTGCGGTTATCCGCCACAGATCAGGTCGGTTAGAGCGCTTTTCACCTTAATAACGGCATTTAAGGCTTCTGATATTTAAATATGTTTAACCGTTCTTCTTCATCTTTCAAGGCCTTTCTGTCTTGGGAGGTCGGCAAAATAACGGCTCTAGTATCGCCACCGCATTTGGAACGGACCAGATGCCGGACTTGAAAAACAGTTCTCTGCTGAGGAGGAACATCAACATGAAATTCCTGACAACCACTCTAGGTTGGCAATTGACGCTGTCCGAAGCGCTGGTTGCTGTTGCTGCGGCCTGTATGATGGCGGAAGTCGGTCATCAAGCTTGAGGCCAACCGTGACCAACAGCGACGCCACCCAAAAGGTATCGCCGCCCCCTGCCTGAACAGCGCGTCAATGACGAAGATGAACGCAAGGCTTGCATGGAATTTTCCCGAAACTCCACGCTGTACAACGATGACCAGGTTACTAGAAAGCGCTGCTGGCAAGGCGACTTCAGATGGCGCACCAATCGCTGTCGAAATTTCGAAAACAGTTCACCAAAACAGTTCCGCATTTTCGATCTGCCCTTCCATGTTCAAAAGACAATCAACGCTGTAGACGAGTTCCAGGAACTCCGGACCACCGCGTGTGGCGATGAAAGAATCGATGACGCGCCGTGGCCTGCGGGGCTCTGGCATTCTGGCACAATGGCATGAAGCAGATGTCGGGGCAAACAAAGCACTGGAACGTGCCGTTCGATGCAAACGGGCTGAAATTTTCCGCGTTCAAAACTCTGACGTGTTGAAAGCACAGATGGCAGCAATGGTTGACGTCCACCGCAGCCGATGGCCATTCTCCGAAGTCTATTGGCGCGCTGCAAACCGGCGTTGTTGACGCAGGAAAAACAAACCTGCTCCAACATCTATGGCCAAGAAGTTCTTTGAGGTGCAGGACGGGACAACTGAAACAAACCACGGTGTTCTGGGCACTATATGCTCGTGACGGTCCACCGACTGTGGACAGCCTGACGCCGATGGTGCGCGACCAGCTGCGACAATCGTTCAAGAAAGTGACCGAGACCCGCAACGCGGAATCGTCCAAAGTGAAACGCCGAAGCCAAGCAGGCGGATCAATCGACGCCGGTGGTGTTGTGCGTGAACTGGAACCGCAGTCGCAGCGCGGAAGAGTGGGGTCTCTAGCTATGAAGGCCCGTTTGGGAAGGCAGTTCACAGCGGACGTCGGTCAGGCAAAACATCGGACGAAAGCCCAAGCGATCAACGCAAGCACTAAGACCTGTTCTTGCCCCGCTGGACTGCAGGGCGGAGCATATCCACTTGCGTCAGGCCCCGACATGCCCCGCGGCGTGCGGGCCTGATCCACTCTTCCTCTTCACAGCGGAGCATTTCCATGTCACATGGTGTTCAATCTCATTCTGCGCTCGGGCGCATCGTCAACGAGCTTGAGGAAACGGCGATTGCCCTCATCCTTGGCCTGATGACCCTTCATCAACCTTTATCAACGTCGTCCGCGCTATGGTATTAACACCGGCATCATCTGCGGGATTGGAGCAGTGGGACGGTTTCTGTTTCGCCTGGCTGTCCTGTTCGCATGAGCTATGCGGTCCAAGTCCACGGCGGCATTCTGGGGGTCGACGCGGTCGTAAAAACCCTGTTTTCGCTGCCCAAACGTCGGATTCTAGCGGGCTGGTCGTAGCGGTGATCTGTGTGGTCTATTTGCCGCGTTGCTGATGGAAGGCGCGTGTCATTTACTGGGTCGTTCGCGCGGGCTGCGATGCCACCACGGAACGCTGGTCCCCACGAGGTTTTGGCCGATTAGGCCGCGATCAGGCGTGGTAATTGAAACCGTCTCGATATCCAATGCCGGACTGGCTTGCGCTTTATCGAAGGCCGATGCATTGAAACGAGGCGCGAAACCTTACGGCAAAACTGCCACGCGTTTCATCCCCTATTTCATGCTGGCCTTCGCATGGCGCTGTTGCTGTTCCGTTTTCGTTCAGGCCGCGTTTGCGTGTCCCCCCTTAAACGGGCAGGGCACGCGCATGAACGTTGTCACAGGCCCGGAAGATGATATCGAAGCCGTTTCCAAACACCATTGAACGCGGGTCCAGCGCATGGAGTCCTTATCCTCTTACCATGATCGTCGGGCCTGATGTTGCTGGCGTTCGATTGCCGTCAGCCTCGCTTTCTCGTCGATTCGTTCTTTCTGCTGGTTGCTGTCCGACAGCTCTCTTGCGTCTATCGCGCAGACCGTTCTTTCAGGCAATGGGCGGGGCATTATACGCTGCTGGCGATGTTCCCGTTCTTTGTTCTGGCGTCTTCCTTCATGTCGACCGGCGGCGTGCGCCAAGCGGATTTCATCCGTTTCTCTACGCGCTGGCGGCATTTTTCCGGTGGTCTGGCGGAATTGCGGTGTGTCTTTGCCTGTATGCTTTTTTTGCGGCCCTGTCCGGGTCCTTCGGCTGCAACAGTCGTTCCATCGGGCTCCATCGTGATCGCGGGGATTGCGTTGAAACTGGCATTATACCAAGGAATTCGCCGCAGGTGTCATCGCCAACGCGGGCACCTTGGGCATCCTGATCCCGCGTCCATCGTTGATGGTTGTCTATGCCTCTGCCACGGATGTCTCTGTCGGCCGTATTGTTTCCTTGCAGGCCGTTATTCCGGGGTCTCATGGCGGGCCACCATGCTTTGATGCTGACCATCTACGTCATGGCCGCGGGTTAAAAGGCTGCCCCAAGGCGGAAGGGGCGCGGCTGGGGCGAGGTCTTTGCCTCGGGGCGTGAAGCAGGCTGGGGTCTGATGCTGATCATTCATCATCCTTGGCGGTAGGCTATGGCGTATTCTTTACCCCCACTGAAGCCGCTGCGGTGGCCGCCGTCTACGCCTTCTTGATCGCGACTTCGTTACGGGGACATGGGCCACTGCACGTCGAAGGTGAGGGGCGCAACCTGTCGCTGCATGCGCAAAGCCGATGGCGCTGGTCACCGTGTTTTCCACGCGACACCTCGACACCTTGTTCGACGCCGGTAAGCTGACCGTGACGCTTGATGTTCATCATCGCCAATGCACTGCATCCTCAAGCACGGTTGACCCGATGAACAGATCCGCAGCGCAAATCTCTGCTGCGATGACTGGTAATGCCGGCTTTGGCCCGATATGTTCCTTGTTTTGAAATCGTCACGTGATTCCTGCTAATCGGTGTCGGCCAGTTTATGGAGGCCGTCGGGCCTGTTGATCATCGTCGGCGCCGCTGGTCTTCCCGATTGCGATTGAACTGGGCATTTCGACCCGATCCATCTGGGGATCGATTCATGGTGGTCAACATGGGAAATTCGGATGATTACCCCGCCCGGTTGGCCTTAAACTCTTTTGACCTCAGGGGGCGGTGGCGAATATGCGATGGATGAATGTGGTCCAAAGCCGCACTGCCATTCACCGCAGTGCTGTTCGTCTTTCCTGCTGATGGTGACCTATTATTCCGCGTCATTTCGACTTGGCTGCCGACATTGTGGGGGCCCGAAATTATCACCCGCTAGGGGGATGAGGCCCAACACATTAGAAGGTAAGAAAAGGCGGCGCTATCCCAGTGGATGCGCCGCCTTGTTTATGTCCTGCAGTGATTTATTTTGGCAAAATGCAAGGTCAGGCGCAGGAGAGCGCTTTGAGGATGGGGACGAAATTCAGGGCCTTAAGGCTCGCGCCCCCGATCAGGGCACCGTCCACTGTTTTCGACCTTGGAAGATATCCGGCCGCGTTGTCCGGGCTTTACCGATCCCCATACAGCAGCCGCAGAGCGCCGCTTGACATTGGAGCCAAAGCTTTGGCAAGTTGGGCGCGGATGGAAATCATGCACCTTCGATGATCTGATCAAGCGTCCGGGATTTTGCCAGTGCCCAATCGCCCAGATGGGTTCGTAAGCGACGACGGTATTATCGCCCGTGCAGCATCGGGCAGGAGCCCGCGAAGCTGCTTGGCCGTGATATCCAATGTTGTACCTGCGCTGCGGTCTTGCTTCGCTTTCGCCGATGCCAAAATGATGGCGGTCAGGTCTCGCCCAAGCGGCTTCCGCTTTGCGGGCGACGTCAGCTCGCTTTCCGGCATTGAGCCCGCGGCGTTCTGAATGCCCGACGACCCACGTAAGTCGCGCCGATGTCCTTGATTCATCGGGGCAGAGATATCGCCGGTGGAACGCCGCCTTTCGCCGTTCTTGTGTGGCCAAATCCTGCGCGCGATGCCGACGGCAGTACCTTGCGCAGCAGTGACAGGCCGGCATCAGATAGACGGAAGGCGGGCAGATTTCACGGCCTCTGCACTGTCGCTGTCCATCGCAGCGGCAACATTCGGCCAGCATGTCCAGGACCGGCCAGCGAGCCGTGTCATCTTCCAGTTTTCCAGCGGGGCAAAGCTTGCGGCGCATGTGCATATCCTTCATTTGGTTTTACAAAGGGGATACCAGCGCCACCCCGACAGGGCAAACGTCAGCTCACGTCACACGCAAGCGCGAGCGCGCCGGGCCTGCCGTTAGCCGAATTTAATGGATTCGCCACACCCGGCAGGCTTCGGTCCATTGCGGGATTGCGGAACTTGAAGCCGGATTCCAGCAGCGAGGTTTCATAGTCGATTTCGGTGCCGAAAAGAAACATCTGTGCCATGGGCGCGATCATCACCGCGCGCCAAGTCCTGTTCGAACAACTTCGTCGTTGGTGTCGGCCCTCGCTTCACATACTCCCATGGTAATATTCCATGCCGGCGGCAGCCCCCTTTTTTGATGCCGATGCGGCAGGACCGGCATGCGCCTGCGCGCCGTTCATCAAGCTTGGTGATCTGATTGGCGGCTTTGGGGGTGAGTGGTGACGGCTGTGGCTTGCCTGGGGACGCGAAACATGCTGAATACTTCCTGTTACTGACAATTATTAAGGCCTTTGGCGCGGTTTCTCAAGCGGGGGGTCTGCACAATAGCAAAAGGCCGCCCCCGAAGGACGGCCCTGTCTGCTCAAACGCTGCCTGCGCAAGGTCATATGCTGTTGTTCACAGCCCCTTGCAGTTTGCGTAATAGGTTACGAGTTGCGGGCCAGTCAGAGAAGACCACCCTTTACGCCCGCTTCTTGCGCCAGGACATCAAGTGCCAAACCAGATAGTCGCTGTCGTCGGTGGATGGATGTCGCCGACCGACCTGGAAAGTACCATCCACCGCCTGTGGACAGCGGACCAGAGCTCTCCAGCGTCCCAGGGCGATCAGGTTCAGACCAGCTTCGCTTTGCTTTCTCGCATAGTCAGGGCGGCCAGTGTGCCGTCCTTGTTGTCAGCAGCATATTAGCGAGGGGGGCCAGGATACTGCCACGTCCTTGCTCTTTCAAACTGGGCGAAAATCCTGCGTCCAGCGTGCTGGGGGTCCCTGCTCGTCAAAACCTTCGCTCCATTCCACCAAGATAAACGGCCTTGCTTCCCGAACTCGGCTCGGCCTTGATCCAGTAAAGCACATCATCCAGGTTAAACGACTGGCGCCCATCCAACGTCCGAGGCAGAGGATGCCTGCGGATTTGTATTCGTCGATCATTTGGTTGCGCGTAGTCTTCTTGGCTTGGAAGGCCCGTTCATGCGCATCTCGACGAGGGGCGGAACTTTAGTTCTGGGGGTGAACTTTGCACCAAGGGGATTTGGAACAGCTCGATTCGATTCCGCTGGCGTCATCAGATCGGCACCGTCGCCTATAAAGCTGCGTGCGGAAGCTGGACGACGCCGCCCTGATTACTCTTCGGCAGTCGTGGCTGTCCATCGGCGCTGTCCATCTTGGGGGTCAGCGTTTCGGAACTCGGCCAAGGTTGATGGCCAGAGGTGCGGGCATTCGGGCGCTGGCCACCCATTCTCGGCCCGCGAGCAGCGGTTAAAGCCCGCGGGTGCATTTTCAGCAAGATTGGTCAACAGGATGTTGGTGGGTGGTGCTGCAGATCGTTCTGGGGCGTGGGCGGCAGACCAGTTCGTGATCCTGCTGTAAAGGTCACTCACAATTTCTTAGGAATGCCGGCCCCCATGCTACCGCAGCAACTTGGATGCCACGCGTATTGTTCGGGGAACATCAGCGGCGCGCCGCGGTGTCCGATCGAGAAAATTCGGTTTTCGACGGCGTCTGGCCCATGGCAGGAAGCCAGCTTGTCCTTAAGACGCCATCGGGAGCTTGTCTCCAGATAGGGACGGCGACCGGGGGCCGTATTCGACGGGCGTGGGGTGCTATGGGCATCGGCCAGCAGCGCGGGTCGGGGCCAAGGCCAAACTACTAAGGGGCAGGTTTGTAGTTCGCATGATCGCTCCAATATAAATCATCTGGCGTGCGGTTGTGGGCTACCGCGATGTTACCAATTGATTGCGACCATTGCGTGAAAGTGATGGTAAAATCAAACCGGGACGTGAGTTCACGCCCCGATGTTTGCCCATGGGCTTACATGGAATCCCAGTTCAAAGACGGCTTCGTCAGGACATTCATTGTGCCATTGCCCATGGTGGTTCCCCAAAACCAATTTCAACGTCGACGGTCTTGACCGCCGGGGCAGAGGTTCAACCGCATCTGGCAACCCAGCCGGGCAATCTCACCCCGCGGGACAGGGCAGGCGGGCGCGGTTTCAGGGACATTTATGTTGACCTCGTTTTCCGCGTTGATGTCGATCGTTTGTAGATTCCAACCCCAAGCTCATAGAATTCCCACTGGGAATTCTCAGGGTCATTATACCGTGCGGCAGGCCTTCTGTGATCTGCTCGTTACAGCGGATTGATCCGTTGGACGAGGGCGCGATCCAAAGGTGGTGCCTTCCAAGAGATTGGGTGCTTCAAGTCATCAGGGCCTCGCTGCGTTTATCTTATTCGGTTTATATAGGGGATTGCATCCAGGCACCGTCCAGAGGACAGCCATGATCTATGGTTTGATCTATTTACCTTTTTGCGCTTGCGGCACAGGCGTGCGGCTTTACCCGCGCTTCGTTCATGTCATAGATCATTTGCCGACGATATCCTTGCCGGTGGCTTTTCTCGATTCCCTTCGAATTCCGGCGCCCGAGCTGTTGACCTCAAGGACTTTGGCCCGCTGTCAGAGGTTAAGGCAAATCCACACCGCTTTGCCCAGACCCAAAGGCCCCGCGCCGGCCGGCCGCAGGGCGGTCTCGCGTTTCAAGCTTTGGGTGGATTGCGCACCACCTGGGCGCCGTCCCGCCGCGGTGCAGGTGGGGACCGGAAGTCGCCATCCGCCGCCCCGGGTGCGCTTCATTTGCGGCAAAACGACTTTGCCGTCGGACCACAAGGGCAGCGCAGATCCCTCGCCCGCCGCCTTCCTTGACGAAAATCCTTGCACCAGAAAAGTTCGCCTTGAGCCGCGGAACCCATCGATCACGGGATTCAGCGGCCTTTTTATCTCTCTC
>Ga0163217_1024632_pt1 | contig 10583 bp, 6 predicted proteins | sample SynspAceP_FD_185933 | JGI IMG/M metagenome (GOLD analysis project Ga0163217, IMG submission 185933) | Saline lake microbial communities from Ace Lake in Antarctica - Synechococcus sp. Ace-P (PacBio error correction) | ecosystem: Environmental > Aquatic > Non-marine Saline and Alkaline > Saline ... | reverse complement strand
GGCCTAGCTTCAATCGGACTCATTCAGTTCTCCTATTTGTCATCAATGCGGAGTTTTTTGAACAGACCGAATGTGGAAAATCTTAATTCCGATAGATTTCAAACCGGTTTTTTTGTTGAGACGGTTCCAATCGAGTTCTTATAATTTTTGATTTTTGAAGTTAAAGGAGCGATGATACCACTTTCAAACTGTATTAATCAGATTACCACTCAGAATTACTGATGGCCTTCTTCCGGACTTGTTCAGATCCTTCAAGTTGGGTTAAGTCGACATACCAAATCTCACTTGCTTCAGGCCTCAAGCTGGTAGGTAGTCTATCCATTCTTCTTCGGCTGAGCGCATCATGTCAGGAATCGTTATCTGCTGGACGATAAGATTATGAACATATTTTGGCCGCTTGACGATGACTCAAAATAGAGCGAGTGCTGCTTCAATCAAGCTTGTTTTTTGGGAGGCTTTCAGTTTTCTTTGCTAATTTGAAAGCTTTTGTCGAGCGTTCATTCGGGAGTGTCGCTAGTGAAGTGGACATTGTATTTCGCTATTATTGAAATGTAAATATAAATCACAGTTTATCAATTATCATACTCTCAAAATAAAAAATTACCCCGCGTTTAATTGAATCAGGGCTTTTCGTTCAATAAACCCAAAACAGAAGATTCCCGACGGGACATGTGGCTAATAGGCCCCCGCTTCATTAAAGGTGCGATTATGTCAGCGATTTTGGATGATTTGGAAAACATACTTGCTCAAAGTCATTGATCCAATCATCTTCCACGACTCTCGATCTGCTAGCACCCTCTTTTAGTTTAAATTTTGGATGCTGACGGAGTTACTCCAAGCATAGGCTTTCCTTTCGGTACCATATGAAATCCCTGGATTGATTTACTTACCAGTGAGTTCCTTTGAGATCCACCATCGATCGATTTAGGGATCTCTCCTCGCAGTTTGTGCCGATTTTTAGAGGTTTTTCAATAAAAAAAGGACGTACTCCAGCTGTTCAGCATATTCGTCAAGAAGAATCATCAGGAGAAGGCAAATCAAAAAGATTATCATCAGCGTCAGGCAAAAGCAACCATTCTGCTGATCCACACCAATCCTTGCGCCCATACGGCAATAGCTTTATGATAATGAAATCTGCGCAGCGGGGAAGGCCGGGGAAATCCTGCTCAGCAGGTGCGCCGAGCCTTGAGGATCAATTATCGGTAGGATTCCAGGTATTTCCATCCGGGTTGCATTCAAAAGTCCGTTTTTAGGTCATGATTACTTTCTAAGGCTCATAAGCGTGAATGGTACCATTTACAGGTTTCAATTTCATGATTCCGTCGTTCCGTTTAGAAGTAATGTGAGGACCGAGGTTGTTGATTTGGCGTTTGGGGAAGCATCATCTATTGGAAAGTGTTTGGGCACAAAAATAAAGGTTATTTCGCTTGGCATTAGTGGGTGTATTTTAAATTCTCAGTGAAATCAAGTTTTTCTTCCAGAAACTATAGCTAATCATTTCTTCTTATTAAAAAAGGACATTTTTTTTCAAAATTTGAATATCCTAAATCCAGAACAAATTTTGAGATTTGATTTTTTAAACAATCATCAACTGAATTTGGGGTGTTTTACCAAAAGCAATTCAAAATTTGGAAAAAATATTTTTACCTCCATTTTGAGTGTTGTTTATTGCAAAGTGTAAATTATATTGTAGTCTGCTGAAAACAGGATAAGTTTGTTCAGTGATTTCGATTGCTGAAAATTTCAAACCTATTAATTTATGTACCGATTGGTCTTCTTGCTTAGCTTATCTATCTCTCATTGACTATATGTAAGGCACTAGGACTATTTATCATAACCAAAATAAAAAATCTTTAAGTGCTTATTTACTGAAGGGCATTTTTTTTTACCCTATCTATGAACCTAAGAAAGTTACAGTGGGAAATACACGCAATGACGAAGCATCCGGAGGAAAGCATTTGCTTTATGGCCACTGGTAATTGGTGATAAAAGTTTGAAGCAGCCTTTTGTAGGGATCGCAGTTGCGGGGGGCGGGGGGATATGAGTATCCTGCAATATGCATCTGAATGACTTTGCCGTTTAATACAGAATTCCTTCACGGATCAGACTTTGCACTGTTTAGTTTTATACCATTGGGATTATCTGACGGGATTTCAATGGGACTTTGGGCATGCCGTTACCTCGTTGGTATCAGAGTATCATCGCGACTTATTGAGTCATTTATTTTGGACATTCATTCGATGCCTGTATCGCGCTTGATGGCGTGATAAAACATGCCAGGAGCAATCATGGGCATGCTTCGATTGATCGTCCTCTCCAATTTTGGTTTATGGTCTGTACATTGCTCGGACAATTACCAAAGGGGAAAACTGATTATCGTCTCCGCTTTGGAAGCCTTCGGTCAGCGAATCAATGGAAATTATTTCGATGAGGAGCTACGATTGGGAGATGATTCGAATGCTTGTCTGGGGCTGGGCTTGTGGAGGAATGTATACTGCAGAATACATGTCATCCGCTATTGAAAGCGATTGGGATTCGAACTTCTCCATTACTCGGCATTCATCAGCAAATTTCCTGAAAAAAAACTCGCAGGAAATGCCGGCCAGGGTAAATGAATACATGCGAATTCTCCTGGAACGAGATATTAAGCCAAGTGTTATCTACCCGCAAGGTAATAGAAACTGCCAAGTTTGAGAGAGTAGTAATTCGATTTAGGTGGCTAGCCCGAATGCGGTACTGCACTTTTAGGCTATCGCCCGACTGCAAGAAATTGATTTTCCCTATGCAGGACTTCAAAGCACTTCAATTGTACAAAACAACCAATGATCGCTGATTTTAAGCTTCTGGAAAGTTTTGATGGAAGAACCTGACCACGGCAAGGAGGTTTCCGCATTCATGAAATATTTTCTGGAAAAGGATTTTTACTATGGGATTGTCCTTCACCGTAAGGGTAAGGACGCGTGCGGAAAATTCTGGAAAACATTGGCATGCCTATCTTCCCTTCGATGGTAAACGTGATTCATCAATAGAAAGACTCCGATTAAGCCAGAAGGACCATCTTGTTTCCTACTCGGGCAAACCTTGATCCCTGATGGATCGGCAAGTCCGCGAAAAAATTACCGGGAAGGAAGAAAAGGCCTTTACTGGATGCCAGCAGTTGTTTTTGATTCCGAGCAGGACGGCAAATGACTCAATTCGAGATATCAGGTCAAAGGCCGCGGCAGACGTGGTAGTCATCCGAAATGGTAGGGCCCAAAAGTGGTTCCCAGAGACAGGCCGAAAATGTTCTAAGCCTACTTCGATGATATTGGGGCAGGCCTAAGGTTCATCTGTAGCATGTGTTACTGATGGGAGATTTTCAGCGAGGACCATGACTAGATTGTTGGTCACGTGACTCGAGCTTGACAGGTGGCTATTGCTTGACTTGAAAATGGTGACCAGATCACGAGGATGCAGATTCGATGACGCTTTCTGTGCAGTATCGATTGAGGTGCTTGCTGATCGTAAAACGGATGGAAACAAAGGAAATAAAGGGGCTTCAGGGTACCCTTAAAAAATACAATAAACTGGTAAGTACCGTTAGAGGATTTGTGCTGACGGATAAATGTCTAATTTATGAAAAGAATTAAAATCAGAGGAAGCAGATTTGTTAGTCGTTCATTAATAGCGGAGCAAGCAAATATAATTTTTGCGGTATCCAGGAGGTGCTATCTATGCGGTTTACTGATGCCTTGTATGATTGGGTCATGATCAGTCAGACATGTCCTCAAGGCATGAGCAACGGAAGCAATTTGCACACCAGGCTATGCAAGAGTTTCCGAGATAGTAGGAGTCTTGACATTGCTACCTCGGGCCGGGAGCTACAACCTAATTACAGGTTTGGCAGACATTGCGCGATCGATTTTTAGTACGCCATTGGTTTGTATTTACCCGGCAGTGGACTGCTCACTTACTCGGCACCGATTGCATTCAGGAAACAGACGTTCTCGGCGACTTTCGATGCCTTGTACCAATGGAATATTCAGGTGCGAGAGTGAGGGATATTGCGCCAGCCGTATAGCAAAGGGATCTTTAATTTGCTATCAGGCGTCCCGGAACCTGTTTTTGTGATATCACTAAACAAATGCCACGCGTAGATTGGGGATTTTATTACATCAGTGTGAAGGTTCCATTTCGCTATAAACGCCAGATTCCTGGTTGAAAAAGTGTAATCAAGAAGCTGGCATCCTAATCACAATGGCAAAAAAGCCTCATACCTGCTTCTGGACAAGAGCTTGTGGTTTTTGGGTTTCTGCGAGGAAGAGCTAAATTATTTTTTGGAACGGGCGAATTCCTGCGGCCTCCGACGCTGCTGGTTCTGTTGCTTTGTCTTTCAAGATCACCAACCTATGGTGGGCAACTGGGGGTGCATGGCAATATGCCCCAAATGTACTGGACAACCATTGCGATGTGTACTGATCCGGCTGTTCGGAATGCCGTGTTGATGATCGAGTGACCAGGAGATTTGGAAGCGCTATGCTAACAGCGAAGCGTAAGTAATTCATTCTTGATTGATCCAGCTGAAATCAATAAAATCGTAATGTGAGGTGGCGTCGTTGGAATTTAAGAAAGTTTTGGCCTTCTTGACAGAAGCTGTTAAACCAAAAATTCTCATCCGGAATGGAATGGCCAGATTCCGTGCATTGGAGGGCGAAGAAAAAGCGGCTGTAATCAAGATAATGATTGAAGCACCGAAAGAAGGCTTGACGATGGGAGAGAGTCATCTTTTATCAGATTACATATAAAGGATGATTGCCATTTTGGTGGACTGATGTGGACAGCACCAGATCGATTGCCTTGGACGATTTTTAATTATAACAACGACTCGGGACTCAAGTTACCTCTGGTGGATTGGGACGATGGGGGTTTTGCTTTGCCCGGGCAGCTTTAGGACGACAGCTCCATCGATTTTTCGAGAAACACGGTGATTTGTGTGTTGGAGGATGGAGGAATTATCAAATTGGACGATCCAAGAATTTTGCGGTTTACATCGTGCAGGACCAAAGGCTCCCGTAAAGAATCGTTTTGTTGAATAATAATTTTCTTGGGGATGTGAGACAATGCGCGCAAATGTTTTTTGACAAGCGCTATTCCTTACCGGATTGGACAACCCCGATTTTGTAAAATAGCAGAAGCATACAGCATAAAGCACAAAAAGTATCGAAAGAGCTGATCTAAGAGAAAGCGGTAGAAAGATATGTTTATTCCATTGGACGGCCCCTCTTTTGGAGTAAGTGATTGTAGAAAAAGAAGATATGTAATTCCCAATGTCGATCCGCTACCGGCAATGCTCCGGCTAGAACGAAGTCAGACTAGCTTAAAACCTAACTTATGAAGGCGCTACACCATTTTTCGTCATCACGAAAATTTTCATCGACGATCTAAATACGGAATCACCATTATTTTTACCCGAAGGGGGAATCAATATCGACGCACTTGACGGCATCAGAGAGCAGCTTGAAAAGGAATCCATAGGGGGATACCATCGAAGTCACTGCATCAGGAGGAAATTGCAATCCAGCTTGTTCATCAGATCGAGAATTCATGTGACGTAATCAAGCATTTACACGAAGATGGAGTTGTGGGTATCAAGGAAATCGCACTTATAAAAATTCCAGTGTCAAGACTTGACGGGAGGATTGGAGAAAATCTCAGCTCAGAAATAATGGCAAAATTATAGGCTGCAAGGACCTGAATTTGTGGTCTTGGAGCTCCACGGGACGATAAAAGATCAAGACGACTTCAACAAAACTTTCTTGAACCAGATTCTAAAGCGGCTCTTGTCTTCTGGAATTTGCCAGATCAGGCCGTAGGGCGAGTGGCGAAGCGGAATCTCGACGATCGCATGGACTTTGTCAGATAGTAAAAAATTACAGTATAAAACACCACAAAATCAAGGAACGATAACGGACCTATTAATCATATTAAAATCGAAATTAAAATCTCGGCTCCAGTTAGCAGAAAAATTGTGAGTAAGATAGACCAGAGAATGATATTTCCTGTGGAAAAGCATATGAGAACGTCCTCAAGGATTGAAAGTAATCGCAGTCTTCCATAGGTTATGAGTTCAAGACAGGACAGCACTTATCTAAAATGATAACCGGAATTCACATGTCAATCGGTAGGACAAAACTGATAAGGGCTCCAAACTTTGGGATAAGCTGTTGCAGATGTTGGTAGTATCACCGAGTGCAAGACGCTCTTCGAATTTGGGAAGAAGCCATGCGGAAAAAGCACAATCACTCCAATTTTTACTTTCTTGATGTGGACGATTACACTGTTGGCCGACGGTTAAAAACACCTGGACTCCAAGAACAAAGCACTTTACTTTTCTCGATGGATTTGGTCGATCCAGCTACTACAAGAGAAAAAGGAGAATTGATTCTTCCAGCTGATAGTAGATCGTTATTTTGGTGGCCCAAAGCGGATAGTACATCCGTGAGAACGGAAATGTTCTGTTAGAGGACGCGATTGAATTCTTCCTGATGCGCCCATTTTCCCAAGACGGGAACAGGTAAATAGCTAAGGATCGAGTTGTCCGCATTGCGGTAATTGGTGTTGGGTCAGGCTAATTTGTTTTGAAACAGCGATTTTTACCGGGTTAACGTAACGTTCCTCGATCATTTGATGGGACAGAGCGTGGAGAACCTTGAGGAGCTATTCAAGATAATTTGCTGCACAATATAGATGGCTACGTCGACCAAATGGACTACTCCTTCCAAGCAATTTAATGAAACAGTTGGAGGAATTACCTCAATCCTGATAATGCCATTACGGTAGCAGAACAAATGGGAATGGATGGGATGTGATGATCTAACTTGCTCGAACTTACCCGCTCACGGGGAGCACGACTGGTGGAGCCATTCAGAGATGCAACTAAGCCAGTTTTTGAAGCGCTTTTGCATCTGTAGAATTCAGGTACGGAAGCTCAAAATCTATTGAGTCCATTCGAAGCTGATTACAGAGCGAAACTGGAAGCAAGAATTTGAAAGAATTGAAGAGAGTCAGAACAATGTGGAGGTGAGTACCGGTACGTCAGTTCGAGACCGCAGGGAATAATAAAACCTAAACCCAAAAAGAATGAGTGAGAAGCTTTGGTATTGATACTACCCTCCGAGATGGCGGAGAAGTGGCGCTGGCGTGTCAGTTGACACCCAAGAGAAGATCATTGTTGGGAAAACCTTGGAGAAATTAGGAGTAGATATCATTGAGGCTGGATTTTCCAATTTCCAGCCAGAGATTCGATTTCGGTGCTTAGAATTTCACAAGGCTGTTTCCAATCCGATGGATCTGCCGCCCTCTCAAGAGCAGTACGAAAAAGATATCGAGTTACAGCCATCAAATCTTGACGTTTGCAAAGAAAAGCCCGACATTTCACCACCTGTGAATCGGGTTTCTCCATCCATCTATTATGAATATAAAACTCCGTGCGACGCCTGAGGATATTATCGCTCGTTGGTGATGGTGCTGTGAGTTTGCCAGAAGGATTCGGTCGATTGACATTAGAAGTTTTATGCGCGAGGATGCAGGTCGTGCGAGCATGTTTCTTGCTAAAATTATTTGCAAGAGGTGATCAAGCAGGAGCGACATGTTGTCAAGTCCCAGATACGACGGTTATTGCCTTCCAGAAGCAGTATCGGTCGTTGCGCGCTCTATATATCGCTGATTGCTAAAAAACAGAGTTCCAAATATCGATAAGCGATTATTGCGACCCCCATTGTCACCAATGATCTTCGGTATGGCTGACTGCCAATTACGTATACAGGTGTTACAGATGGCGCAGTCATAAGGCTTGGAGCTGACGATTAAGCGTATCGGAGAACGAGCCGGCCAAATACTTCTATGGAAGAAGTGGTAATGGCTATCAAATGTCAGTATAATCCAATGAGGTCCCAATACGGATAATTGTATCCGAGAATTTACAATACCAGCGATACGATTGTTTCTACGCCAAACACTCGAATAACATGACCCGTACCAAGCCAAATTAAGGCGTTGTCGGTAGAATGCCTTGCGCACTTTCAGGAATCCCATCGAACGGGTGGGTATTGAAGCACCGAAGAAAATTATGAGATCATCGGGACCGATAAGATGTTGGGAGTAGCAGCAATCTACCATCGTATTAACCTGCAGCAATTCTGGAGGGCTGCTTTTTAAGCATCATTGATTGCTTTGGGTCCTGACAGGAATTAGCAGGACGAAGGATTGCGGGGAGTGATATGAAGCTATTTTGATCTTGGCTGTGATGCAAGCGCAGACATTAGTGAAAGACCTCATGGGGTTGTAGGCGAAATATGTGACTTGATCCGCAATATTGAATTAGGAAAATGTAAGCCTTATTCTTCCCAATGGAACAAGTTGAGAGGTAAAGTCACTTTGAAAAATCGGAGAAGTGCAATCGAGACTGCATATGCTCATGAAATGGGCCTGTGATCGCGAGTAACTAAAGCCATCGAACCTTGATAAAACCTCGCGTGGAAACTTGAAGAATTTTGATCCAGCCATCACACGGTGAAGCGATGAGCGTCGCAAAAGTCCATAGATGAAATTGATCAAAGGCGACAAGCTCTTATTTTGGCTTGCTTCCCATACCGATATTGTCTTGCATTCTGCTCAGGCATTTATCGACCGCACTAATAAAGCAATCCCAGATCAAAGACTATACGACTGCCTAATTAATGGAAAAATCAAATCTATTGATAAAAAATTTTGGGATAGCACGCACGTGGTGAAATCCGGGCTGGACCAGGCCCAGATGTTGGTCTTCAATCGATAGACTTATCATTGAAGTAAACCTCCCGTAGCATTTTAAACTTCTAGAATTACCGAGGATCGGAGGGTGAAAATCCAGAGCGACTCGGATTGCCACACCGGTCACAAGTGTGCTACCATTAATCAAGAGCTGACGATCAAAGATCAACTCTCTCGATGCACGAGTGCGAGAAGCCCGGACAACATTGCGTCCAAATATGGGATCGAACCTTCATGCTTGGGTCAGGCTCATCATGGTAGTCGTCCACCGTGATCGGGACCGAGTATGGTTTACTCAGCACCAGGCTATGCATAGTTCTGTCGGGTAGTCATACTTCTACCCACGGAGAGCATTTGGCATGCGATTGCATTTGGAATCGGATACATACTGAGTCGAAAATGGTTTGGCAGAACGCAGGCTTTATGCAGTCTCAGGCTTACAATAACAATGGAGATTTACGGTACAGATGGGATTCTTGGACAAGGTTGATATGTTTGTAACGTCTACAGGATATTATCTTTATAAGTCATTGCAGCAAACACTGCTTCAGGGAAGCTACGGATATTTTGTAGGATAGCTGTCGCAGGATCCAACGTCTAAGTTCTCGATAGGGAAGCCAAAGAAGCCTGCACTTGGTTGCAATATGGTCTATTGATAATGAGGGTGCGGCGTTGGGGCTTGATCGCCTCGAGAGACTACTTTCAGATTTATCTTGAGGAAAAAGATATGCTCCAAAAAGGGGGAGATTGGGATAAAGGCAGTCGCTTATTGCGAAACACTTTGAAGACTGATGAAGGTGCATTTTCGATAAAGAGTATCACTTCGATGCAGCAGATATTTCGAACCGATTGATTACCTACGGACCAACTGAATGGGAATTAAGTCCAAAGGAACGATATCCGACCACGGAAGGAATGGAAGGAAGTAAACAAAGCTTCTTACCTAAGCTCTTTTGGCATATATGGGCTTTTGAAGCGGAGAGCTTTAAGGGTAACAGGCTAGATTTATGTTTTCGTCGGGTTTCCTGCAACCAATGGCGATCGAGGATATTTCGCTCGGTCGCCTCAGTTTGTAAAGGTCATAAAAACGATTAATATTACGGCGTGCGGATGTGCCAGGATTCAAAAGAGTGGGAGAAATGGCTCATGGAAGAAGGGATTAGTTACAATCTATAGGAGGAAGCTGGATTTGAATTGCGGACGCCAGGAGATTCGGCTTTTGCCTTGCAATGAATGACGATAAAATCCGGCTGCGGTTAAATATGCCGTTTCTACTTCCAATCGAAATTTTGAAGGGTCGCCAAGGTCCGGAGGCCGTACGTATGCTCGCAAATCAACCTTTGACCAGTAGCGGCCAGTCAGTTGCTGATTACCGGTAGGAATCTGCGAACCCACGGGAGGCTACTTTAGCAAAGGTAGAAAATCTGAGTATGAGAGTGTGAAAGAGAAAGCGGTCAATAAATGAAACAGTTTAACCTTTAATTTTTCTTAATCCATTAACCCTTCAACCTCCGCTTACTTATCAACTTTGAATATTAATCAACATGGGCTACGATAAAATTTACTACTCTCAGAAAGCCACTCTGCTGTGCCACTACCCATGGGAAATGTAGACAAACAGATCAAGGATTATCCGCTCGATTTTGGAAAAGCTTTACAGAGCGAGTAGTTTCGGGGATAATCTTTTTTAGAGCATTGGGCGCCTGCGCTTACAACGCTGCAGAAAGGCGCAATCCAAAAAAAAGATTTCGTCCTAATACGACGTCTACTACTAGAAAAACTCTTGGTAGCTG
>Ga0163217_1074711_pt1 | contig 10584 bp, 10 predicted proteins | sample SynspAceP_FD_185933 | JGI IMG/M metagenome (GOLD analysis project Ga0163217, IMG submission 185933) | Saline lake microbial communities from Ace Lake in Antarctica - Synechococcus sp. Ace-P (PacBio error correction) | ecosystem: Environmental > Aquatic > Non-marine Saline and Alkaline > Saline ... | reverse complement strand
CGGATTTCGCTGTAGTAAGGCTTTTTTTGCTGCTTGCTGATTTAAATCCCACCATTCCAACAGGCTCAACCAGGTTTGTTTGAGGGGAACAAAAACTGTTTCAGCTTGCAGCTCTTCAAGAAATCCGGCTCGCCGCATTCATGTAGAGCAATCTGGCATCAAGATCAAGCAACCTTGATGCAGTCGTTGCTGCTTTTCGGATGATCCGTTTATTGAAGTCTTGGCTTCGCTTTAATGCCGCCTGCGCCTGAACACGTTCGCTGATATCGATTGCCAGAGGGAATCAAGAATTCAAACATCCCTGCCTGATTTTGTACAGTGGTGCCAAGGAAAAATCTCAATGGTATAAGGTTGATCGTTTCCTGAGCCCGGATCTTGCACGTCGTAGCGAACTGTTTACTCCTGAAGCTGCTTGTCGATTGTCCTTAGAGAGTTGGGCCTGAACCTTGAATCGTAAGCCCACCAATAGGTATCAGGAAATGGACTTGCCTACAAATCTGCCGTACCAGAGAAGCCGCTTCTAAGGCCAGTCGATTACACCTCAAAGCATTGTTCCATCCAAGGCTTAGGCAAGCCGACAAAAGCTTAAACAACCCATCGAGAATACGACGCACCTGAGTTTCACTTTCTCTTGCAATCTGCCACTCAGACTGTTTGCGTTCGAGTAATGTCCAGGGTGCAACCTGCATTGCGAATAGGCTTGCCATTGCTGGTCAGTAAAGACTGTGGCTTGGCGTGACGCCAGCAATCCCATTGGTTTCGGATGTAGAAACTCGGGAAATCAATGTTGTAATCTTTTCTCTTGTGTTAGAGCGTCTTGGAGGCTCCTAAGACGCGTTCACGATCATCGGGGTTAGGCAAGCCACGGAAGTCATCGTAGGTTCCTGGATTCCTCCGTCCCCCCAATCCAAAACAGGCTGCCCATGTTTGCTGGACAGTAATTAAGTCGTCAGAAAGGTCCCAGTCCCAGGTTGTTTCATCCCGGGCAGCTTCGAGCACCAATCCGGAGTTGTCGTCCTTGGTTTCGAAGACCTCCTCTGTGCGACTCCGCTTCAAACAGTTTCGGCTGGGGCTTTCTGATTACAGCTCTGGCTGGCCTTTGATGGGCAAACGGCTAACTTGCGTCGGACAATTGGTGAAGCAAATCAATCTCAGCTGCTTGCCACTGGCGGGAGCAGCACAGGTGATGAGCAATTACCCTCCCAAAGGCTGGCCATCGTCAAAAATGAACGACCAAGATTAGCTGGCACTTGATATTCCTTCAGCAGCTCAACATGGGCGGGTGAAAATGTTTGGGCATTGTGGGCCGTCTTGTTGCCGCGGAATTGCGTTCGCGCTGAGAGTTTGTCGATATAGTTTTCGACAAAAGACGGATCATTAATAGGCTCTGAAAGAACGATTTCCATTTCGCTGCCCACCGCTTCTGCTGCAACCGCTTCCTTTTCCAATCGAGTTGGCTTGGAAAACACAACGACCCGATCAGGCCTTAGGGAAAGTGCGCACTTTCTTTGACGATGGTCTGCAGGACCATATCTAGATCCAAAGTTTGGAATCTTTTTCTGATAAACTTGGCATGATACTTTCTCGATTCGATGCGATTCATGGCAGTTGTACTTCTAGCTGCACCAGTCTTAATTGTTGCATCGAGAGTGTGCTTTACTTCAGATTTTCTCTTGGGTTGTAACTGCTCCTTAACTAGATAGTCTTGGGCCTGATTTATCGCTTTTAACAGGGCAAATCTTCCTCGCTGCCAACGCGGTCATCATCACGATTGGAAGGGGAAGTTCTTTTTGCAGCGCAGCGAAGAAATTCCAATCCGTCTGTCGGGCAATCGTATAATCAAAGTAGCACAGCATCGGGATGGGTGGCTGCGCCACAGATTCAAACCCTGTCTTCACCAAAAAACTTGTTCGAGAACGTTATAGTCTGGTCACGATCGCTCACAATGTAGCGTCGATACATCTCGCGATCCTTCTTGGGGCTATTCGGTCCACGATCAAAATTGTGCGGCACCGTTGGGAATTCATTAGGGAGCTCTCAATTGTCGGTGGGTAGTAACGTCGTGTTGAACCAGTAGTTGATTAAGGATTGAACCCCGTGCTTTAGCCGATCGGAATCCATCGGCTTAACCATATTAGCTATTAGCGCCCATCTATAACAGCTTCAATGTCCTTGGGGTTGCTTGATGTTTCGTCAAAATCACGACTGGGAATCGTTTTAGATTTATCTTCGCTTTAAAAACTTTTTGCAAGACTTCCGTCCCGTCGTTCCCGGTAAATTAAGATCCCCAGTAAAATCAAGTTCGGACGTTGGTGTTGCTTGGGGTCAACATAGCGACCGGTTCGATAGAGAAATGAAGTGCATGATCACCATCGACGCAAGCGATAAATAGGAATTCTCAAGGCGGCGATCGACGGAAGCATAGCGTTGGAAGGCTTCGAAAATTTCAGTGCTATCCTCAACGACCAACATGAGCGAGCGAATTTATGGATTCTGGGCCAATGATGACTGATTTTCCATGATTTGCTCTCCTTTTTGATGCCAGCGTAAAGAAAGAATGTGCTGCCTTCACCGAAGCTCGTTCCACCCCAAAACTTTTGCCTCCATGTTGGGACGATCTGCGACGAATCGTCAGGCAGCCCCAGCCCTCCTCCATATTGGTCTGGTATGCAAACGTTTGAAAATCTGAAACACACGCCTCCCAAATGTTGAGGCGGGATGCCAATGCCGTTGTCACGGACAAAAAGGTGTAACTGAGAGAGGCCGTCAGAATCTCCATGCCTGATTGGGCACAGCCGATTTCAAAACCCACTTCTCAGCTTTTGTCGTTGTACTTGATTGCATGGTTAATAAGGTTGGTTCAATAACTCGCTGATTTGTGGTGCGATCGCAATTCACATTGGCATGGAGCCTGACATCCGAAAATCGGCATTGAGCTTTGCGCGTTGGCTAATTCTTTAGAACTTCAATCGTTGGTTCACCAACTCAGCCAGGTTCTGTGGGTTGCCTGGGGAAAGTTCAATGGCGCCCCAGCTTGTGAATAATGTTAAAGACGGAATTGTCAGATTCTTCCAATTTCGTTTGAGTGAGGCGCACGAGGTAGCTAATTGTTACCACCAGCAGTGTCAAGCAGACTCCTGCATAATCTTCAATCCAAAAAATTAGAGTTAATTGTGGAATGCCGCGTAATGGGCTCTTTGAGGTTCATGAGATGCAAACGTATGCAAACGAATCGGAGGCTCAATATTGCCTTCGCTTTCAAGTTCTAGATTTTTCATTTTTGCAGGTCTGCGCCTGTTTGAGAATCTTTGCTAAACGATCAAGCTGCGTAATTCGGCAACAACTTTTAGTCACACGGTTTTTCCATTGGCAAGGCGCAACCTTGCAGTGTTTCCTTCCACTGTTGAAATGATTTGCGCCGGCGGATAAGGTGACGATTCCGTTTTGGCTGGCGTACCTCGGGACAGGCTTATGGGGGTTGCCAGCCCACGTCACCGTTTCCAATCACCTTTGGGCGGAAACCAGATGACGGAAATCCTGATGGATTGAGAGGATTTTCCAGAGCTAACCACCCACTTGGCAACGGCCTTAAACGATGTTGGCAGCGGGATAAAGGCGAGAGAGCGATCGGCTTTGAAACATGTTTGTCCTGCATCTGCGTTTTAATCCATCGCGCAGGGCAGGCCATTCACTTGGCTGGTGGCGTTTGACCAACACCAGAATCACTATGATTCTTTGCCGTACAGGAAAATGGCTCCTGTTGCACTGACGAGTTCAAGCAAGCTTTTCGTCTAGTTGGATGGATCCTTTGATAATCTGCTTGGATTTGAGATAGCGACTCGACCAGCTTGCTTTGCAGAGACTTCATTGCCTCAGCTTATTTAGGACAAATTCTTGATTGGTCTACACGCTTGCTGAGGTCAAGTGACATCACTGCCCAATAAATCGCACATGATTCGCAGATTAGAAGGCACATGACGTGGGCCTTGGAAATTGGTGACAGCAATCAAACCCCATACGTTTTTTGATCTTGGATCAAGGAATCGCATTGACGCTGCGAACTTCCATGTTGTTGAGATATTTCCAAGTTGCAATGGAGAGGACACTACGGAGCAGCGCGAAACTCAAAATCTGTGGGCTCCTCATTCACGGAGGTTGCGCTCAGGAACCAGGGCGACTTGGTGTATAGCTTAGGAGTCCGGAATTAAGCGTAGCCAGTTGAGTGTATAAGTTGTTTTGCCTGAAACTGGGATATCGCTGCGGGGTAGCGTAGGGCCAGATAAGGCGTGGGCTTCTGTCGTTCTTCTGCGATGGACTTTCTCAGCACCATCGGCATTCAAACTGGTAGGACCATAATCGATCGAATTCCAGTGATCTTTTTGACTTCTTAACGACCAGCTCGCACATCTCCAGCAAGCTAGAGGGATTTCTGTATCTTTGTTATTCGTGCTTTTTGACTCCCTTGAGCAGTTCGAATAGTCATTTCGGTTGCTTTTGATCTTGAGGTTCTAATTCTTAAAAGTACCAAGTTGCATCTTGGCGGTGGATATTGCCATCGAAACATCGCGAAGTGCCTCTGTAGGAAATAGCATATATCCAATGGATCAATTTTTTCCGTATCTTCGCTAAGGGCATTGCTGAATAGCAGCAATCTGCTGGGGAGCCAAACAAAATTGGATATACGGCTGTCTTAATAGTTCTTTGGGGCGATTGGCCAAGTTATTTCAAGTGTGTTCCCACTGACTTTGGACAATGATCAAGGCCTGGGCTCCTGCAGGCACCATAAAGAGCGCCATGGGGCTGGAATTCAGCCCCGGAATGTGAATTTGTCGTTCGCGATCTACAGGTGAACAGATCCATCTTGGTTTACTGCTTCATAACTGTGCGTAGCTCTACTTTGCTAATCAAACATTTGCCAAGGCGATGGGGCGAGGCGAAATATATTCAAACTTCCGATTTCCGATATGTATTGCGCTAAGTTTGTAGGCAGAGTTTCGCGGCAAAATTAAGGGACGCAAGCGTATTCGGCCAATTTTTTGGTCGTTCACTAAGTCCACCATCTGAGAATTAAAAGCTTTCTGTGTTGTCTTTAATTACTCTAAACAGCCAGGTTTTGCCAGGAAAAATTTCAGATTTATTAACAGGGAGCAGCTCAAGGAAGATGAACGGTTGAAGTTTGTTCAATGGGTTGTTCCTGGCATATGGTGATTGCACACATTCCAAAACCTTCTGGATGGTGATTTCACACCATACCGGAGGACAACCATGGGATTAGGAAACAAGGCTTCTAAGCAACTTGCAAGGACATTGAAGGGAAAGGCCAGGAAACCCTCGGCAAAAGTGACCGATGATTTGAGCTCAGTAACAAAATCTTAAGTCTGGCCAAGTGCGAGCAATCCATCCCAAAGGTTGAACACCTATGAGGAGCTCTCCAAAAGACTGACTGCCGCACTATCCTGATAGGTTACAACCCGTGTGTACCGGCGACTGAACTACCTACTAATCATTTCCTATAATTCCCCAACTTATTCGAAGCAATGTTTATGCTTACACTACTCTTCTAGTTCTTTCTGGTCGTTGCTCCCCCGGTCATGCCGCATTGTGTTTTAGAGCAGAAGAAGATCGCTTGGTTCAGCCGAACAACGGACAATACGTCCTCATACCGTGTCCTGCGTCTTCAGTGGCTGGCTTGATGCTCATTTCTTACGGGTTCGTCGCAGCCTTGGGGCTGAAACCAATTCCATCAGGTTCTTTTGCTTGCAAAATCCAGGGCCATTTGCGGCAGTCCGAACAGATGCACAAAGCCACATAGGGCCGGCATAAGAGCATACGACGGCTGCCCTACCTAGCTACATAAGATAGGAAGAGCCAATAAATTGACTGAATCTTTCGTCCATCTCAAAGTCTATGCTTTCGTTTAACCACTAACCACCTTGGAGAAGTCATGATGTACCATCCAACGAAATTTCGTTCAGTCAATGCATAAAGAGCTTCTGTCTACAGCCTCCCTCATCCTCTCAAATCTCGGCCCCCTACTGTGAGCTTAACAATAACCTGCTCACTGCTGCAGCAAGCCCCCAGCCTGCTCGATCAAGTCAGCCTACGTGTGGTAGTCGGATCCAACTAAGGAAGCTCTGGCTGCATTCCAAGGGCTCAAAGAAAAAGACCACGAAGAATTCACTTGGCAAAGCCCACGGTGAATCCGGTACCGTGCTAGGCTATGGCCAAGCAAGGGCGAAGCTAATGTCCGTCAATGCCGTTGTGGAAAGACGTCAAGGACGCGGGACCGGGTGGGGCTTATCCAATCTCCCGATTCCTGTTCCCAAGGTTCTGAAGTCCGTTGTAAGCTCTCTTGGTCCGCCATGAGATACAGTCAGATCCATGGGCGGACCGACGACGAAATGTGGCACCCGGCCTTCACTATCCGCCGTGCGGCACAACTGAATTTGTTGAGGGTGTTTTTTCTTGCAACAAAGCACTTTCTTGCTTAAACAGACTTTCGAGCTAACTTCCAACACCTCACTTGCTGAAGAGAAAAGGGGTAGTTCACTATGAAACATTCCGGCACGGCTAACGAATTACTGATTTCTTTGGACATTCCTCAGCCCACACCCATGATCTTGATGTGAGTGTGCATGTAGACAATCGCCGGTCAAGATCTGCTGATCGTCTGACCTCCGGCAAACTTTGATCGCCTATTCCCTTTAAGGCCTATCGTGATCATTTCGGTAAACTGTGCCAGCGTTTTTGTGGCCCCCAGGGACGGCTCAGCCTTTCAAAACCGATGCTTGATTACGATTTCAGGCCAACCTGATCGTAATGGATTTGCGCTTGAGGCATCAGCAGGTTCCTTGGAACTGTTGCCGGGATGAGGGACGCTGCTGTTGTCTGTTGGGAAGCCGCTATTTGCCGAATACAGATTGTCTTTCTTCCAACATCGCCTTGGCGACTGTTCGGCACGTTCCTTCCTCAAGGCTTTGGGTCGCGTTCAGGCGATCTGTGGACTTTTTCACGGACAACCTTTGCGCTTTGGTTATGAAACATTGCCAATTCCAATGAAGACGGTCATGCAGCGCCTATCGGAAGGGTCTCGGTGTCTGTCGTTGATTTGCCCACTTGCTTTCACCTTTCTCTGCGATTGCCTAATGAACATTCCGTGCGCGCTTATTGCTACCGGTTCTTTTGGGTGATTTATCGGCATCCCGCCGGCGATATGCGCCCATGTGACTTTTTTGGAAATGGTTTGAAGGCGTACCTTGATGGCCATTTGGTAACAACCTTCCGATAGCCAGGACACCAATACGCTCCCGGATCGCCGCGTTCTCATCCGCCCGTGTCGCGATGCGGCTGATTGGTACCGATTTACCCATTCCTTTGGCCAAAACGTGCTGGCGGGTTCAAGCGTCGTCACAGACGAATGGATGAATTGATTCCACTGCCCTACCGGTTCAGACCTGACCGGCTTCAGGCCGTTGCGATTTGATTGATGGAAATGGGACGGTGTTAGTGATAAAAATATTGGAGAAGCCGATTTGCCTTGGAGACTAAAAGGACCAGAGATTGAGTCAATCCATTTGATGACGCTATAAGGATCGACCCCTTTGATGGCGTGTGTATGGCCTCGAAGTTGATCTGTTGGTATTTCCAATGGGGGTGGAGCTTTGGCGGCTGTATCAACCGTTGTCTGCTATTTCGCTAAACGACCGGTCTGAATTTCGATACCCATTGGCTCAGGAACCAATGGTCTTTGGTATCGTCCTGACTTTTACTTTTAGAGATTTACTACAGATTTTAAAGCAAGTCTAAGACTTCAAGGAAGTTTCAAAAGCCTATGCTGATCTTGTTCTGCCCTCCCTTCAGTACTGATTGATGCATCCATTCCACTATGGATGCGATTCACAATCGCGGAGTTGATCATGGGTTTAGGTGGACTATAAGCTCAAGCCACAGCAAAAGACATGATAGGCAAAAGTTCAAAGAGCATTTGGCAAAGCTAACTGATAGGTTGAGCAAAAAACCAGTTAGCTGGCAAAAGCGAAACAAAGCTCAAGCCCTAAGTGGGCGAGCATGGCAGTTGAGGCTGCGAAAAGGCTAAAGTGCCCTGCGGTGCTGCAGCCTAAATGTCGTCTTTTTCTCTATTGATGCCCTTCGTTTCCTTTCCTATGTTCTTGATTCATTGATTTTAACCCTCTGGCTTTGCCAGTTATAAGGGCACAAACTCTATACATATTAACTTCAGATCGAAATGAGACCAATCATAACCCCAAAGAAGAATAGGCAGTTACTTTGTTCTGGGTTCTAATATATTCTAAACCTCCGGCCGATAATACTGGCCTGTGGCTAATGCAAACCCTCCAATATGGGATGATGACCTGGGGCAGACGGGCTTTCTCAGTCACACGATGATCGGGTTACATCAGTCGTGGTACCAGTGCGATGGATTTGCCTTGTTCAGGGGCTTGATGTCATGACTTGAGCCCAACAACAAGAGGCGAATTCAAGGCACAACGGAATTGATGGAGAAAGCATGGCTTGTTCCAGCGGTTATTACCCTCTGTTTTCCAAAAGAATGTTGAAGCAATCTCTGGAGCGGGCCAGATTGGACTGATCACTGGGTGAAAACCCGAAAAAGATGGATTGAAGCAACTTCCTGGGACTAATTGCATTAACCAAGCGTCTATTTTCCCACTTTCTCGGTGATTCGTCATGCTTCATTATTCTTTTGTTTTTCTGGGTCGTTGCGTCATTGGCGTCATCCTCTGGTTTGTGGGGATTCGCCGGCTCAGCCGCATGGCATCGCCAGTCCTCTCCTTGTGTTCTCGTGCTTGCCTTGTTTCTCCTTCCTGAACCGGGGCGTCCGCAAGCCTGGGTGACCATCATGAGGCCCTTCAGGTCTCATTGTTCAGGCTTTGCTCCTATTCTAAGTCTTAGAACATAATGGATTTTGGCTATCAGCCAGGGTCATCGCCTTCTGCCAAGTTGCTGCGCCAAGATCCATTTTCCATTTGCTTTGGATCACATCCAACACTTCTGGGGACATTCAATGATTCTTTTTCGAAGACTCTTTTTCCAGTTCAACGTTTGAGTTACGTTTCAGGTGGCCATTGATATAATATACAGTTAGTCTATCTTTTTCAAATGCACACTCTCAACATATACAACCAGTGTTTTGCTGCAATACGACGGCCACAAAACCCTCCATACAACAAAACCCCCATTTCTGATGATGTTTGGCTTCTAAAACAAGACAAAACAGTTGCCCCAAAGATGTGAGGTAAAGATTTCAGGAATCGATCGGCCTCGTTCACTGGTGATTGAGGGTGATCGCCTAGCCGGTAAGGGCACAAGCAGGCCCGAAGCCAATCCAGGATACAGCTGACATGTGGCTTACGAGCAAAGCTGGCATGGGCTGATTGTGCTTTGTCCTTTCAGCGAACCAGATGCGTCCGCGTGTGGTGCGTTCTAGGCACCATTCGGACCATTGATCGTCGTTCGCATGTGTCTATCGTCAACGGAAACACGAAGCCCTACCAGGCTCTTGCTATGCGTACTCAATTTATTTATTCTCGGCCTCTTAGTCTTGATGGATTCTTCGAAAAACCTGGACGGACTTCCTTGTGGTTGGCTGTTCCCACTCGGTATGCATAACAGTTATCCATCTTTCTTAGATGGACGTTTGGTGGCCATTGCGATGTTCTTCAACCTATGGCTGGATGCTGCAACACACGATCAAACATGGGCACAGATCAGGGCAAACCCTTCTGCTGGCTTATTGAAAGCAAACCACCTGGGTGTCTCAAGCCGCACCCTGCCAAGCGTTGAGGGCGCTGATCATCCGCTTCGTTTCTGGACATTGTAAGACCTGTGCCGGAAAGCCATGAAGGCAGCGGCCCATGGCAGAAATCTTTGGCATAGCTGGCGGAGGAGGCCTTGTGGCTCAGTTCTATGACGAGAACCTGCTGGGTGAGATTATCGTGAGGATAGGTTCCGTTACCTTATGCAAGGAAAGCCACTGCTGCCACGCAAATTCATTTTCTCCAGCTTTTGAAACTCGTGGGCAGTTCAAACCAATTATGAGACCGGGTCTTGGTGGGAACTTCGCTATGAAGTCCCAACCTGAGGAGAACATGGCTCGTTTGTTTGAATCGCTAACTTTGGGGAATGCTGTTTTTTGGAAAACAACGACCTTAACATCTGAACTTGTTTCATAGCCCAGTGCTTTCCGTGCATAATTCCGCCATCGACCATGACTGGTTGTGCCGTGAGATAAGCTGGCGCCATCTTCAGGCAGAACGTACCATCCGGAGCAATTTCTCAGGTTTCTGCCACGCGGGCCGCATTGGGATTGATGATTCAACCGACTGAACCTTTGAGGATCCTCAAAGAGTATTCCTCATTGGATCGGTGTTGCAACAGCTCCAGGCCCAACGGCCGACAAACAGGAAATCTTGAGAGCCTTGCAAGGTTCTATACGCTGCATTCCTTCGCATAAGCATTCGCCATCCCCTGAGATATAGGACTGTGTGCCCGCACCATCTTCATGAACTGAGCTGTAAATACCTCCATCCGCAGTGTCCCTGGCTG
>Ga0163217_1069151_pt1 | contig 10584 bp, 10 predicted proteins | sample SynspAceP_FD_185933 | JGI IMG/M metagenome (GOLD analysis project Ga0163217, IMG submission 185933) | Saline lake microbial communities from Ace Lake in Antarctica - Synechococcus sp. Ace-P (PacBio error correction) | ecosystem: Environmental > Aquatic > Non-marine Saline and Alkaline > Saline ... | reverse complement strand
GTCATTGGCTTGGTTTCGATCTTGGTGTGCAAATACAAAGGTGGCATCACTGGACGCCCATAGAGCCTTTACCCATAATGGCGGCCAGGCGATTGTTCGTGAAAATCTGTTTGGTCGGTGCAGGGCACTGTAATAAACGACAGATTGCCCGCACGCATGCTGGGCCGCACCGATACGTCATATCATCCCATGAATCTTTTGCATCCAACCCTTTGCGGCGTTCCTCCACCGCCCCCGACGATCACCAAGGTGCCGTTTTGCGCATAACCACTCGGCCGCCCCAGCTGGCCCGTGGCAAGGCCCGGCGAAAAACAAACCGAGGGCAGACCGCAAATTCAAATTCACCAGACGACGCCATGGGTGAGGTTCAGGCGATGGATATTCGTTGGGCTTTGCGTTGTCGCACTCGGGTTCCCGTTGGAGGCATCCCTGGGGTATCGCACGTGACGGCGTCTTGGTCGATGACCGGGGACAAATTGAAAATAGATCGAGGCGTCTTCGCCAACGGCGAAAAAACAATCGGCGCGACGAACGATCGTCGTTTTGTCGGTCCAATGTGATCGGCCAACCTGTCCCGCTCGGTTGTTTTTCGCCAACAATTTGCGTCGAGGGACCTGCGGCGACGCGGATTTTGTTTGAATTTCCAAAAATCACTTGTGTGCCAGGAAAACGCTCCCCCACGGAACCGGGGACCAACCGAGGCGGTGCTGAGTTCCCTAACAATGTGCGGGAAAGTACCCTCGACCCGCCCAGCGCGCGGTTTGAACCTTAGGGCAGGACCCAGTGTGCCGCGACGCGTCAAGGAATGGACTGCACCGCGTTTGGCGAGATTGGGGCAGTGAGCCCCCAAAGTGATTTGGCGGCTGTCCTTTTGTTGACCCCACAAAACCAGGGTGGTGCAGGTCTCGACAATTTTGGTTAAGCCGTTCGGGTTGTCCTTCGGTTCGCAGCGATGAGCCAGACTTCCCTCGCGCGGTTCGAAAACACTTGTAGGAGTTCCACCCAATCGATTCGCTCGTGTCGGCGGTCGATCACGAGCGGACACGTTGCCCATTTTTCTTCGTTCGGTCAGATGCTAAGTTCGAATGTCGTTCCACGTATATCAGGACTGCCCAATGGGATCACATTGCCGGGGGGAAGCACTCCTGATAGGTCCACTCTGGCCACATGGTCAAAGAGCCTTCATCATCACGATCCCCGAGTGGCCCGATTTACCGGCCAGCGGCATAGGCCCAAGTGAATTCCCCACCCCACGAACACAACCATCACCGCGAGCGGCGAACAGCAAAATCGGAACATCTTTTATTCTCCAGCTGGGTTATTCAATTGAGCTACTCTGCTGGTCAGCCGGCTCGGCTTTAGACAATCCATTGGCCATGTTAATCAAGGGTGAACCGTTTGAGCGCCAATTCAACCCGCAATCGGGCGTTCCTACCGGTTTTTTAACAAACTTCTCAGGGCCGCGATTCTCAGTTGCCCGAAATCGGCTTTCGGACGCCCCTTTTTAGTCTTTTCAATACTTCTTCCGTTGCGGGAGGGGTGTCGTTGGCGAATTTATCCGCTGGGCATCCCCCTGCTTCATGAGAGCCGTTGTTCATGCCCCCTGATCGAGCGATTGGATAGGTTCCCACGAATCGGTGCGGAAATCACTCCAAATCCACGACACCCGGAATATGCTTCTCGATTGATCCTCGACATTCTTCCACAACCACGGTTCATGCACATTAGATTACCGGCACGGAGGTTCCCACTCCGCGACAACCAATTTGACGCACGTTAGGATACCGCCACGAGACTCGTAGTTGTGTGATTGCTTGATTTTCGTGTTGAACCAGACGAGAAACACGCGTGCATTGCGTGCCAGACGGCCGGCGAGGAACATAGTTCCAATTTAGCCTAGTTGCTGCACGGATCGTAATCGATCAATTGCGAATTTCGAACCTACTCGGCAGACCAATCCGACCACAATCGATAATGACCGAGGTTCCTTGGTCAGGAAACTGGCCCCACGTTCTGTTCTCCTCGATTGGAACATTGAATTCCCGGTCGCAGACAGTTCACCCACATGTTTCGCAAACGATTCCCCCACGAGAACCCGGCTAAATTGCCTACCGAACGCCCAAGATTTCCTACAAAAATTCGAGCGGTGGTCTTGTTTCCAGGGATACGATTGCCCGCGCAAGCCCCGGTGATTTGAAAACACACGCCGCACCGTGCCTCTGGCCCACCATTCAACGCACCCAAGTAACACTCCCACAGCCACACAATAAACTCCGCAAAATCATCCAATACGTCGACTCGTTTCGCAGGGAACTCGTTTCGAATATTTCATAGCGAGACACCTCGGCAGCGATTTGACGAGCCGAAAACACAAACCGTGGCAAAACCAGGGCGATACATTTCTCGAATGAAAGTAATCGATGAACCGCCTGAACATTCAACGTTAGCGGGTTTCCTACCTGATACCGTCGTCAATCGAATCGGTTCTTCATCCACAACCGATAGTCTCTAAGTTCGTTTCAATATCCCGCCGTCTCAGCCCGCCCATGGAAAATCCAAGACCACACGGATTCAGCCCGCGCTAATCGTGGCCGTCTCGGTGAGTCGCTTGAAACCTCTCAACGCCGCAGCATCCAACCGTTAGCGACGCCACTTGCTCGATTGTCTCTTGCATCGATGGAACCAGAAGTGGGCGTCCGCGATCGGGTTCGCGAGGTTGGCCATCGCTTTTGTTTGTTTTTTTTCGACCGATCGGCAGATACTTGGTGAATACCTCGAACAGGGATCGTCGATATTCAAACGGCATGTCCTCGACATGAAGCAACGTGCTCTGGGAGAACGGCCTGGCAAGGTGACCCCCTGTCGTCCGCCGCAGCGACAAACACGTTTGTTCAATCGCCACGTTCTTCCACACCGAATCCGCAAAACGCGTGATGGAAAGCGGCAGCGACACCGGAACCCACCGTCATAGTTCGATACAACAGTGAAGAGAATCGCACTTGTCCGTTATGAAAAACCCCGGCACAAAAACGAGAGCAGATAACGAACGACGGTGCGCAGGATTCGTCGCGAGATCGTCGAACGCGACTCTTGGAAGGAAATACGCACGACCCGATGCGCAGACCCCAAACCAGAGTGGCCATGCAAGACCGGAAAGCCGAAAAACCGAAGGTGTCACCGAACCAGTGTGGGTCAAACCACATAGAAACGGCAACACCACGCCACCGTTCCCGCTTTCGCCGCACGGACAGGTCGCATCGTAAGCGCGGCCGTGAATACGTGCAGCCCGAAGATCAATTCCAAACCAGATACAGATGCAATGCTCATGCGCAGACGATCGGAGATCCATATGCCGGAACGTCTTCGAGGGATTCCTCTTCCTCTTACGGCGGAACTCCATCTCCACTCTCTCAATCATCCGTACGGAGAAGGGGCGGCGTAGGCCTCCGGCGAACGAGCACTTTCAGCTTGACCTTATCTTCATCTCGCACCCTATCGAGATCTCCGATTCAAGAAGTTCCGCCGCCTTCTCTTTGCCTTGGCGAGATTACGTGTCGCCGTACTTTGAAACCAGGCACCGCATTGCGGTAAGACGACTTATATGTTCACTGCCGAGGTAACGATGCAAAACCATCGCTTCAAAACTTGGATGCCGCAATTGTGCATTCATGTTCGAACTCGGCAATCCGGAACGGGGGCGCGAACTTTGTTCTTGACGATCTTGGCTTGGACACGCTTGCCCGAATTGCTTCCTTCAAGCCGTCCTGAGGGAACCGAAATTAGCGGCAGGAACGATCGATCCGGCACCACGAGCATAGAACTCCTCCAGTGCCCGGCCACCCGGGGTGGATCCGGGCATGACCGACATCACGCGAACTTTCTCGCGGATTTGAGTGAATAGAAGATGGACCGCCGATTTTGCTCTGGCGATCGCCCCGCGTCAATTACCGCATCGATGAACTTCATCAATCTCGTGCAAAACCTACGTGACTATCGCCAAGATTACTCGCCTTCTGAGTCTCAGAGGCAAATCTGCACCGCACCAACGCGACGCGACCGAGTCGATGATGATCAACATCAACAGGCGTCTACAACTCTTGACGAGCATTTCGTGCAAATCTGCCCCATCGCCTCTTTCGCCGCTGCACCCTCCGGACTGCGCTAACGAAGCAGGCTTGTCGGTTCGACGCCGAGTTTCTTCGCCACTCGGCGTCGAAGGCGTGTTCAGCATCGACCCGAATGAATCCCGCGATGCGCGCCCCATTTACTGTGCCCTACAAGGCCGACCGTGACAGAGCGAGGAGTCGTTCCTTGCCGCTTCGATTCTGACACGAGATTTCGAAAACATCCGATCTCGTCCCGCGAGGAATGCCTTGGCCGAACGAGGGCCCCCATGTCGAAAGACCCCTCAAGGAACCCGTCGGGATGCCTTCGATGGTCAAATTTAGTGGGTCGGCTACCGAGCGGCATGATGGCCCCCTCGCCGGAGCACGATTTTTCTTCGACCTCCTAGATGCGGAGCGTCGTTTTTGCAGACCACGGCTCTTCCTTCCAAAATCCGTTCATGCCCGATCGAGATTTGACACCTTGGCTGCTCGCTGGAGTCGCCATGCCGGTATAGTCCTCCTCGCACATACCTGACTCCTTGAAAATTTCTTTCCCTGGTCCAAAAAGTCAAAAACGACGAAACAGAACTCGGCCGCCGCCTAACCTTGAAACTAATCCCGACGTACGAAGAAGCCGATGATCGTTATCCATTTGGAAAACGCCTGGATCAACGATTTCCTCCTTTTAACAAACGCGCATTATATCACGACGGCACCAAAAGGGATTCACGAAACAATACGAACTCCACTTTTTTCAACAAATGTTGATCTCAGCGGCGAAGCCCCGTTGGCTCACAAAGAAGGTATCGCCGCGTTACGGTGGGACACGTCCTGGTCACCCCCCTCGGTGAAAACGACGAAAACCAAGAAATACTAACACCGACACCGAGAAGTTGGGCCACGCGATAGCACACCCAGTGCGAAACGTCCCGGCGGAAGGAATGCACTCGCCCGTTACGCAACCAAACTGGTTCGCTTGCTCGTTGGGCCCAGGATCTGTTCGCAGCGGAGCCGCCGATCGGGACGGCCGTCGACCCTAGCGTCGATACATTGACTGCCATACGATGCCGTTTCCCGGCCAACCCTCGCGGGACAAAGTACCTGAACGGGCAGCCCGGAGACGGGGTGCCCGGAGAGGGGCTGCCCCGGAGAGCTGTTTGCAGCCCCGAACGATGTTGGATTGCGCCGACGTCGATAGGGTCCCCACTTCGTGAACCACGCTCGATGACATCCGACCGGCGGCCAGGAAGCCCTCGTGTAGCGCCAGAAGCCGTTGGACCAAGCAACAGATCAGCCCGATTCCAAAACGTCACCCCGCCCAACCGACGCCGCATCCACGCCCAACGGATCTCTCCCACGGCTGGGATGAGAAGTGAATCAGGAGTGCCACAAAGGTAAGGAAATCGCAAGGCAAGCGCATCCCAGGTACCACACTTCGCCATCACCCACACCGAAGTCACACGGAGAACCACCCAGAAAACACACCGAAATTGCCACTTAAAGTCATTTGCAGGATAAGGACATTAGGATGCGATGGCCAAGCGCAATCGCTGCGCCCGAGGAGCTCAAGTTGGCCTGATACAAGACCTCACATGCCGCTCGCCACGCCGTCAACTGAGCGTGGCATGTCGATTCGACAATTAACTCCAAGACACTTCGTTTCTCTTTCTGTTTTCCCCGGACACCCAAACGTTTTCGCGGCTGTGTATTAAATTAACCCGACCGCGTTAGCGAGGGTACCGACTAGTCCCTCGCTAAGCGTCGGATAATGAAATTTTCACACTTAAATTATCCGAAAACCATTAAAACGACAGTTCCGCCCATCGCCAACTGCATTTGCAATCGCCATTATCGTTAACAGCGGCGAGCGGTTGTGTTCAATCGAGGCAGTCTGCTCTTCGATTCCCTTGCCGCCGCGGGCTTCAGGTTTTTTTCTGACCTACGTTCAGTTCATCCGCATCCGCCCCACAGACGTCCATATGACAACAGTCCCACCATCGCCTTCGGTCGGGATAAAATCTCATGAGTACTGATCGCAGAAAAAAAATCAGACTGGAAGAAGCTATTCCACACGATAGTTTCTCCCGCTCTGCCATAATTAGTGCGATCAGCCTGTTGCAGTGTACCAAGCACAGATGATCGAAAAAAGGCAACACCAAAACGATTTCATCAGACTCCGGTCGATCGAGCCGAATCCCGGCTTTGCCATGCGGTCAGGTCCTCCCGCGCTTCGTCAATCGTTCTTACTCCGCGGATATCAGCGCTGCCAAATACAATGCGTGCTCCCGCAGCGAAATCCACGTTGGTCGTGCCAACGACGCGACCCATCACCAACTTCGCATTTGAGGATTACCACTCCACCAAAACCCCAGAACAACCCAAACCGAGTTTCCCTTCAGCGTGATCCCGAACCCCGCCACGTTCGGGCCGTTCGATTTGAAATCGTCTCAAAATCCGTGCAGGCAATTCACTGCAGACGCGCGATCTAATACAGCCCGCCCAAAGACCCAGGTGTTCGCACATTAAAACTCCGTCCGCAAGCCCAGAAGACCTGTCGCCAGGTGCAAGATTGTTGCCACCGACCATGGCAGATTCACCGTTAATCCTTGACCACAGAAACCTTCCCGAACCAATACGAGCACTCGTTCAAAAAACGTGCGACCGAGAAAGGTTTAAGCGTTCATAGCTTGAGCAGTCTCGAAACACAAGAAGACTCTTAAAGCGATAGCGCGCCGACCACGTCCGGCGACGCGCCGCACTGCATCGCCAAACGATGGAACCTCCCGAAGAGTTCGTGGCGTTGATCGCTCACCACCACCCCAAATCGAAGATCCTGACTCGCAAAGCGCCCGATCTTTCACGAGCGCCCACACGCCTTGCGTTTCGCTGTTCAGGCATCGTTACTTGCCTTCCGCCAAGACGAAATTCAAAGTGGCTCAGAAAGGACGAAGTTCCTCGCCGCAGATTCAAACCCGGCTAATCATGCAAGGGACCGGACGAAACACGCACAAAGCGATCCCCGCCCCAATGATCGAAGTCGACGCAAAAAAGGGCAAAAAAAACCGCCGGAGTTCGCAACCACTAGTTAAAAAACTCCCGTTTCCCGGAACGAACGCTCGCGCGCCCGTTCGCCGAGTAAATATTGTTACGTGCCCCGTGCCCGTTCGGACTGTCAGCCTTGGAAGGCTGACGTACGTTAGGCTTCCAGCCTGACAATGGAGCGACCTCTTCCGCGGTGAGGATCGGAATTAATACTTTATTGCAACCGCTGGATAGCACCTAGCACGCAGGGTCGGATATCTTGAGCACCCGACCCCTGCGTGACGACGGCGAAGTTAGTCTTCGATGTAGGTGGCTGTGCGTGTTACGAGGGCATCTGCCTTTTACGCAAATCGATTGCAATTGCGAACAGTTCAGTCTTCGTCGTTACTGGGTGATTCGATGCTTCGGCGTCTCGTTCTTAGGTCGAGTTCGGCATAACTGCTCTTGACCCCAAGGACCAACACGAGTCGCGTATCCAACCAGACCTGCGCGGCATCGGCGGAAATTTGCAGGAAAATAAAAATACGATGTGAGCCGCGGCAGATTTCAAGGTCGGCTGATGTCCGAACAAACTCAAGTTTGGCGGGCGGGAATGGGGGTTGAGTGCGGATGGACTAAGTCGACGCCCTGGGCGCGAAACAAGGTGTAAAACAGGCCTCACATCACTCCGTGCTCGCCAGTCCGGGTTGGAACTCGGCATCGACGCGAGGGTCTGAACCCCTGGCAACCTGCAGGTACACGCCCACCGGAATCGCTGTTTGCGTCGCCGCAGCAAGCCTGGCCGGGCGGCCAAACCCTATTCAAACCGTCCCAAAACCAGGCCGCGAACAAAGAAATATTCAGCTGATCGAAATAACGACGCCACGCCGCGATGTTGCTTGGCGTCGCCCAAAAAGTGTCTCAGACCACGAAGACGACCGCTGGCCGGATACCTCCGGCGCAAAGCGTTTTCGTGCCCGGTGCATGGGCTGGATGCCACTGTTGGCATCCGCCGTTCGAAATCGAGCACGAATGCCGCTTCGTTACCAAGTGAAGGCAGCGATCGTCCTTCGTCGTAAGCAAACAATTCAGCGAACACTCCGTTCATGCCGGAGATGGGTTTCATCCGGCTCTGTCGCGCCGGAAGTGCGCGCGTTTCAAAGACATCCATGATCTGCTCCGTTCGCAGTTGATCCGATTGCAGCCATTGGTTCAGCGTGCCATACCTTCTTCCCACTGGCCGTCGCATCGGAACCATGACCGCAGGTGCTCAACGATGTGTTCGAGAAGATTTCAGCGTTTTAGACAGACCTCGGACGACATCAGCATTCGGATCGGCTGTGACGATGATAATGGTATCCCGCGATGCCACCATCGAACAAGAACCGAGAACGCGAGCTTGATCGCCGGCTGGATTGTAGAGCTACGATTTCAAACCTTGCCGCGAGCAGGCCGTCTCGGACATTCCTGCCTCGATATCGGCCATCAGCGACTGGTTACGACTCGGCTCCCCTTCGCGATTTCGACAGCATGATTTGGCAAACAGTAAGGAATGATATGGTCGTAGATACACGGACAAGTTGGGGGATCCAAGATACAATTTCCTCTTGAACTCGCTGTTTCGAATAAGCTCTAATTCTTGGAAAAATCATTTTGCCCGATTTGTTTCATACAGCGGCTTGAAAACACGTCACAGTTTGGTAGAGTGGTTGGGTCCGCTTTTTTTGGAAGCGGATTCAACTTTCATCCCGAGAGGATACAGTTGCCCAAAAAAGATCGAAGCGTAATTGACGAAAACCGTCTGCAAAGCCGATACACTGAACAACCACCAAATGACTTGCCTCCGCGACGTCTATCACAAGGAATTCTCGAAATGAATCGCCGCTTGGACCCTCAGCAGATTTCTCCAGGTACTCCGCGTTTGGCGCAGAGACGTTCAATCGCAGCGTCCCAGGAAAACCCGCTAGTCATTCTTCAAACGAGAATGCACAGAGCACCCACTTTTACCTCGTCTTCCCCCGCAGCTAAGATTACCTCGCGACATCAAGATGTCAACTTATTTATTTCGGCGATGCACCAACTCGGACTAGGAATTTGCCAGATAAATTTACATTCCGCCCAATTATCGCCTCTCAAGCATGTTGAGTAATTCTCGCACACGCGTTGATCAGTGGTCCCGACAGCTTGGACCGGCGCGACGCGAGGAACCTGGACGTCGCAAAGACAATATTCACGCCGCGGGCGGGTTCCTGTAAGGTCATGTCAAGAGCATCAAAAAGCTATCCACTGTGGACAGAATCCCGAACAAATTAAGAGGGCGTCAACTGCTCGCGAAGTCCTTTTTCGCAAAGATTGAAAAGCTCACGCGAAAGCCAGTTGGAACCAGTGAGGGTTTAGGTAAGACTGCCCCTCCTGGGCTGGTCCAAAAATCGACCATGGAAACGGCCCCATTGCCGAATGCTTCCTTCTTCATCGAGATCAGATTTCGGAGGTTCTGACAAATTCTTCGCGTGCGTCCGCACCGATGGCACGTTGCCACCACCGGCATCGCCAACAGCTCGTTGGACCACCTGGGTTTGTCGACGGACCGCGTCCCATTTCCAAAGCGGGTTGTTTGTCAACGCGTAACAGCTCCGCAACGATTGTCTCTCCGAAGCAGAACTGCAAAACGAGTGGCGCAGTCCGGCGATAATGGACCGGCGGAAGCAAGGGGCTGCGCTTGCGCACGCGTGACACCAGTCAGCAACAGACACCAAATCAAGCAGAGCAATACAATTGAAACAGGCACTTGAGGCTATTAGCATGAGCGAATGACCAGTGAACGGGAAGAAGTGGTTTCTAAGGCGATAGCGACCCACAAATAGAAGCGCGTATAAAACGACGCTATTAGCAGGGAAAATCGCTCAAGAATTAATCGTTTTCAGAAGGACACGAAACTACTTGACGAGTAACCAGTGCGCCAAAGTCCCCATCTCTTATTCGCACTCCGTCAGCGGAAAAGGCCCGGTAGACTTCGGGAGGCTTCCGATTTGCCGTTACCCGATATCGCAGTTAAGTGTCGAACCGAATATTAAGGCAAACCACGGCGTGTGGCTGCTGCTGACATAACGGGGCGGGAGCCCTTGTTTTTCTCTTTCCGGAGAGAATTTGGGGATTCATCCGACGGAAAGCTAGTGACGCCGGACCCCCAGGACTCGAGGATTTTTTAACGGCTGCTCTCCAGTGTTCCAATATTTGATGATACGCAATTCGCCGTCGCGGAAACGACATTACCGCCAGTGAAAGGAACACGTCAGAGCACACCCTTGCGCGCAACCGCTTTTGCAGGAAGACGCCGGCGACCGAGAGACCCTTTGAGATCGTAAATATTGGCACCTCTGCAGAGCCTCGACTGCGTTTCTTCCGCTTTACATCGTCTACCAGCATCCATAAAATCATGCACCATCTCGATTGGACA
>Ga0163217_1012925_pt1 | contig 10584 bp, 14 predicted proteins | sample SynspAceP_FD_185933 | JGI IMG/M metagenome (GOLD analysis project Ga0163217, IMG submission 185933) | Saline lake microbial communities from Ace Lake in Antarctica - Synechococcus sp. Ace-P (PacBio error correction) | ecosystem: Environmental > Aquatic > Non-marine Saline and Alkaline > Saline ... | reverse complement strand
GCCCATACGCGGCCCAGAAAAACTGCTCGGCCACCCCTTATGGACCAGCAGGTTTCCATGGCATTACACCCACCATAGCGGTGGGTCTGGCATTCAGTGGCAATCGCCTGCCGCTTGGTCCAGGGCAGCGGCGACATTCACATACACGTGACAGATGCCATCCAGTGTTTGATCACGCGGCACCTTGCATCGCGGCTGATTTTGCGCTCAATCAGAACCCTTGCCCACGTGCACTACACATCCACAAAATATCGGGCATGTATCCAACTCACCGACTGCCTGCCATTCCGTGGTTTCCACCACTTGCACAATATTGGCTGGCAATCCGGCTGCGGCAGCCCCTGAGCGGAGACAGCGGGCCAATTGCGCGGTTGGAGTGAACGACTCCGAGCCAACGCACGCAGAATGCAGGCGTAGCCTGACTTCAGCACAAGGGCTCGCGCCCTCGACGTCACATATAGGCCGGACTCAATAAATATGCCGATCGCCCAGGGCACGCGCAATCTTGCCGACGCTGGACCGGAGGGCAAAAATTTCATATCACGAATCACGCCGATCGATTCGTCAAGCGCTGCGACCTGCCTTAAACCCTTCTACCAGTTTTGCCAGAGCGGGCAGGGGTAAGGGCCAGGCGATCGAGCATGCGGCATCCAGAAACCATTATCGCGACCTCTGCAGATCCAGCTCTGCTTCAATCAGACTGGCTGCTCCCGCCTCATCGCTGCGGCCGTGCCAACAACGCCTGATTCTTCACCGCCGTAGTCGCCCGCGAGCGTCACCGCCGAAGCCTGTGCGCGCGTCGACGCCCAAGCTGACATGCATTATTCGTGTAACCTGGTTCAGCGCGCAGCTTCACCTAACAGCCGCTTGAGCCAAAGGGCGCATTCTATAAACGTCCCTCCGCAGTGACAGCGCATACCTGCTATGATTCGAGAATATTGTGTTCAATTGGGTGCCAGCGCGATGAAGCTGGCCTTTTTAAAAAACGGCTCACCTCGCCTGCCCCGCTATCCGCCGCTTCCCGGCGCGCGCGTGCACAGGAATCAACCACTGACCATGGTTGATATTATTACCGGCGAATTTACTCCCTGGCTGGGCAGCATCGCCAATGGCTAGGCTGGTGCATATTTCTGATCGCCATGCGGAATCCCTCGCCATTGCGGCGCGCTTTCTGCGTCCCCGGCGTCGTGCTGCTGTTCGCTACCACCGCCATGGCGGTGCATGGTATGCCATTGTCAGTGGATGGGTTGGCCTTTCGCCGCGCGTAGTGGGCGACATGCTGAGCTTCACGCTAGCCGGCTATTCCACCAGCGACATCCGCCGGCTCGGTTGTGTTCCGCAGGAACCCACAGTGGAAATCGGCCCGCGCGAGAGCTTTTTCCAGCGCGTATGGCGGCTGGAGCATTTTCCCTCGACGCTTTGTCGGACGAATCAGACCGCGTTATCCCGCATGAATCGCCGGCCAGTGCTGGATATGCCCAACCTGGTTTTCTGCTGGTCAATATCGCCTGCGCGCTGGCCTGGGCGCGTCTACGTGATCCCCGTACGCCGCTGGCCATGCGGCAGTTGGGCGGTACCCGAGTTTTTCTGGCAAAGAGCCTGTTGGCCTAGCTGGCGGCCATGTTTCAGCGTCTATGCGCTCTGGTTCTTCTATTGCCAATGGAAAAACAGGAGCGCTGGAGCGGTCTGGCCGCCCCCCCCCCACGAGCGCCTGCCTGCTTGGGCTGAATCGGAGTGTCTTTGCTAGGCCCTTGGCTCGGGCTGGTGGATATCAGCCTGCGAACATGGGGCAGGCCCAGAGAACCGAGCCCCAACACAGGCTGGCTGGCATTGGCTCAAACCACTGGCCGGCCAGGAGATTCATGCTGCTTCTGGCGCTGCTTGTTTTGCCCAGCTTGCGCTCGGCGGGCGGCAAGCGCCAGGCACTGATGCGTCTCTGGCGGTTCCTGCTGAATCTGTTGGCAGGTTCCGCATTGCAGCTCGGGGCGGGCTATCTGACCATCTCCACCAGGCCTGACGCTGCTGATCTGCTTGTTACTGCTGCTGCAAGCCGCAGCCTCAGCTTCTGGCTTCGCGTACTCGGATTGCCGCCATATTTTGCCGGCAGTTGGTGCCTAGTACGGCTCGGCTCGCTGGACTAGCCAACCGGTAAGCCCGGGACCAGCTTAGCTGGCCAGTTGGTTGACAGCTGCCGTGGCCGCCTGTTCAGCCCTGTGGCTTATGGACGGGCCGGCCCGTTGCGCCGCCTGCGTCCCAGGGGATCGCCATACTGATTACTGGCGCTTAGTCGCCGCCCTGCTCAGCCCACTAGCCTGCAAGCAGCTCCAGCCATTCAGTAATCGCTGTAGACCGCACGCAGGGGATTCTGTGCCAGAAGTTACCGACTTCTGGTTCCAGGAGAAGGGCAGCAAAAAAACGCCAGGCTCATAAGCCAAGCTTTGCTGCTGGCTATCGCGCCAGGGCTGGCAGGCCAAGCCCTTCGGCTATGGGGTGATTCAGCAAGGGCCGCATTGGCCAAGGCTCTGATGTCATCGTGCTCGGGCTGCCAAGAGCTTGATCAGCTCTCGTCCAGCCAGGGTACCTGAAGCAAGTCACCAGCCCACCCGGCCGCCACCTGCCACCCTCGCTGACACCGCCCCCCCGCCGCCGACCCTGAAACGCAGGCCCAACAGTCCATTGTCGCCGGCTTGCTGCCAATCAACAATCTGCGCTCGCAAAACCCACGACCCCAAACGGCGCAAGTCGCCCAAGCCCCGGACTCCGGGCCAGATCCAGCTGGCATGATCAGAAAAACGTTCGTCACGTTTGAAAACAGCGAGCTGACCATGTCCAGGTAGCGACTTCGAATATCTGAAAATCCATTATTGCAACCAGGCAGCAGGATGCTCTTTAGCGGAAAAAAAGGGCTGTCTGTCGCTCGATGCTTACCTCTGAGAATCTGTCGATCGGGAACCCAACCTGCCCTGCGGTCAGTGCATTCCAGCATACCTATTAGGCTGGTGAAGCCATTGACCTCGCACGATTTGCCCGGCAAACCATGGCAAAAGAGCAGGACTTTGTGTCTATATTCCTCGATCATTCATCTGTGAGTTGATCGTTTCACGGGGCCTTGGCCACAACAATAACAGAGCCATGGAGAACGCCATTACAGCAAGCCGTACCCGCATCCGAAACTATCATCCTTTATGGTAAAGACATGGGGCCATTCCGAGTGGATGACCATCGATCAGGAGCGCGTCAATCAATTTGCCAGAATGCACCGGCGACCACCAGTTCATTCACCTCGAGAGAGAAAGCCAAGGCGACCCCGGTTTGGCCGGCAACCATCGCCCACGGTTTTCCTGTCGTTGTCTTTGCTGCCCGTGCCTGTCAGCAGGCCTGCGTGGTCCGCCCTCAAGGTCTGAAATGGCCGTCAACTACGGCTATGGATAGCCTGCGCTTTATCCAGCCCGTGCGGTGTGGTTCGCGCTACGTCTGCACGTCAGCTTGTGATTGTCACCGAGAAGAATCGGGGCAAGCGCTGTCAAGGCCAAATTTCGACGCTGAGTGATCGGAAGGTAATGGACAAGCCGGCTTATCGCGGAAGGTCTGACCCTTAACTTCGTCTGATCACGCCTGCCTGCAACACCGGGGCGCCCATACGCTGCGTCGCCCCGGTAATGTCCAAAGACGCCACACCCACGTAACCATGGGCCGCAGCGGCCCCCAAGCAGAACCACTTCGGCAGACACGCGGATCATAACGCAGGCCCCCAAACGAGGAATAATAGCTGGCGCTACCCCAAAGCGATCTCAGACGGATCTCGATGTCCCAGATATTCGCCCTCATAATAACCCACCAGCAGCCCGCCGGTCAGGCTTCATATAGAACGCCGACTCAGCCATTATCCCACTGCTGGCCGTTAGTAAAACATAGTTGGTCCCGCTCGTCCAAAGGAATGCCCTTGAAGGTCGCAGCCCCCAGAGACGCATCCGGCAGATGGCGCTTCCACCCCCAATCAAGCGTTGATGATGTATGACATGGCTCAGGCGAGATAGATTGCCGGAGTGGTAGACGCTGTCTGCCAGCCGCAGGGACCCGACTCAGTGTCCCACGCCATGGCAGGCGCAAACTCTGGGACCATCCAGCAGCCGACCTTTCAGGGCCAGCAGCAGGCTGGTACGCTCTACAACACACGCATCATGTCGCACCCAACCTAGGCCCCGAAAGTTGCTGGGTAAATCCAACTGGTTCAGTAATCCGCGCTTATCGACAAAATCAATCAGATCTTCAATCGAGGCTGGCTGGTGATAGAACCCGGCTGGCCGCAGAATCACCCGCGCCCATCTGACTCAGCTTCAGGCATATTTTCCAGGTGTCAGCGGTGAATAAAAGCGCCTCCCGTGGGACCAGGATTCAGTTTGCGGCGCTCCTTGAGAGCAACGTCCGCGGCCCGCTCGATCAGGTTGTTGTGCGCCGGTTGCCGATTGGCCACAAAGCTGCCGTCGGCAGGACATCGACGCATGGCCGGCGCCCGGACCCGGAGGCTTACCGGGCCATCCAGTCCTGTTTGCCAAACACGCGAATCTGCCCAGCCGTGGCCGAGTAGTGCTCCGTCAGGAAGGCTCCCAACGCCCATGGCTTAGGCGGCAAGGTCAGCTGGTTCCTGGCGACCACAACTGCGCGCCTGGGATATCATAAAAAACACGCTCGAACATCCGCCTTGCCAGCACTCGAGCAAGCGCAAGGCGTCTGAGCACCTGAAGGCCCCGGTCATCGCCAGTGTGACCCGTTCAGTTGCCACCAGCTGCAAGCCTCCAGTGCCTGGATCAAAACGCTGATGGATCCCACCAAATTTCCGCCAGCTTTCATGATCACGGATCGCGCTGCCAGGGCTTGCTTGTCTTCCAGCAGGCTTGCTGATGATGCCGTCAATAATTCGTATCGATGCTCGCCCGGTACCGCTTTGCTCGATGATGCTTCAAGCGACCAGTCCAGCCCTGGAGGCGAAACCAGATCACCTGATTGGACTGGCGACACTGGCGGCCAGTGCCTGCCCATGACTGGCCCAAGGCGCCATGGTATTAGGGACGCGGTTCGATAACCGGCAAGTCAGCGCGCGGTCACCGATGGCTCGCGGTGACAGCCGGCGAGGCGTGTGGTGGCCGATAGCTCGGTAGGGGTTGCGAGGCCATAAACCTCACGCAGTTGATCAGTGCCAGCAGCGGCTCCATGCGCCGCTTTTGGCCACTGCTTGACTCGGGCCAATCCGCAATGCCATGGGCCAGGAAAGGGCCCACGCCATACATGGCCGGGCCCGCCCGCCAGCGCCGTGCAGCGGTTTCTTGAGGCAGTTAGCGACACATATATTGCTCACCGGTCTGCGACCAGTCGCTTTCTTCACCCTGACATACCCCCAGTCAGCCCACCACCTCAAAGCGCCGAACCATCCGCCTCCAGGCAGTGCCGCGCCTGCCAACTGCCCGCCCTCCCCGTGGTTTGCAAGGTGTCCAGCAGCCATCGCATCACTCGTTCAAGGGGCCTCTTTCGCGCTTGCGGGTTAGATGAGTCAAGACCGCTGGCGGGCACGGCGTACGCCCCACCAGATGGTGAAAACTGGCGTTCAATCGCCGCGCCAATCCGGAAAAAAAATCCGCGTATCGTATTCAATATTTCAGCACCGCCGTGCGCGCCGGTAGGTAATGCAACAAACTTGAAGCGCTTGCGAAGAACGCACTGTCGATCGTTCCGCCTCCACAAACAAAAAAATGGCGTCCCGCCCAAGCGGGCCATACGCCAAAATTCTGCGGCACTCCACCAATCAGGAGAACCCGGCCGCCATACCTGCGTGCTCAGATCCACGCCAGCAAGAAACTCGAGGCGTAGTGGTCTTGCCGTGGGTTACCCGCCACTGCGAGCACCCAGCGCTTCCTGCAAACGTGACGTGACCAGCCATTTCCGGGCCCGGACACATAGGCAGCCCCTGTCCAGCACTCAAACGGCGGGTTACCCCCGTTGACAGGGCGAATTTGCCGATATACCACCAGATCCGGGGCGGCTGCAAGATGCCGCGAGGAGATTGAGACTAAGCCCAGCCATCAAACGCAATGCCCTAGCGCATCAAGCTGAGTGCTCATCGGCGAGATAACGATTTCGCTCCGACGTCCGCTGACCCTGATAGGCCCTCACCAGAACGCCAAGCAGCGCCAGTCGAGCCACATGAAGAGTCATGCCGCAGTACACCTGATCAGTAAGCGAGGGTGCACGATTGCGGGTCCAGCCTTGTAGGACTTCCAGTCGGTGCTGGTTATCGACTACTTATACTGATTCCGCTGACACATGCAACGCTGCGAGAGACCCTGACCACAGACATGCGGCGAAACCACAACCGTGTGCGGAAGAAACAGCCAAGCGCAGCAAAGATAGCCGTGAGTTTAATCTCACTAATCTTTCCGCGCCATTAGGCTTTCGCCCTTACCAGCTTGTACCCGATGACTCAACCAAACAGGGAGTCGCCTCTTTAGAGCATGCCGTCACAACAAAGAGTCATGGGTTGGACATTGCCTCCACAGGATCAGGCGATAGGTGCGATTTCCTCTGCGCCTATCGTAAACGCCTGATCTCTCGAGGATCACGGTATTAAATATTAGCATTATAAAACCGAGCTGGCGAGTGGCACTTCGAGTGACAGCAGATGCGACAACCCCTCGCGCCGCCACCAGTGTAGGTGAGCGGCCGAGATGACACCTAAAACTATCTGAGTGTGTGACGCGCCTTCCTGAGCACGTAATGACTCTGATCCCGCGACACCACGCGCACTGGAGTTGCTCCGCAGAGAATATTGGCCCGCGCTCTTGGCCACGATACTACAGAACCGTTATGCAGCGTCTCGCACAGGTGGTCGCTTGGCCACAAACTCAAAGAGCCTTAGGGAAAGAACAACGGGCCAGCGGCGCGAAGGGTTTTTGTGGTAAGATGAAGCGCTGGATCCGATAGCGCAACTTTCCGCGCAACATGCAATATTCGGGCTACTTCATGATCTGCTAGAAGCGGAGCGGCCTCAGGGCCGAGACTCGGCCGTGATTAGCCTCGCTCAAGCAGCAATTATCTATCTCGAAAATGGCTTCTATACGATCAAGACCAATCTTGTCGCTGATCCCCAGCAGCCCCAGGCCATCGGACCAGTAAAAAGCCGCAAAACGTGGACAACGATCTGCCGATAACGACGCGCCCCCGGGGTTTGGGCTCGGTAGCCAAGATGCATGCGCGGCTTCTACATTGTGCCGCCACTTCCCATCCCGACGTTGCATGTAATGTCCGGGTCTGACGTTCGCCTCAATGCCGCGACCTTCCTACGCAAAGCGTCTGTATCCTTGGACGGTCATCGGACCAGGCATGACGGTCTCATTACCGCCCTGAGCTTGGTCACGTGGCCAGCGAAGGCGCGAAGCGAGCCTCCGCCACATATGCCTATCCGGAAGCAAAATTTTACCAGGAAAAGTTCCTCGGCACGTCGGTTCTCAAAAACAGTCGCGCTCGAAACCTACGGCTTACTGCGTGATTGGCGTCCTTTCCGAAGCCGAACGGACGATCAGTTCGAGCGGCCAAGTTCGCGGCGGTCCGAAAGCGCGGTTCCTGGATGCGACGCTCGGCCGATGCGCAATTGGGCCGGATGAGCTCGAGCGGGGCGGCCACTATCGCCAACCTGGGTCAGAGGATCAGTTGGCTACAAGTTGACATTTGGGCCCGTAGCACGCATTATCGCCAACGCGCGGCACGGCACAATTGCCTGCAACGGTCGGGACGTGTGAGTAAGCAGCTCGCTTGTGGTACAAGCGGCAGTGCAGATGGACTGGAGGCAAGAAGCCGTAATGCGGCCATTCGCCGCCTCTGCAGGAACAGCCCTATCAAGTGGGACATGATCCGAATAGCGCCCCTGGAAAGATGTCGCCCAAACGTCGAGGAGAATTCATGCCTGAGCACTTCATCACTGAAACGGTTTCCATATTCAACCGAGGCTTGCGCCATGAATACCTGTCACCGCTATTCCAAGTGAAGATTACCCGCGCGGTTTCCGTCAATGGTCGCCAGAGTTACGTAAGACTGAATAACGTGAACCGTTGCCCCCAAGCTGCCAGCTTTCAAGATCTTGACCGCTTTGGCAGTGCGCAGCGGACAACCCGCCCATCGCCCCGGCGGGGTCTTTTCTTGTTGTCCGGCCAGTTCGCAAGGAATCCTGATCACTGGGGCAGAGTCTCCAGCTGAATCCGCGTACTGCCTAGCGGCCCGCATAATGCGACCATTTACGGGAAGAGCGGTTATGCGCATATTTTAGTACAGCAACACGAGCGCCGCTGGACGAAGCTCTGGTATCGTCCGTTTGTTTATCATAAATATCGGCGGAATTCTACGAGTCACACTATTGCGCCCACAGCCGAAGCGTCCAGCGCCGCTTCCTGGAAGACCGCTCGAGGAACGACCGCATCATCGTGATTCTTGATTTGCTGAAGATGAGAAAGCAGCTGTCAGGACAAGGTCTTGCTACTACTGCCCAGTTCATCCCAGTGAGTTTCTTTGCAGTTGAGGCTGATCTGCCCATTGTGTGTTCCTCAAGGGGGGTGGCCCAATCTTATCTGTTTTGTACATCAGAGAGTAACCGCGGCGCCAACGTTGCCGACAGGAGCTTTTAGCAACCAGGCCTAAGGGCCATGGCCCGCCGCCGAAGGCATCCAGCGCATTGGACGGTAATGACAGGCGAAACAACGACACCGCGCACAGCTGTATTCGTTTCCTGGGCTCAGGCGATGATGCCGAATTCCCCATTCTGATTACTCACTCAAACATCTGCAGAGCCGACCGCCAGTCATCTACTACTGATCCTCATAACCGGAGCCATAAAAATCGGCTCCGCTTGGCCTGACAACATTGCCCGACAATGCGCCCTACGACCAGGTTTTACACGATAAACGCTGCTGTAACTCTTTTCGCTGGTATCCAGCCCCCGGTTTATAAGCTCGTATTAATTTCTTGCCCAGACATTTTCCACCATGGACCGACATTTCACACAGGCAAACCCGATGTAGCTTACGACCAGATCCGCCGCCATGGCAAGAGATATTCCCACACGACCATTTATGTCGCCACCCAAGATACCCAGAACAAGATTCACGCTGTCCCCTTCACAAGACCTGCAGACGATAAAGGACAGCAATACACTGTTCGTTGACGTGTCGATGGCCGAGCCCCCGATTCTACCCGCCAACTATGGTTCATCCCGAACACACTGGCTACGATGCGTGGACCCACTGGACGTTCTTGGAGTTGACCCCCACATCCGGTTGTGCCAGGGGCTCTGTCAGCGCGCTGCCCGCCCTGTGGCTTACTGCCGCCACATGCCTGACGATGGCGGCGGAGATGCCGAAGAGCTGTATCCGCCCAGTGCACATGACAAAGCTCAGTCGTGCCAGGCGCTTGTACGGTGACATCAAGGGAAATCGGATACCCACCTGCCTGAGCTGCTGATGCAGCAGAATCGCAGCATTCCAACTACAGCGAACCTGGGCAAAGAACCGCAAAGTGGGGTCAAGATTGACCGCTTGGGGGCCAGCGCGAAGAAGCCCGTGCGAACTTGTTAGGGCAGTGGACTGCTATTATCCTACCAAAATAAGCGTCTGCCCCCGATGCAAAAGCCCACTGCCACAAGCTGGCTTTTTTAGCCTGCAATTCGGTGTAGTACCTGCACCCAAGCAAGTGAAAAAACGCCGGCTATGAGGCCAAGACTCATACCCGTATGTCGTATGGCCTACTATCTTTCCAGAACAGCGCGGATGCCAGCTTCTTTCAGACCCCACATCCCGTTCACTTTCAGCTTGGTTTGGCATGCGCCCAGCATGTCGCAGTCATGTCCAGTCATAATTCTGCGCTTTGCATGTAAATAGCAACGAGGCGAGTATCGGGCGCAAGGCACCTTCACGTTGTTCCACCGAGGAAGTCATCTCGGCGCCCCCGCCCCCCACCCTCCGCCCCCTCTAGGATTTTGCTCTATTGCTCTACTCTCATGTTACCAGGCGTTTCACTATCCCCTACGTTTTTCGACACGCGATCTTGGTTGTCCGCATCAGACTTACTCCGCGTCGCCCGGTTTCCAAAGCGCGTGTCATCGACTGGCCATTGGTGCGGTTCAGACCCAAACCCAGCTTTGGCAAAGGGGCTCGTGTAGTTTGGTACGGTTTCAAGACCCCGTTACGGCCATCGTAGGTCAAAGCGGGTCCATAGTTCCAATAACCGGGGCACCCGCGATAAAATCGGGATGCGACGACGGTTGTTATCAAATGGTCGCCGCGGAAGATACCAAGACGATTCTCGCCGCGCGCATCGCGCAGTCGTTCGTCCTTGTTCGCGCTAAGTGGACTTTCCAATTGGCCCCCGCCTCGCATCGGGCCACTTGCCCCTATGGTAGATAAAACCCGCCCTGACTGGTCAGCTTGCTGCGCAGTGTTACCCTTAATGGAAAAGCGCGAACGCGGGCAGCCTATCTTTGGATCTCAATCTGGGAACTAGATATCCAGTCAGTAGCCTCGATTCGTGTAACTGCCTTGATCCCCC
>Ga0163217_1119350_pt1 | contig 10585 bp, 7 predicted proteins | sample SynspAceP_FD_185933 | JGI IMG/M metagenome (GOLD analysis project Ga0163217, IMG submission 185933) | Saline lake microbial communities from Ace Lake in Antarctica - Synechococcus sp. Ace-P (PacBio error correction) | ecosystem: Environmental > Aquatic > Non-marine Saline and Alkaline > Saline ... | reverse complement strand
TTTTTGTTTCGCCGCAGCAAACGTCTGCATCTGAAATTGGTTTTTACACACTCAAAGGCGCAATTGAATGGGCGCAAAGGACTGACGAGGCCTCAACATCATCCAAGACTCCTAAGGCCTCTCGATCCACTTGCCATGTTTCATGCCAGATTTCTTGCGCCTTGGCAAGGTGCGAAACGTCTCGCTTGGTTTTCCATGTTTGCGTCACCCTCGATCTCTAAAACGGATTCTTGCGGAAAACAGCCTTTGCTCGCGCATGGTTTGCAAGGCTGCGGCTTTTAGGCGCTTTTCGTTGGGCCGACTTGATCCGAGCAAATTGTTGGGCAATCACGACGTTATTGTTCTTTCGGGGTCTTTATTTTCAATGTACTGTTTTTCAATGCACTTTTTCAAAAGATGGCAGCGGGTTGTTTCCATTCGTGGGCTAAATCTTTGGTAAGCCAGCCGAACCGTATCGAAGACGGCAAGCGCCACCATGTTTCGGATGAATCACGCCATGGGTCGGACGTAAATCAAACACAAAGCCGTTGTAGCTGGCTGGGCACACGAATCGAGCCGCCGGTGTCTGTGCCCAAGCCAATGTCGGCCAAGGTCAGACGAAACAGCCAACCGCCGAAAACCGATGAGCGACCCGCCTGGGAGACGTCTGTGGTGTCACCCGGATTTGAGGTGTGTTTCCCGTTAGTGAATATTTTGACCGTTGAGACTGTAAGCAACTCATCAGTTGATGGTTTTACCGCCAAAAAATTGCCCCCAGCATCAAGCCCAAAGCAGCGACCCACTAAGAGCCGTTTTGTCGGAATTTAGGATGAGTAGCAGCCAAAGTTGGATTTGCCTTTGCAGAAGTTGTATCCTGCCATATGAAACAAGTCCTTTCACGCCAAACGAAAACCGGTTAACGGAAGGAATTATCGGTGGTGTTGTGTCACTCCAAACCGTTTTGGAGGAGTGTCAGAAACGGGATTGTCTTAACCATGAAATTGTTCATATGTCCTCCGCTTGATTTTAGCACATATGGAAACAATCGGTTTCACCACCCTGTCAACTGAAACAAAAAATAATTCTATTTTCCTTCCAAAAGTGTCGCAAAAACAGCGCGGGGGTTTTCTCTTCAAAATAAAGTCCAACGTCACAATACGACGTCACGAGCACAGTAGTTCGTAACCCGTTAAGGTTCCCAATTCATTTCCAAAGTTCTTCATTATAAGGCTGAAAATCGCTTGCGTCTGACGATCGCCGCAATGGCCCAGAAAACCGAATTTACTCGATTAACACAACATAGAAATTAGGCTCATCGGTGCGGCATAGCTGTCGAATGGGCTTTCATTTCCGAGGTGGCCAAAGCAGCACATGGGAACTTGTTGGTTATACACCTGCACCCGTTGGGTCTGTGATCAAGGACTGTAGTTCGGACCTTGCAAAGCTTTCAACGATTGGGCTTGAACTGACGGTGTTCGACGCCTATAAAGGCCCAGCAAGACAATCACTTCATCGTCGAGAATGTCGTTGTAGGTCTTCCCCCAAGCGTTTGCCCGGTTGCGGTAACAGCGAACAGAATGACGCACTTGTTTGCAACTGCTTTGACGAAAAATGCAACGCCAAGCGGATAAGGCATTACGGAAAACTATCAAGGTCACTCGGGCTTGCTTTGGGCTTAGGGCGGCTCACTGATCTCAGTTAAGGCGTCTCTGGTCGCAAGCCTTTACAAAGGTAAGCGATAGGTTTTTTAGCTTCCTGCGCATTTGGGTTCCAAAGACGAACCTTAGCGTTAAAAAATCGGCACGCCGCTTTCACGCCAAATGCTAATTGACTTGTTGGCACCTTGTGCGAATCATAAACCAAGCTGGCGAAAAACAACGACTCACGGTGGCTTTTGACGTATTTGTTTGTTCCGCAAATTTCGGCGACGTTTGACTCAACAATCGCCAAGGGGTTTGTTGTAAATAGTTCGCTATTGATTCGCGCCGAAGGATGAGAGCCGTTGATAAGCTTTCTCGATTCAGGGATAGCACATCCTTGCTTTTGTCGCCACGTAAAACCTCAATTCGGGGATATTTTGCTCTACGGTAATGATTATCGTTTGGAGCTGCCAACTTAGATTTCGCTTTGATGCCTTCGTTGTGTTGCTTTCTTCTGAAGAAGAGCGAAAACCAGAAAAAAAACAGCGCAGCCAAATATCAACCTCGCTCCACATTGAAGCACAAAATCAAGATGAAAACTTCGCCCATTCTATCGCAAAGTCTTTTCGCCATTACTCTTTCTGATAAGGGCTTCATACTCGTCTTGCAGTGTTTTGTTACATTAAATTCAACACTTAAAGAAACCTTTGTTTCAGTTGCATGGGGTTGCAAAATTGCGTTTCAGCATTCACAAACGAAACAGGAACCCCACCATGAAAAGATTGACCAAACTACTAGGCAAAAACATTGAAATTCATCGCGCAAGGCTTTAGGCGCACTAGCGCAGCGCAGATGTATTGCAGGACATAAAAGACCGTAACCTTATTCGCATCGCTGTTCCCTTCAAGACTTCCCGCCATTTGGATCCGTTGGTTACTGATTTGAAACCAACAAGGTATCGATGTGGATATGGCAAAATTACATTGGCTAAAGAAATGGGTGTGAAAATCGAAATAGTCCCAGTGACGAGCGCAAACCGTATTTCCTTACCTACAAACCAAAAAAAGTAGACCTAGTGATTTCCAGCCTTGGCAAAAAAATCCAGAGCGTGAAAAAAGCCATCGACTTTTCGACACCTTACGCGCCTTCTTCTTAGGCGTCTTTGGTTCTTAAAGATTGAGGACGTAACACAAATCAGCCAACTAGCAAGACAAAAAACCGTTGCGGGTAAACACGCGGTTCAGTGGAAGACCTAGAATTGGAAAAAAATACGCACCCAAAATCTGTCAAACGTACGTCCGATTGAAGACAAACAACACAACACTAACGGCTATCTCTCTGTCAAGTAAACCTGATCGCAACCGGCAATTTGTCGCAGAGCCGGAAATCGCAAAACGTCAGCCACAACGTGCACCAGAGAGTAAATTCATGCTGAAAGATTCGCCTTGTTACATCGGCATGGGTGCAAAAGGCGAAGTAGCGCTACAAGCCCAAAGTGAACGAGCTAATCAAGCGGCCTTGGCGTCGGTGATTGACGGTGAACTAAATGACATTTCTATGGAAAATGGTTAAAAGCAACCACTACCATAAAGGCTTTGGGCGCATAAGGGCTTTCGTTTATGTTGTATTTCTCTGATCTATGCCAATACAGCGACGTGTTTCTCATGGTTAAAAACCCCACTGTTGAACTCACTGTACTGACAAAACGATCTTGGGCGTGTCATTGGGCACACTCTGCGCGACGCTCGCCAATACGGTACCAAAGCCAGTCAGCGTATTGTCACTGTATACGTGGAACTTATCCGCAACACGCCGTTTATTTGTTCAAACTGTTGGTTTTATTTTCTTCGGTCTTCCCGCTATTGCATTGATGTTGTCGCCATGGGAAGCCATACATGATCGCCACTGACGATTAACCTTGGCGCGTACAGCACAGAAATTATTCGCGCGGGTTGGGCGCATTTCAAAAAGGACAAATTGAAGCCCGCAAAAAGTGTTGGGTGGCGTGGACTTTTCAACAAAACGCTTGTTTCGCCGTCATTTTTTTTACGCCCGCGTTTGAAAAGATTTACCCTGCCTTAGTCAGCCAATGGCTCATTGTGATGTTGGGCTCTGCGGTTTCATTTCACAAATCTCCGTGAAAGATTTAAACCTACGCCGCCAAACCTTGTGCAATCGCGTAACTTTCCGAGCTTTTTGGAAAGCCTATGCGGTGATCCTTTGTTGTACCTTGGTTTGTCTATGCTGTTGAGATTTGCTTTCAACACTGTTTAGGGAAAAGCCTTATTTGCTTATCGTACTTTCCAATTAATGCATTCTTTGTGAGAAGAAAAGACGATGAAAAAGCAAAATGAGGAACACTCAAATTGACGAACTTTCTAAACTACGATATTTTGCGGCCAACTTATTGTTTGCGACCAATGGACCATTTTACTGTCACCGGCTGCGTTTATAAGGTGGCGCCACCGTCGCACTGACATTAACCGCCATGCGCTTGAACGCGTAACCTGCAATGCAAACGTATCGTGCGCGTTTATGTTGGAAACTGTTTCAAGGCACGCCAATTATTGATGCAGATTTTTTGTGCCTTCTTGGTTTATCTATGCTGGGCGTATGAAATATCCGCTTGCGGGCGCCCCCCCACAGCGATTTTATCACTGACTTTTTTTCACCAGCGTCTCTTGGTGGAAATTCTGGCGTGGCTGTATCGACACGCTACCGAAAGGACAGTGGGAAAGCCAGCCGTTTTGGGTTGAGCTTTTACAACTTTGCGCTTTATTTATCTTGCCGGGCAAAGCGATTCGTTGTGGCGACGGCTCCAACAGTTGGCTTCCGGTTAACAGGTTTTAAAGGTACAGCGCTGGCCTCGGTAATTGGCTTTGTCGAACTGACAAAAGTCGCACCATGTTAAACAAACGCTACTTTAACCCTTCAAAATATTCACGCTCGTCGCACTATTTATTTTCATGTTGTGTTACCCGCTGATATATTTTCTTTGTTACAGCAAGCATTTTGGAGAAAAAATCCATTGTCTTCTCGTCAACTTACATTCAAGTCCCATAAATTACTAGGCGATCACCATGTTGCTCCAAAGGCATTGATCTCGACATCAAAGCGGGCGAAGTCATTTCCATTCATTGGGGAGAAGTGGCTCAGGCAAAAGTACGTTATTTACGCTGTATCAATGGCTATGGAACAATACCAAGGAAGCGCGGTATTACGGTTGACGGTAAAGAAGGTCACCACAGAAGACAATTTCCAAGTCTTCCGCCGTCTCGCCCTGAGCGTCGGCATGATCTTCCAGAGCTTTAATCCTGTTCCCGCACATGACGGTGGGCGGGAAACGTCATGCTCGCGCCAACTATTGTCTTAAGAAGAGCAAAGCCGAGGCCTGAAACGACGGGCTCGCGCCATGTTGGAAAAAGGTCGCGACTCGAGAGAATCGATTAGCTTCCAGAAAAGCTTTTCTGGCGGTCAGCAGCCAACGTTGTTGCCATTGCCCGAGGCCTGGGCGATGTCTTCCAAAGGTTTTGTTGTGTGACGAAATCACTTCCGCACTCGATCCAGAACTGGTCGGTGAAGTATTAGAAAAGTACTAGAGCAATTAGCCAAAGAAGGCATGACCTTAGTGCTTGTGACCACATGAATGAACTTCGCCCCGCGGAACGCGGCAGCCGGAGTCGTCTCATGCACCAAGGCAAAAGTCTGGGAACAAGGCGATTTCTAAAACCCATCTTATCCAATCCACAGACAGACGAACTGAAACAAATTTATGAGCCGTGCTTTAGTTTTTATTTATTAGTGAGAATGGTAAAAAAGCCACAGCTACACATGCATTTACGATTACTGTGTGACCCCTTAATAAGGGAAAATTTGATCTCGTTCAATTAATTTTCGCTGAAATATTGGTAGCCATAGTGTAGGCGAACCGAAAAAAGCAGCCAGATGAAGATAAATACAGCGGCAAAGTAGTAGTTTTCACTGGTTTTTCGGCGGGCGCTCTCTGCGTGTTCACTTTGCGGCGCGGAATTCACATGTTTGGTGTGAGCCGGTTTATAACCAGTGCCAACCCGAATCGGAACAATGATTAAATCATCCAAGTAACCGATAACGGGAATAAAGTCAGGAATCAAGTCAATCGGGCCTAAGTGCATAACGCCACTACCGCCATTGGCCAGCAGTTTGACGAACCACGGCATGTCAGGATCTTGGATTGGAAAAAATACACCGTCAATGTATGGCGCTTCTCCTTGGCTTGTTTTTTAAGCTTATTGAACATCAGTTTCATCACTCAACCTCATGACACACAACACAAACCTTATTTTGCCGTCGCATCCTGAAATACGTCCCATAATTAACTTTGGTGATATTTCATTGCGCAGGCCCCGGGTGTGCCTTCGCATGGTCGCGCCGTTGTTATCGCTAAATCATAAGCGGCGTGACACGGTGGCTCGATTTTTTTGCGCCGTGAAAGCGATCATTTGGCCGTGCCCGCGTGATGCAGGTTGGCCATTGAATGGTTTGCTGAAACGAATAAAGGGCACCATCGGCGCTGTGCTGTTCCAACCCGCCCACGGTTTGTCTCGGTCATAAATCGCTCTGGATGTCTAAGCAAAGCCATTAGCTTGCTATAAAAATTTATAAGCGCGTTTCGAAAGTCACTACACTAATAGATATGTAGAAAAACATAGTTCTTCCTTCCATGTATATCCTAATAAAAAGACTGCTTCGATTTAGCATTAACCCAGTTCATAGGCAATGTGATGACAGTGCGTATCAATGAGGCATAAGCAAAAAGTGAAATAGCGGGAAAACCATCTGATGACTCGTGCTGATGAAGCGCCTCTTACAATTCAAAGGGAAATGGCGCGTTATTTGGCATCACCACCGGCGTGACATAAAACGACGGCTCACATCCACATTTTTTGAATCCAGCCCAAATAACCGACGACCAAGACCATTCGCCAGGGTTGAGTAAAAACCGTTTAAAGCTCAGCGTTAAACCGGATTCGGATTTTAATATCACCCAATCTGGCGTTCGCTTTGTATTCGGTAATATCGTTAGTTCTTCATCACGATTTCTTCCCCTGCGATGAGTTTGTTCGGCTACTTTGCGGAGTAAAATTTCAATAAACCGAATGCTGTGATGACTGAATGCCAATGCCGAGCCGCCAAAGTCACCCGCAGCAAACGACATCGCGTGCAGAATACAATGTGTATTGGCCGTGCTGCTTGACGATTGCTCGTCTAATAGATCCTCTCTAAAAAAACAAAGCACGCCTTTTCCAAGCGATGCCACGCAGTTGCAATAGCTGTTCCGAACTTGTGGTGACGCGATATACCACCACGGCTTTGATTTCAAGAAGGAGCGCTTAGGTCTAAAGCCATGTTTCAGCAGAAAAAGAAGCGACAAAAAATAGCCAAAATGAGCATTTAAACTTGTGTGGATTAAGTGGGGTGTCATGTATAAGCTATGTCGCGTGGGTATCTTTATGGAATGAGTGTTTTTCATGGACTGTTGCTGCGCCAACTAGTGGATTAGATCGAAATGTGTCCTGATCGCCAGTCGCTCGTAATTGCCAATATAATACAGCAAGAATCACCATACCGGATTGCAGGAACCAAGACTACCCACAAACCATCCAAGGCCAGCAGCGGTTGGTATCGATGCAATACTGCGAACAGTTAAAAAAGACCAGCATCGGCCAAAAAAACCAGGCCAGACTAGTAAAGCGCATCCATTTTCCATGTCGCTTTGAAAAAAAACACCTCCAAACACGACAAACAGCATTGAGATCAAAAAAACATTCACCAAGAATAAACATTCCAAAAAACGCTTCCCGTGATGGCGGTTTCCTGAAAATTGCGGCATATCGGCCTCCACCCGTTCCAAAAATATCCAGTTCATACTTTTCTCCTTAATAAGAGATTATTATTAAGAAGACTTAAAAAGTAGTTTCCACCAAGAAACTTGCGTCCTCAAATCTATGGTTCTGAGGACGTCCTTTGATGCTTTCTTAGGACATAATGTCGACTAGATGATCTGTAGAAACAAACATGAATAATCCAGCGAGCCAAAATGATCGCCATTCCATTGCCTTTTGTGGGTTTGCCCTACTGTTGTCTTATATTGGCGGGCTTTGTTGTTTATTCGTCGTGAAGAAAAACACTCAGTTCAGCGTTTGCTTTGTTGTCGCTTTGTGTTGCCAAATAACAACAAACGGTAGTAGGACTACGCGGAACGTTTGACTATCTGCGGTTATCTCGTGGGGAGCGTGAACCTAGTGTGGCGAGTACGTTGAGATTATTCTGCGACGGCGCCTTTTTATAGGTAGCTGGTTAGTGTACATGTTTTTCAATAGTTTATTGATCTTTACTCGCGTTGTATATGGTGTGCGATTTTGTGGGTGATCGTAGCGATTTTTGTCATTTTATGCTCTTTTACTACCGGTTTGTCGATAGCTCCTATCGGCGTGATACTAGAGCTGAATCGCACCTCCAGAGCCTTTTTTAGCTGCTTACGCTAGTATGTGTAGTGTTATATCTGATATGGGGGATGAGATCTGTCTCGGGCTTGGACCTTCATGCGTCCGTTCAAAGCCCTCACGCATCCCCGAGCAAGTACGCTTATCTGATATAGACAACAGCACTCCAAAGCGCGGAACGTCTTGCGCGGGTTTGCCATGCTATTAATGTCGGCGATGATTGATGGTGATTAGCGGCTCGATTTTTCACTTTTGCTGGCGAAAGCGACGCAGCTAATCATCCTGGCCATTGGTTCATGCAGTGCTCTTACCATGTGCTCGCCCATCGCCCGGTGATTATAATCAGCTTGCAGCATTGCGCCAAGTATTAATGCAAACGTCCTATCAGATGCAATGTAACCTTTTATCACCGAAAAAAAACGACAAAGGCCTAACCACAGCTATACGCGAACGATGAAAGTGAAAAGACAATTGTCCATAAAATAGACGTGTTGCTGACGACGCAAAGAAGTTTTTCTATGATCCAGATATTGAACCCTGTAGAAGACTCGCTCGAAAAAGCCGTGCTTCCTTCGTCAGATATCCCGCCGGCCATTAACCAACGTCCTATGGAGCGAAAAAATCGTACAATCCGGAGACTGTGTTGTTGATATTGAAATACCGAGTATGAACGAGCAAAAAACCTGCTGACCAGCCAAGCCGATAAAGACATCACGAAATCTACCTAGATTCAGGGTTCCAAACTAAGTCCAAACTTCAACCGTGAATTCAACCGAGTCACACAACAAAAACCCCGAGGCGCCTTTCGACGCTCTAATGCATCTGAAAAGCACGCTATGCCAAACGGACGGTTAAGGTCGTTTGGATAAAATCGTTGTTGATGTCTTGGTACATGGCTGCTAGATGTTTTGTCTGAGCGCTCTCGCGCAGTATGCCGACGGACACGGGTGCGCGCAGATATCTCTGGCAATAGCAGACCGCCAGTCACCATGTGGCGTCGTTCCTCATTCGCATAACAATTGGGCGACCGCACCCGGTTTACAAATGGCATAATAAGTCTGAAATGCGCAAGCGTGCTGAGATAAATTATGTAATCTCGTTTTCCTGAGGAATGTATGAGCAAGAAGAGCCGTAAGATTCTTGCCTATATCATTGTCTCGTGGTGAAATCACGCAATGTTCCGGCGACCATAGCGCTAAGACATTAATCGTTCTAGGATGGGGAAAGTCAGGTTCCTCTTGCAAAACCTATGCGAGATGGAGAATTAGCTTACGGCCGGCCAGAGACCGCAATCCAATTCGTGGACAGAAGCGTGGCGGATTCGCTATGGTGCTCTTTTACACTGCCTATTGGCTCGCCTTTCTTGCCCTCTTTGATCCAAACCCAATTTCTGGCATCAAAACCCACATTACGCGAGGATTATTTTGAGAGCAACATTCTTGTTTTAGTTGTGCCGATCAAACTTCTGCACCTGCCAATGCCATTACGGTCACAACCGCCCAATGAAATGAACCAACACCCAGTAAAATGTTTCGTTCATAATCAGTGGCGCCATTGTCGACTCTTTTAACAACCAATCCGATGCAGGCGGGAGTTATATCCATTGGTTCGTTGCCACCATTGAGCGGCAATGCAGGAGTATGATCAAAGCTCGTCGTTAACCGGGGTGATCCAGCGACGCCACAATAATAGCCATTCTTGAAGCCAATCGGAGTGGCAAAACCAGTTTTGATTGCGCCAGTTACCTCGATAAACCATGAGAAATAACCACCAGTGGAAAACGTTCCGCCTAACGGTGATTAACCCGATTCCGCACCACCACATCGGTTTCCTAAAAAAGCAGGATTATCCGCCACTCGCTCTGTTGGAAACGAGGTTTGAGGACGGGTACCAAATTTGCTGGTTTTTTAACGGTCGTCGCTGGCGGTGTATAAGATTAGTTTGGATTCAAAAACCCACAGAATTAAGCCGAAGCATTCGAAAAAGCCCAGCAAGCGAATAATAAGGATGAAATAAGTAAATTGTTTCCATGACGTTCGTTTTCTCTCTTAAAGGTGAATCAAAAAAGAAACGACTAAATGAGTAGGAAAAAAGTACATAAAGCGTCTTACCAACAGGATTGAGGACGTGAAATAAAGCAATTATATGTCATTGTTTTAAAACTTGGGAAACCGGGGTTTTTACGGTGTAATTTCTTCATTGTTCTTTTGGGTTAAAGTGGCTTTTACCCCTTATTATTCGGCCAATTACCTTTTGCCTTTTTCCCATGTTCGTTGTCTGTTTGGATTTATTTTTAATATTGCATCCCGTCGGGCGACTAATTATTTTGCGCCGAAAAAGAAAAAAAAACATTTTTACAACAGCCGCCCATAAAAAATTTTTTTTTACGTGTTGTGTTCACAAGGGAGGGGCTTTTCACCCAACTCTCACTCTCGTTTTATTTACACACGCGCGTCGGGGCGCGCGCTTTGGTTGTTGTTT
>Ga0163217_1118910_pt1 | contig 10585 bp, 9 predicted proteins | sample SynspAceP_FD_185933 | JGI IMG/M metagenome (GOLD analysis project Ga0163217, IMG submission 185933) | Saline lake microbial communities from Ace Lake in Antarctica - Synechococcus sp. Ace-P (PacBio error correction) | ecosystem: Environmental > Aquatic > Non-marine Saline and Alkaline > Saline ... | reverse complement strand
TACCTTTATTCTACTATACAACCTTAGGCATTTCCCAGACTTCAAATCTCCTCAGAATTTTCTGGGTACGGCTTGGGATCGGAATCACACGGCCACCATCAAGTGGTGGATTACTAGAAATACTTGGCTTGACAATGCTCCGATCGAGTGAAATTGGTAGAATACGGGAAAAAACCAACGAACGAGAGGACCCTTGTACGTAGCCTAGTTTCTTACTGCCGAAAACATTATCTTGACCTGGAGTCTATTAGAGCGAGCCACCTAAAGAAACCACCATAGGCCGAAGGCTACCAACAAAAAGCCATAGTATGGTTAAGTTACAATGTCCATGAAATGAAAGTGCAGCACCGAAGCCTCCATGCAGACCATTTATTGGAAAAAGCTATTTGACGGTTTAAAGCTTCCTACCTCAAAAACACTGTAGTAATTAAGATCCCTGCATTTAATCAGATGGACGGGATCGCTATGTTAACTGCGTACAATCAGTTTAAAAATACGCCCAATAATATAGATCCTAAATAGCCAAGGAACACCCATGAGGCGGTTGAACGGGCGGTCTAACCAACTATATGTTCGACTGAAATCGAGATTGGGCATGCTCACCCAAATAGAAAGTCAACAACGCCTTAAAGGTTATTTTAACAAATGGCTTTGCCCCATGACAGTTAGTTTCATGAAACAAGGAGTTATAACCCCTATTTATTTTGCCCCGCCGCAGAAAACCCTTTCATGAAGTTGTAAACTAATTTTCAGCCGCGATTTTCAGGTAACAATAGGTACAGATCACGCTAAATACTTTGATTGCCAATGGCTGGTTTTATTTCACAAAAAAAAGAAGTTTTCGACCTTTTATTTCCTAGTTATGTGACAACTATTCCCACCTTATAATGGAGGCATCGGAATGACCTATGAACAGGGTGGCATGGACATGCCGGATTGGAATAAAAAAACACTTATTGGGATACGCTAGCTTCAAGAACCGTATAGCCCATCTCTTTACTACAGGGCCGTTTCTACAGTAGAAGTGCCTCCAAGAATGTAGAAAAATTAAATACAGGGAGTTCAGAAGTTCTATTCAGAAAAAGAATTTAAATATATAGTTAGTAATGAAACGGTGATCCCGATAAAATTGATAGCCCCTTACAAAACGTACTTGAAAGTTCCCATGGAGATTAAAATACGGCTGGGCCAAGGAAAGTACGTTAAGGCTACTTGTACAATTCTGGAAAGTTGGGGACCATTTTAAAACGACCCCAACTAGTTTAGTAGCTCTACTAATCAAGCGTAAGGGCACCTTGGCGCAAGTAGCTATATGGAACCAATACCAAACCAGCGATTCGCTCACCTATGACATTACAGGCATGGTCCTTACCCTATGCCTATGGATTGGAGGGCTATTGCTTCCCTAACATTGGTCGATCGAACACGCCTTGCCAAATGGGACTGTTTCCCCACCGAAGGGAAGACTATATCCCGAGGATAATTATGCTATATAAGCACCTGGTCCAGTATGAGGATGCCCGTTTTTTAACAGCTTAATGAAGAAATATCAGAGTCGGTTTGCCAAAAATTCCATTTCATTGGGAAGGTAAAGAAGTTTGACCGGGGGAGCCTTAATCATCACGCAAAGGTGACAACAAAATTAACAATGTCTTCGTAGAGGACATTAAGAAAGGTGCCAAAAACAATAAACCTTTATTACACCGACAAAATACACGGATTTGTGGGGAAAAGGAAAATGAATTTTGGCTCCAGCTACGTACCTATTGATTACGGACACCAAAATTAGCATTGCTATTCCGGTGACCTACAAGCACCTGGAGTTGGGGAAATTTGGCACTTTTTGAGCAAACAGCTCACTTCCGCTGACCATTTGGATACTGAATATTATGATGAAAGGATATATCCGAATTACGTGTCCTTATTCTTACCAAACGGATGGTATACTAAGTTCTTCAAATTGAGAGTAGACTTGAGGAGTTAAAGATTTTGTGAAAAATGGGAGGAAAATTTAATTAAGCTATGGAAGGTGCCATAAAAGGTATAAATGGAGAAACACGGTTTTAAAAATAAAAAGAAAAGGAAAGTCAAAAAGATAGTACTGAAGTTATCTGCTTACGAGAGGCTGAGCGCGAAAGACATCAAAAACTCGAGTTACAGAGCAATTTTCAACACCAAGTAGACCCAACCACACCCTTTGGCCATGGTTACGGTGATCAAGTATTTTACACTTAAATTAACTGATGGACGCCTATGAAAAATTTGGATTCGAGCCTGGCCGCTTATTTAGAGAAAAAACACAACTCCCATTTCTGGTTTCGCTGGAGCGAAGCAAAGAAAAAAATTGCGAACACATTTGTGGTTCGGCTAGTAGAAAACTTGGCAAGGGACAGATAGTTTACATGGTAGACAACCCCCTTGTTTTCGCGGTTTGGGAAATGGAAAACTCTTTTTCGTTCCAATGCTCTTTTATGGTAAAATAGTTAGATTATGCTATTGTGCACATTGCAAATCACGATTTAATTTAAGTAATTAATAACTGTAGAATTTCCCAGCAAATTAGAGTATCGACACTGGATAAATAAAATTTAAACATAAAGAAAAAATGGAGAATATTTTTCAACAAAGAGGATTGTGGGATATGCTTTATTTAGCCGCATAAATGAATTAGACCCAAAAAGCATCGGTTATGTGGTAAAATGAATGTTGCACAAGATGCTGGCCCATTGTAATGTCTTCCTATAGAATGGTTTATACGGGAAAAACACCCCATAACCTAACGGCATAATGAAACTTATGCTTCAAACTTTTTGTTAAACAGCCGTAGTTAATGAAAAACCGTTACAAAAAAAAAAGTAGTAGGACCGCTCCTGCTTTTCTAATGTAGACGAAAGGGAACTTTGAAATGAAAAAAAGCGATTGATAGAACACCTAAGTAAAACACAGGACTTGGTGAGGGTACTTTCCATTAATAAAGAATCACATTCTTTTGCCCTCTTACAAAATGGAATGGGAACATTTGTTCTACAAACATCTCAACCACCATTTGGAACAATTTGGCAGTTATAAATAGTTAAATTACTAAAAGCATAGATCTACGTTGACTTACGAGAAAAATCTTTATTGCCTATTAATCCAAAAAAGAATTTCATATTTGAATCTTAATTTTCAATATTTTTACCAATTAAATCACATTTAAAGTAAGCTATCCAAAATATCAACTACCAATTAAAAGTCATATGAATAAAATAACAGGCATTCTATCTCTAACAATATCTAGCTTACTTTTCTCCCATGCAGTCAAAAGGAGAACAAATTGGGTTGACTTTAAAAAGTACTGCCCAACCTCAAGAATTTGTAGTAACCGGCTCTAGTTCAATCCTTCGACCAAACCTTAAATGTTGTGTGTGCCTTAAACAAGTGAAAGCATTACCATAATTAACAAGGATATTATGATCCTTGACAATAATAGGTAAGGACTATTTTTTTAAACTACGAAATAGTTGCCCAAATTAGATACCCTGCGGAAGGTACCACCTTAGCCATTTCCGGGACCACAAATTCATATAACCGGAAAGGAATGGGCTGGCTGTCATGGTTTTAAAACATTGAACAGTTATCGTGGATTCCAAGGAGCAAAAGGTAAACTTTACCCTTTGTGCAATAAAGGATTTACCCTCTTTTTGCTTATCGTTTCAATACTAGTTGGAGTTAAAGCATTCATATGGAAAAAGACGGAATACTACTATAATTGCTGGATAATTTGCCAGCTACAAAAGATCAACGGGCATCATATTGGAAATTGAGCCGGACAAAATTAAAAATATAAACGTTCAACCCAATTGTTGCCTCAGAAGATGCTTTAAGTACGAGGAGTGGAAAAAAATAAGCGGAATATGCAAAGCCCGTCATATAGAAATCAGTTCCTCTGGTACCAGGGATTGGGCCATGCGTCCTTGTCCTAAAACATCCAGAATATATGGACTTAGGGATAATCACGAAAAAGTGATTGGGCCTTTAATCCCCTGACCAAAAAAAACTTACGAAGTCCAATTTGACCTCTATTTAGATTGCTATGGAGCTTTCCAATGGCAAATATCTGCATGTGGATGACGAAGTACATTTTACTACAGAAGAGGAAGTAAGGAATCGCCGGCTGAAAATTGCAATTAATTGTGGTTGGACAAAGGGTGGCCAATGTGTGGCAGAGGAAACGGAAAAAACGCCAATTTCTTTGGGACGACATGCCCCTTAAGCAGCAGATGTTTAGATTCCTATGTTAAAATGAAAGGGACCCAGCGGAGGTAGATCAAGTCGGTTGGAGAAATGAACATAAATTATTGGAATTCCTGGAATATTTTCCCTAGAAAATTGCATCTAATATGCGAGGGGAAACTACAGTTCTCCACAGGGCACTGGGAATGTTTAAAGCCATGCAATGGTTTACGGAAATCACGGCTTCAAGTAAATGGGTGCTACTGCCGGTCAAACAGATGTTTTAATGCCTCAGGAAGAAAGTAATTATGGAAAATATCAGATCGTTTCGCAGTAGCTCCATAAATAGGGGCTTAAGGGCCTTTATTAACTCTGTGGATGATGATTCACCACATTTTGAATTGTATTGAGAGGCATTTTGGCTTTTTGCCAGAATATCCTCGGATCGGAGATAAAGGCGCAACAAAGAAGAAATTAAGGGCTGCCTTAGACAAAAGAGAATACGGATATCCCTTGCGATGCAAACAGTACTTATTATTACTGAACTTGAAAACACCCGTGGCATTCTGGAAAAACGCTTTGCTCAAGGGCAAACAAGCGCAATTATCTTCCTTCCCATGGATAATTGCTATGGAAAAAAGGGGTATATCGACTTTCCCATGAAAGAAAAATGTAGGAGCATGGAGGCCTGACCCAACGAAGATCGGATTAAAAAACGGCGGCCGAGAACACCTATTACTGACCGACAGTAATTGCCCCAAAAAAATAGAAAATGCCCGATCAATCGCACTGCAGTAATGACCATAACCTACAAGTTTTATGAGCAAGTGAACAAAATTGGCCCAGTTCAGCCCAAAAAATGCTTACTGGCCCTAAGGGATTACGACATGGCAGAAAGATAGAGGTGATATAATTGCTACGGGCTTCCAAGCTAAGGAGCTAGAGTCTGAATTTGCTCTCTAAGGAAATGATTTGGAAAAAGTCTACAGTAAAAACACCGGAATTTTAACCAAACGACTAATTATATCTGGATCAGGACCATCACGCACATTGGCCACAATCCATAAATTTCGATTGGCCAATTCTATTGCTGGAAATATTGTTCTTTAAAAACTTGAACAATGAACTGGAAAAGGAAATTTTATATGGAAAATGCAGATCTTTAAAAAAATAGTCATTTACAAGGTTCACCTGGATATAAATAGGAGCAAAAAAAGAAAAGGTATAATATCTTGTGGCCGTGTTAACAAAATTTGAAGGTTAATTAAGTTATATTTCGCCCATAAATCGATTTAAAAAATCGGATTTTAAGGACGTGTTTTATGAAGAGGAAGGAAGCAACCCGAATAAACAAGTTTTTTAAGTGAAATTGGGCTATGCCTCCAGACGCGCTGCGGACAAACTTATGATCAGGTAGGGTCACCATTAATGAAAAGTTCGGAACATGGGAAACAAAAATTACCGAACATTGCGAAGTTCGCGTAGGATTGGCGAGCTTAATCTCCGAACCCCAGGAAAAAGCGGTTTATATTGCTTTAACAAACCATTGCGTATTGGTGCACTACGGATACCAGGTAGAAAGGACAATATTACGACTTTATTAATTATCCTAGCAGAAATTTCCCTATTGCAGATTGGGACAAACCCAGTGGAGGGGACTAATTCTTTTGACCAATGACGCGATATTGTAAATAGATTTCGAGCCAGAAATAAAACAGCAGAAAAGAATATATAGTTACGTAGATAGGCCCATCACTAAAGCTTTCCTTAGAAAAATGGCCAATTGGTGTTCAACCATCCTAGATCGGGTAACCGAAATGTGAATCGAGGAAATCAACAAATTTCAATTTAGAATTGTTTACTAAACAAGGCCTTAACGCCAGATAGAAAGAATGTGCGAGTATTTGGGTTTACAATGTTACCGCCCTTAAGCGAATAAGAATTCATTGAATATTCAATTGGATGTTCCGTTGGCAAATGCGAATATTTTATCCGAAGTGAGAGCTAAATGATATAAACGAGATGATTTTTCTGATTCAAACAAAAGACCCATCACAAGTAAAAAGCAATTATTTTAACCCCCTTATAATTTTAAGCGCTACGGCCATTGAAGATGGAGATATATGAAAAATATTGAATTGTAATTTAGCCTAGATGATTATCAAGAGCTAAAATCGGGCTATGATAGAATCGTATTACCACAATGCCCGATAGCCTACTGGAGAGGAAAATCTCAGATAAACAAACTGATATCTAATTTCCCGAAGGGCAAGTGGTAATTAAGGTCAATAACAGATTGCAGGCTGTGCCCTATCGCTTTATCCTAAATTATGATGAGTTCAAGACAAACCACACTACCAACAAATTACTGGAAAATTAACCTTCAACACCCACTCTCCCGATGGGATATACTTTATGGCATCGATGTCTTATAAAACCGCGAATATAGGGGAATTGAGGTTAGGCCGAAGCTTTACGACTATAGAAAAACCTTGGGGAACGTTTAACCTCAAAAGGGTTGCTTTGGTGCAGAATCCCCAACTATCATAAATATATGGATACCCTGTCGCCTAAGGCGTATATAGGAAAGGTAAGCGGAAGGAAATAAATGATCCTGTGCTTAATTTTCAGATTATCCAATGAATTTTCACCCACCAAAATTTTTGAAAAATTATGGACGCGATTCAGCCTCAAATGATTATGCAGGCTATTTGGAGTGGGATAAATATCTATTACGATAGAAATAAAAAGGCTAGTGTAATTAAAAAAAAGAGGTGCGGTTGGGGCTTTATCCAGTGGGCAATGCGTTCCTATAAGAGTTTGGATGATGTAACTTCAAACAAGCGAGTATTTGTGTTAGATGCGGTTTCCGGTTATCGCTCAGATTTTGGCTTTGTTCCCCGAATTTTTTTAACGCTCCCTTGATGGCGGAGAACAATCCAATTTGTCCGAGTCTGCTGCCATACGGAATTGGCCAAACATACGCCACCATTGTCAGCCGTTTCTCCGATTGGCTATTTCTATAACATCAATATTATACAGGTAGTATGCCAGAAATAACAAGATGAAAGTGTACAATGTGGGGTAGTATCTCAAAAAGGGAGTGGTGTAAGGAACGATATGAGAAATTACATTTGTAACTTCCAGATGAAGCAAAGTAGGGCATGCAGGAGGCACTGAATATTTAAAAAGCTTTTGACACTGATTGTGGAAAAAAAAGGTTGCTGATCTGTTTACGATTCGATTTCCCGAAAAATTAAGTAGACTATGGCAGATAAGGAATGGATATTTTATTTGTTCCCTTCCTAACAGATACCCAAAAGGATATTCCAGGGTACGATATTGCGCACAGGCCAGAGCCATTGAAAAATGATGCTTACGTTAGCGATCGCAGCAGTGTAGGCAACTTGCCAAAGGTCCACAATATGGGATATACAGTTATCCCAATTCCATGGTTTTTACACCCTGTGATTTTGCCTTTCCTGCCAATGGCATTAAAAGCAGGAAGCAACACCCAATTACCAAATGATCTTAATCGTTGAACCTGATATAGATTTATTGAGAGAAACTTAACCAATTTGAGGTCAGAAATTCTAAAGATAGAAGATCCGATATTTTTGAGGTGCGCCAGAAAGAATAAAACAAAACTGGCAAAACTTTCTACATCCTACTTTAATTGCTTATTCCGGCATACAAGTCAAATATTGCTTGCGTCCAGACATGAGCAAATCTATTTTCGACGAATCACTGGGAGCACAAGCTTTATATTTTAATTCTTGATGCAATGTAACTACTTCGCTAAATGTGCACGCAGAATAAACCTGCGAATCATTCACGCTGTAGAAAATTCACCGCACAAATAATTAAAATAAGGCTCTTTATCTGGTCCGACAAAATCAGACTCAATTAAAGCCAGGCCAATTCTTCAAATTACCCTCTTAAAATTTGTTTAGAATTTTAAGGGGTATTCTGTTAAAAATCATTAACTTAGGGAAGACAGTCATTGGTGATATATGCAATAGACGCTTAGCTTTGAATCCATCTTTTACCAACCTTGCACCAACAACATTAAATTTATTGCTAAATACCCTCAAATTCAATTACAACAGTGACTAGATGTCTTTAAAATTGTTTAACATTTAGTTGTCCATTTTGACATACACATGGCGCGGGACAACATTTTGCCTTCATTATTTTATTAGAATCTTAAGGTTTAATCAAAATATAAAATCATGTAGGTATATTAAAAAAAGAAAAGCCATGAAACTCAAAAAAAATCCTTTAAAAAAAAAACCCCCTGATAGCTACAAATTTATTTTGTTGTTTCTTAGGTAACGCCACCTTTTCGGCGGCAGGCTGTACCAAAGATGTGCAGGAACAGGGAAGTCTTTAACCAATATCAAGTAAAATTATGATAGCGAAACCAATAACCCATTGGTCTTGCAAGCCTTACGATCGAAAACACAAATATAAGTACCGTTAGTAATACTGAGTGTTACTTCTCCTTAAAAGTTCCCAAAGAATTAGTGAGGCAAATCATTGTGTCGTTTTAGGCTAAGGACAAAAAACAATCCCTTTAGCCAACTTAAGGAAAATAAAATGAAATTGCCTGGGAGGTAAGCTTTACGGAATTATCCGAGTAAGCTTGCTGTTCCAAAAGATGCTAAGCTCTTGTAAAGCGAAACCTTGCAGAGAAAAAGGTTGATAATTATTTTTGACGACCCTACCCTAATTGACAGCTTTTTAATAGGGGAAAACCATTAAAAAAGAAGGAAAAAACGTATCCTTGTCCGGAGGCAGTTGTCAATATTTAAAAATCTCCTACAATTCGTCGCAAGGATGCATTACAGGCTTTATAAGGCGAGGAAAAGCCACAGACTTACAGCAGATTGGACACCTTGGCCATTAAACTCAAGGTGGGCATTTACACCCTCTTTGTTAGACATGATATAATATCCACAATATATTTTACGGAAGAAACATTTGATGATTAACCTTTAGTTTTGGAAAACCCACTATGGTAAACGACAAACTGATTTTGTAATCAATTTTAAACAAAAGAAGCAATATTAGGACCCGCTTTACCAAGGAAAAGGCTGTACATAGATCGGAGAAAACAAAATTCTGGGACCAGTGCCATTTATTCTCTAAACATCACAGATAGGATGGGGGCCCTAAATGTTTCGTTCGTAGAAAAACCGCCCATGGCCCAACGTCTGGCAACGGGATATTTGCCTACCGGGAGACTATAGGCGGAAAAGGATGGAAAATGGTTACTATGGTTATAGCAATGTCCATTTGGAATTTCAAAATTAATTTGGGGACGACCGACTTTTCAATGTCGGATCGTATAGTATGACCTGTGGAAATGGCTTATCAGCGTTGATTGGGAAAGAGAAACACCACTGGTGAGACTCCTAAATTATTAGGGACCGAAGTTAGTCTTCCATAAGTTCTGGAGGATGAGGCTGTGGTCTCAGTCCTGATTTTTGGGAGGAGGTATAAATATCAGTTGAACCCGAAAAATCTATAGAATCCGCCATAAAGAAGAAATACAACGACAATTAAAAAGCTAGAATCCAAAGAAGACTCTCATCCCTGGGCATGTAGTATTAATAACGTTATTAGTGAGTCTGCCATGGGAGTGGTGGGGACTTTTTTTTTTGCAAATTTCAGTATATTAGGTGCCATAAAACTACATGACAGGAAAGGAGACAGTTCTTTTAAACAGCACTAGGGGTAGGAATTGGCCAACTCTATTCCGACTGAATTTTGGCCCAATTCCCACCATCTCAATCGCATTATTAAAATCATTAACCTAAGCTTTAAAAAAGGGTACCATGTGGACTCATTGCCCAGGTTTATGCCATTAAACCAGAGATTTTGTTAGAAGCCAAGAAACTTTGGAAAAAATGGGTTATACCTTTCCATCCCCATCGCATATTGGCAACCACGGTACTTTTAGCAATAGTTTTGATACTGAAAGGGCAGGCTGGACCTTAAAACGAAAATGTTTGCCAATAAAATGAGATGGAATACTTTGTGCCAGGGGAGGATACGGGTGTACTAGAATTTATGCATATGATAGATTATGCCTAATAAGGAAAATGCCAAAGGCAATATTGGTTTTAGCGATATAACGGCCTATTTTAAATGGCATCATCAGAAACCGGACTAATTACCTGTTCCACGGGCCAGTTGGGAGCACTATCAACGAGCATATAGTATTGAGCAGCTGCCTTTCCAATGTGGTAATGCAAACCAATGAATTGCCCATTATCAAAAAGAATGTTGAAATAACAAAGGCAGGAGGATACCGCCAAGCAGAATACAATAGGTATTGCATTAACCCTGGTGTAGTACATGGAAA
>Ga0163217_1111961_pt1 | contig 10585 bp, 9 predicted proteins | sample SynspAceP_FD_185933 | JGI IMG/M metagenome (GOLD analysis project Ga0163217, IMG submission 185933) | Saline lake microbial communities from Ace Lake in Antarctica - Synechococcus sp. Ace-P (PacBio error correction) | ecosystem: Environmental > Aquatic > Non-marine Saline and Alkaline > Saline ... | reverse complement strand
ACGATAGCGAAGTATTACAGAATATTCGAAAAAAATTAAGAGGGAATCTATATCATTTTCTGCTAAATTAGAATTTTTAAAAATATTATTTGGCTAAATAAAAATTATAATGCTGTATTCAACCATAAAAATTTGTGGTCAAGTTGTTTTTCAACAGTATTCAATTTAGAGTGTTTCTATAATAAAAAAATAGAATGAAAGCATATCTGGAACAATCAAATCATCGCTGAATCAGGGACGAGTACGTTAGCATACGGAATAGGGAAGTCAATACTTTCCCTCCTACGTCTATTAAATCTGAATTCTTCAAAACCATCTCAGTACGCACACCACTTGTCTTTGGAAAGGGCATTGATTCCTATTATTTCAATAGAAGGTAATGGACGAAGTCAATAAGTTGACTGCTTGGTACTATTCCCGAACCAAATCTGCGGCCGTGGATTCAAGGGTTGATTGTGGCATTTTGAAGGGTGTGAAAGTGGGGAATTAAGATAACAAGGTGTTCAAAAATTTCTTTAAAGGAATTTTTAAATTTGATAATTACGGAGCTGATTTGTTTCAAAAAAATTGGATCACTTTTGAAACTTATTCAGGTTACCCTTTGGTCAGTTTTTTAGCGATTGAAGGATAATTCCATTTTCTTTATGGTAAAAAAATTTCCCTGCTTTCGGCTCATTTATTTGCGCAGTGATTGAATGCCTTTTGCCAAAACTTCGGACTCACTATAAAATTCATCCAATAGACCCGGGAAACCAAGACTAAAAAATTACAGAAGACAATATTTCCGTGAAGTCTTGAAGTAGGCAACCCGCATTAAACGATCTGATCAAAGACAAGCAAGGGTCCGATCAACCAGATGGATCAGCCTGCGTATTCTCTGGTGAATTTCTGCTTCGCTTTTCCGCAGCTAATCCGACGAATTCCATTACCTCAAATCTTCGTGTAACGAACGAGATTATCAAGGACTTTATTAACATCCATGAGGCAGCATAGAAAGGTGGACCGCATGGGCTTTCGTTTCGAAGAATCATCAAGGGAATCTGGTCATACCGGATTGGATTCTTTGAAAGTAAATATCAAGGATGGATCGATTTCTGGAGGCATCACAAATTCCGAATCGTAGCTAGGCCCATTGCTGTTCAGGAATACCATGTGTCTCTCAGCTGTTTTTGCATCAAAACTCTTATATTTAAAACGTAGCCTACCAGCTCGATAATGGACTGAGGAAAAAAGCCGAGATTGACGAAATGTACTTAGTTGAAAATGAGCTAAATCGCTATTAGTTATATTCTCCATCACTGGACAAAAGCCAAGTTGGCCAAATCCAAAATTCCAACAATGACCGATTGTTATTTAGAAAAACTCCAGTTAGAGACTGACTAGCGAGTCAACAAAGAATTCGGTTTCAAGCTAGGGATTTTCGCTTCCCGATCGGAATTCAAAATGAACGATATTGATGACTTATATCTAATCGAATTTTAGCCAGTTTTCAAGTGAAAATAATGACTTATAACCTTCGAAAGTAGAGCAGCGCATGATGTCGAAATGGCTCCGCTTACGAATTGACGCACAGAACTGCTACAAATTGAAAATGTGATTTGAGCAATACTACGCCAAATCATATCTCTTCGGTCGTGGATCTTTCCAACGATTTTTACGTGTATTATTGACAACTTCTGTTGAGATCGCATTGGACCAAATTATCACAGTTAGTATGGAAAGCCGCTTTGACTTGCAACAAAAAATGGGATCATCAAGCCAAGAAAGTAACGGCGAGTGGAACAAACTCCTCAACAGCTTTATGAAAGTAATCGAAAAAAGTTGCGGATATAAAATAGCCCGAGACAATGGATCAAACAGCATCAAGATCTCTGACCTAAGCAACAACTGGAACGAGCCGAAGTATTATAAATTTATATTAACGAAATGGCTAGATTATTCGGATAAGCTAGCCAATTTGTATTTTAGTTTAGATGCCTTATCTTTCCGTTTGTATTTGATGGGCCTTTTGCAAGTCGTTTCCTGATCAATGTCCTTTCATCTTCAAAAACAATTAAAATCCTTCCTTTCTCACTGGGACCAACACTACTAGGATGCCGAAATTTTAGCATCTCCTTTGGAATAGAAACTTACAATGTGCCCAACTTTTCGATTCGGAAGTCTCCTATCAAAAAATTTAGCGCTCTTTTTCAGGCTTTTGGAGTGCTTTATATTCCGCTTATGGATTGATCGAATTGTCCGGAGGGTAAAGAATCAGTTTCTATATCGATTGGCTACTGTGCCACATTTATCATTTCGTCAATGGTCGATTTTGAAGCCTTCGGACGAAATTTCATATAAAATCCGTCGAGTTCTAGTGGAAGAAATCTCCTTGCTTTTATACTTTTCAAAACAAAGATTTGACGCTTTTACTTTTGAGCTTGTAGCGGTTCTTTACAGCTTCCGATTAGTGCTAAGGTTAGGATTAGCTTTTTTCAATAGTTTGTGGTTTAGTTTATTTTAAGTTTAAAAAATATTATTCGCGACTTAAATTTATTTCCTTATGGCGACCTTTTACCCTTACCATACTGTCATTCCAGGGGATAATTAGTTTTTTTGCCAAGAGATTTAGATCTATGGTTAAGTGTAAGGGTTCCCTGCATAGACAAAAGCGATAAGTCATTTCCACTTAACCTGAAATCATCAGCAACTCTTTGATCAAGCCCCACTTCTCATGTGTACCATAAAATTGAGACTGGACTTTTTCCTGAACAGATATCATTAAGTCCTCTATTTGATTTTTTAGTCCAGGTGCTCATCATTGGCTGATATAACGGATTTCCGTCCACTTCTTCCGAAGGATAGAATCCGAATTCCTTGAACTTTTGTGAGATTAGCGTCCCAGTTAAATTCTGGCCTTTTATCTGTGCAGCATTACTTTTAGAAATCCTCCAGCCTATTTTGCATCATTTGTAGGGGAATGTGACACTATGGAACCGGTCGCGCCCATTGTTTTGGAGAAAGGAACTTTGATGATAGCAATCATCTTGAGCTTTGCACTGAAGAAAGTTTCGCCTCAGCAAAATGGCATTAGGGCTATTGTTTTTATGATTTTCTATTTTTGGATTGACCAAAAATCTGGTCTGTAATATGTATTAAATATTTTAGATTAATTTCAATCGCTGGTACAGCTGACTTTGACCTTTGAAAGCGATTGGTTTGGAATTAAGGCAAAAGCCTATTCATCACTTCCTCATAGGCAGACTTGATCACGATTGGCTTTTTGCTCGGTAACTGCCAGCCCAATATGATCCAATTGTTAATCGCAGCGGAAGCTGCAATCTCCAAGAGAATTCAATTTTCTCACTTCGCATCAGTTCAAACTTATTATGAGGCTCGCCTTTCTGAAATCTGCAAGAACCTCATAATAGCATTGTCTTCTTCTTCGCAATCTTCCGAAACTCGAAGCAACACCGTTCCATACTCCTGCTCTCTCTGCAAGCTGGTTCTGGCTTCATAAATATTTGGCAAGTAGAATCTTCTATTTGTTCGTTCTCATATTTTCTGTTTTTGGTTGATCATCATCCTCGATTCTTTTTCTTTGCAGTGTGAAGGTTCACTGTTCATTGATCAAAGAACTTATATCCAAGTGTGCATGCTATTTCAAATAATCTAAGCCCTCCACTTCTTCAATTGGAAAATGTCCCGTGTTTTATTCAGGCAGATTCTTTAGAAGCGACTATCACCTTTTGAATTGATTCTGTGTGACATCTCGGCTGTGTTTCATCAGCTCGAAAACTGATTTGCATCTTTCAGTAGCAGATTTATTTTCTTATTTTGTCCGGAAGTAGAGTCAAGACCTCATTTTATTCAAACTAAGTACAGCAACCGGAAAGCATCTCGCACATGAGCAGCTGAGTTTTTTTGATCGAGCGAGCGATTTTCAAAAACATTTGAAGTCATTTGTCGGCCAGCGATCGATCTTTTACAAGCTAAAGGGGCAAGCGGTGAGTTATGCCACGCTGCGGCCAAATATTGCTCTTCAAAACATGTCTCATTTTAATAGGGTATGGGGAATTAATCGATGTTACAGGCTGTTAATTTTTCATGGAAAAAGGTGCTTTGCCGAAACTCAAGGAAATATCAGAGTTTCATTAAAGTTTTTATTTGAAAATATAACTATGAAACATAGATTCGATTTTAAATTAATTTGAAAAATAGTATGCTGCAGACTATTTAATTAATATTGCTGCTTGTATAAATTAGGGACAATGAGAGATTCAGAGATAAAGAGGACATAAAAGCCCGACGAAGTCCGAGGCTGGTGGTGATAAGTGGACTCGAACACGACTCACGGATTTTTCAGTCGAGCATCTCAATCTGAGGCTATATTCACCGTTTTTAAAGTTGATGCAAGGTAGGTATTTGGTGTTTTACCAAATCATTTGAAAATTTATTGACCAAAACTCAAGTAACACCGCTTAAATATATCAATATGAGCTTTTTACCACAACTTGAATTTGATGCTTATTTTGGCGTTTGCCGGCTATTATCTCAGCTAAATGGATACAAACTTCTCCGCTCAGAAATCTTTTTGGGGAAGCGAGACCCGCATAGACCCGCTGAAGACCGCTGGAAGACATGGCTTTGGTCGCCTTTTGAGTCAGCTAAAAAGATGTATAAGCATCTTCCAGCGTTTACTTCACTGATTTTGATTTATGTCGGATTTGTATGTGATCAATTTGGAAGTACTTGAATTTATTCCTCGATGTGGAAAATCGGAACACACCGGTAATTCGCGCCATTTTTGGAGGGGGTTTACACTGCCGCATGCAATTATGTTCGGTTTTCTTGCAAGTTGCAGTTTCTTTTCTTTGTGTGGTATTCCGGGGTCTAGGAGGTTACGCTGAACTAAAGTGGAGCGATTCAAAAACCTGAGAATATGAAAGGTCTGGCCGGCACTTGACGCCACGATGTAATGCTGGGTGGTAAGATTATGCTGATGATGGCTGTTGCTGACCACATGAATGCTAACTGATTTCAAATCTTAGCTGCAGAGGATGCTTGACCATTATTTAGCTCTGGGCACGCTTTTCTTCCAGTGGATTGCATTCGTCCATTGTTTGAGGGGATTCCGTTGAAGCCTACATTTTATCGAACGATTCGACGAATGGTGGTTTCATTATATAGGTCTTGTTTAAAGCTTGAGCCGTATGTGATCGTATTCGAAGCATCTCCATATTTTATTGGCTTTCCCTTAAAACTTGGTATTTCTAATTCTTCAAGTCCAAAAGGAGAAATGATGTCAACATGCCAGAAGTCACCAATGGGTGAATTGATGCGGGAGTCATTGCCTACAGAAACTTCTGCTAGCCGCCTGCTGAGATTGGTTAGATTTGGAGCGAAGATGCAATGATCTGTTCCTGGTCAATGTGTATGAATGGCTCTATTCACGCACAGAAATGTGGGAGGAGTACTTCAGAATTCCTGCGAAATCTGACGGGAGAATAAACTTTTCTCCTCGAAAAAATCATGATGGATGTCGAGAATCTCGCGCTGAAGACGTGGGGAAAGTATAGATGCAATGGCGGGAAGCTGGATTGCGAGGATGGAAAATCACTTCTGGGGGATTACCAATACCAAGAGGAATTGAGATGCTTGTATACGAGCTGCAATGCTGCGTGGAAGAGGCCTGTCTATCATATCGATCCGCTTTCAAATCATACTCAAATGCGTCGCTACGTAGCAATGAAGAGTCCCGTACTCCAGTAATGGCGAATGCATGTTCAAAATATTGGAACCAGTTTCTCTCCTTGGAATTAGCCCTTCGATCCGATTCAATTGGGCTTGAAAAAGTGAAGGAGGAGGAAAATTCAGTAATCGCGGTCGGTTGTCGGTTTGTCGGTTGTCGGTTTATTAAGAAGGTTTATAGAGATATTCAGTTTATTCAGTTGAAAAAATTGAGTAGGTTTGTGATTTCCTACTGAAACAAAAGAGGTCTCGTAAATCGCAATTCTGTTAAATCATAGATACATGTTCAGAAAATGTATTAAGAGTAACAAACCATGGCCGAAAGGCCGGGAAAAGAGGAAATCCTGAAGTCCTATTTTTTGCGGTAGGATGTGCGGTTCTTTCGATGGCGATACAAAGCCGTAACAAGGTTTCTGGAAAATATTTATAATAAAGTGGGTGTGCTTTGCTGTTTTCGGTCAAGAGAAGCTTTCTTGTACAGGCGATCCTGCAGACGCGCGGGAACGAGTTTTTATTCAAATTGCAGGCCGTTGGCCATATCAGGCATGACATGGCTACGAAATCAAAAGTAGAGTGCGGCAGATGTCCTTCATTGCTTCACACGATCAAGATGAATATCGGCACTGGGGGGATTATGATAGTAAATTCATCATTCCAGTTCCTACAAAAAGATCAATGAAGGAAGGGTGGCTTTAAAGGTGGCGGAGAATTCAAAGGGCAAAAGATACTTTTTCATGCATTCTTGCTTTCGGCCAGAGCACAACGATGTATACGAGGCTCCTCGTTGATGTGATGTAAAGCTTTGGTGTGGAATTAGTGGAATGGAAGCGCTGCAAGACCAAAGGCCTTGTTGTGTGCTGGTGGAGCAACATGTTAAAGAAGCAGAGCCGGAAATAAAGAATTTTTAATATCGAGCGTACTGAGAGCATTAGCAACAGGTGGCAAGTATGATTTGCGGTTAGGTTAGCTTTTTGTACTCACCATGTGACGATGCGTAAAGAATAAAGACGGGAAGCAGGATGTATAAAGTTACGACCTCGCAGAAGATGGATTGCAAAGAATGGGAATTGATTAAACGGTTGAATCAATTTGCCTTTTTGCCGTTGGTAAAAGGGTTTTTCTTTGCCTAAATTATTAGTAGATGTACGTACCATTGATTTTCAATTACCAAAAACATCTAAGGATCTTGGGTTATCAGCCAGAAAGAGCTTTCTCCTCGCATGAAAAGAACTTAATCAGCACTAGTTTGAAGAAATTTTGTGAAGGTTGGAAGCACACATGGCTAACTGGGATGCCTACTCATTTCAATTGAGAACGATTTATTGTTTGTATTGGAGTGGATGAAAGTAGCCTTGGATGCTAGCGGCATGTTCAATGACAGTTCCGTTAAGAACTTTGCGCCGAGCTAGAAACAAATGCTTTAAAGATGTCAACCTTACGGATCTAGGGGAAAAGAAGCTTCAAAAATAACGAGGGGACAAGTAGCAGTAACGCATGGACTTAATCCAGAGTGCTTGATTCAGGAGATATTGATCAAAAAACAAAACCTGGGGGGTTGTTTTTTCCAATCCCCTAGTTAAAAATAAGAAAGATTAAGAATAAAGTATGGATTTCCGCCAATGAAAGTTGCTAACAAATACTTTCAAATTATTAGTATATTTGGAAGATCAACCCTAGCGCTTCAGATGAAAAACATTTTTTGGATAGTCTTTTACTCTTATCGGAGTCGTTCTGAAGAGCTGCAGTGAAAGGAAATGAAGCAATACCTTTCGGGTCAATACCAAATATTGCGATTTCGTCTTCTCGCAGGATTTTGAAGATGATCCTGAAAATAAGGAAGCTATCAGACCATTAGCTGGCAGCTACCGCCCTCTCAGACCGAATCGAGGCCACGCATTATTACCAAAAACGAGTAGGAAACTGACCGACTTTTGAGAGTATTACCGACTGGGATTGGCATAAAGGCAAATGGAAGAATGAAAGAAAGCAAGCAGCTTTCAAAACTGCCAAGGCTATACTCAGAAGATCGGTTTGATCGCCGAACTCAACGACCAACTCGAACGATCAATTATGGCCGGAGGAATGCAGACATATGGCAAGCTGAGATCGTCAATTTACAAAGTCTCATACTGGCGGCGCGGGATTACGCTTCTGTGATTCAGAAGACTTTATTTACTTCACCCTGGTCGTGCAAGCTTCGGGATTGTATGCTCGCAGGATGGTTCTCCCTACAGCAAGTTATTTCCGACAAAGAGCTTAGGCGGTAAAGGTGGACGTAAGTACTGTCGGACTTGTCAGAGATTTACAAAATGAAGAAGCCTCATCAAGCTGCCATCGCCAATCAGTCCTGATGGAATAACGATTTTTTACAGTAGAGGTAATTCTTACCTTCTCCAGAAGATTTCCAAGAAACCCTTCATTTGATACTTACTTCCGGGGCGGCGGAATATTTACCCCAGCCAATCTGGATGCATAAAATGAAGTTTTAAACTATTGGTGAACCCACACCTGCCCTTCAGCAGATGTTTCTGAGCTCTATTTTTGCTTTTCGGAATCGCCGGGGGTTTTGGGGGGAATAGATCTCTACAAAGCACCAAGGCTAGCCAGATGAGTGATTTTGGAAACCCGTGAAGTCTTTGGTCGCAACATCAATATCCAGGGCAACGAGCTTATTTCAAGGAATGAATCATGACGGAAATTCTTGTCTCCTCGACGGGACATTCTGGTATGGAATTAGATCTTTTCGTAGCTTGTAAGGATTGAAATCCGGAAAGCAATGTGATCAACCAACCTTGGTGAGAATTTTCATAGCTAAATGATTGACTTGAATATTTTTCACAGAATCATCCTAAGGCCGGATACATCTCTCCAGTCGAGAAGGTGGTGTCGGTGATGATGATATTACTTTTTGAAATAAAGCAACTAAGCCAAAATCTGTCATGTCACTGCTCAACGTAACACAAAAAGCGCGTTCGCGGAGAGCAGACAAGATCACTAGGAAAGCTCGAGTTGTTCTTCTATGATGGAATAAACAACACGTCAGGAGGAGAGTTTTCATACTAAATGAAGAGTCGATTCACACTTAGCCCGGTGATGAAATTTTTACGATCATTGCCTCCGAAAGACAGGTTATTTCTCAAAGTCTGTTCCTTACGCACGAAGGAAAACATCCAGATCGGCACGTAATTCAGATGGTTAACTTATTACCTTGTACCACTTGTGCTTGGATCAAATGATCTTAGATAGGTCCATTGTCTTAGAGATACTTTAGCGATCTGAACAAGGGCAGATATCCGGCCTGATATGCTGTGCTGAATTAAACAGGCTGGTTCAATTGCTAAAGGAATTCCAGCGATTGAATTCGAGGAGCTCTCATGCGGATGCTTCGAGTACAGGATGCATTAACGGATGACTAACTTCAACGTAGGGCACAATCTGCTGTAGGACTACTGGTTCTCAGGTATAGAATCGTGAACGATTGATTGCCAAAGGGGCTACAGGTAGCGCCAATTGATTGTTAATCCAGAATGCACAAATGAGAAGAAACACCAAGTAAACGACGAACTGAGTTTAAGGTGACTGAGATAAAGGAGTAATTCAAGTTTTTGCAGTTTCCGATTTCAAAAATTTCTTGTCCTTAGATATAGCGGTTGGTCTCAAAATTGACCAACGCTTTTTTAATCTCATTTTTTCAATTTCAATTCATCCCGCCGAATTCCATGGCAAATACTTACTTTGTGAAATGATGAGCGCATGATATGCAGACGAGGGTCTTGCTTCAAAGAAAGATGTGAATCAGGCTTTTCTTAGCCACGATAAGGGCCTGTTTTCCAAATGACTTTTTGCAAAGATCGTAGAAGTACCCCTTGGTAATGATCCTTGACTATTGTGTAATATGCATGCACGCAGGATGAGCAGGCACAAGTCCCTTTGGCTTTTTTATTGGAAAGAAATGGCGATATTGAGCGTTTGGAAAGGAATCGGTCAGGATGCAAATAATCTGAATTACTGATGATTTACTTTGCGTCGGAGCCATCAATAATTTCCTAGTTTCCTCTACATTGGAAGAATAAAAACCTATATTTCAGGAGAAGTCATCTCCCCATCATAGAAGGCACTGAAAGAAGTACTCTCAAATGCTGTCGAGGCAAAGGGAGGTCATTGCCGTCCTCCACAGCGGTGTGAAACTGCGACGTAGGCGATTTGGCTGGCGGCAGCACGATCTTGTTGAGATAGCACCGTATTGTCGGAAATGAGAAGAGATGAGGTTCTATACAATGAAACAAAATCACAAGCACTGGTGATGTGATAGTCGGTTTATCTTACTTTGGTTCAGGCAAAATTATGGAGATAAATCTAATGGTGGATGGGTTCCAATGGATGACCTTCTGCACGCCTGACATTTTCAATAAAGTATTGAAACAAATATCCTGATCGTATTGAGTCTCCTTGCTATGTTTCCAGGAAGATTTGATTTATTCAGAGCAATACAATCTCACCGCATCAGCTCCGCGAGGGATCCTGTAAAATATGGGAAACTAGTTCTATTTCCCTACCCGTTACTTATGCGCCGATCATGCGTTGCATATTGAATTATTTGAGCCAAAAGCATTCATGGTTGGTTCATTGCTGGTGGAGCACAAACCAAAGTTTTACCCACACTTCGTCGATGAATTCTTGGACATGTGATTCAGGTATCCTTTTTTCGAAAACCCCTTTGGTTTAAAATCATCCAGAGGAAAGCAAAACTGACGTGGAAAGAAAGGTACAAGGTCGTTCGACCATGGGGAATCGAAGGAAGTTATACTTGACGAAGATATGCTGAGAGATTCATCGATATCGCATCCCTCCCACG
>Ga0163217_1104086_pt1 | contig 10585 bp, 13 predicted proteins | sample SynspAceP_FD_185933 | JGI IMG/M metagenome (GOLD analysis project Ga0163217, IMG submission 185933) | Saline lake microbial communities from Ace Lake in Antarctica - Synechococcus sp. Ace-P (PacBio error correction) | ecosystem: Environmental > Aquatic > Non-marine Saline and Alkaline > Saline ... | reverse complement strand
GCGGCAAAGCTGCAGGTTCCCACCGGCGATGCGATTCCAAAAATCCCAGCAGGAAAGGCGACATCCCGGCGTTCGACCCCAGCTGTACAACCAGATCTGTTTCGCCATCGCGGCGCGCCACTAAACTCCCGCCCCGGCCACCGGCTGCAGCACTCCGCCGAAGCTGGCGATGGCAGACCGGCCTGCACCGCAACCAATCAGCAAGGTCTACCGCCAACTCGAAAATGACGGCTGTTGTAGAGGCCATGGCTGGTTCCGGCATTTGTGCAGCGACACAGTCAGAAGTCCCGCGAGCTCAAGTCGCGCCGGGGCTCTGCGCAATTCCGCCGTCCGCCCCGACATTGGTACCGGGAAGTGCGGAGTCGTCGACGGGCTGCTTTAATGCTCCCCGTTGCCAACGCCTCCTGCAAGCAAGCCCGCGGAGCTTGATCACCCCCGCCGAATGTATTCGGACCTGGCCGCCTTCCGCTGCGGCGCCCGGGTGCTGGTCTCCACACCCGGGAGGAACTCGGCGCCTCCCTGTGCATGCGCCTCGAGGAGTGTGCAGCCTGTTCTGGTAGTGCCGGTGTGGAAGTGGTTGCTTTGTGATGCTACGAGGAGACAACGTAGTTGTGTGGGTTGTGAAGTCCGTTTGTGTGTCAGCGGCCTTGATAACCTCTTAGCAACGGCACCGTGGTGGGTGATCTCCCCAGTCCGCTACTTCCTGGCAGACCGTCGAAGAGCGGCGCATCGCATACTGGGGTTGCGGGCGGTGCTGCAGTGACCCTACTAACAATGATTTCCGCCACCGGAGTCGACCTCTCAAGGAACTGCGCACCTTTTGGCAGCTGCGTGTGGTTGGTGAGCATTCAGCCCGCATCCTTGGGGCCGGCCGAGGTGATTCTCCGCAGTGCGCCGGCAACCGATCTGCTTGGGTGAAATGACCCGCTCAACCCGGATGTCGAAGAGGCAGTTCCGCTCTTGCTTGGCCGCCTTGCCCCCTCTGCGTGCCGCCAGCATGTTGCCTCTGCGACAGGCCCAGTTTTCGCCGCTGGTTTGAAGCAGACCCTTTGCGCCAGAATTTCGTCCAGCTGATGCGCCTGCCCCAGTGGATTGCACTGTGCCCAGAGTACCTGGGCTGCCACCTCTATCGACCTTGCTGCGAAGGAATCGGCCCTGACCTCCACCGCCCGACGGCCTCCCTGCGATCGGGAGTCAGCCCAGGGCCGGCTGAGCTGCCTCGCCCCCCTCCAGCAGGCCTTCCCCGTTCTTCTCCCGTCCACCTTTCCCGTCCTGCTTGGGTTCCTCGTTTCCGGCAAAACTGCCTGAGCACGTGGGGCCTGGCCGAAATCTTTTCCGGGGGGGATCATCCGCGATTGCGCGAAACCTGCCGCCCGTGGCAACCTGGAGATCCTGCTCTAGCTATCCGGGGATTCCACGCCCTGGTTGCCTTGCATCGGCTTCAGCCACCGGCTCTGGACCAGCTGCTCTCCCATGAGCTCTCCTCCATAGCTTCGCCTGCGGCCATGCTTCTTTAACCAGGCTGGCCCGCAGCCTCACCGGCGTGGAAGCATCCACCCGGGCGCCAGGATCGGCTCCGGGGTGTTCATCGACCACGGCATGGGCGTGGGTGATCGTGTCGAAACCTCCTAGATCGGCAACGCTGCCTCCTCCTACCAGGGCGTGGGACCCTGGGCCAGGCACGGGCAAGGTGCACGGCAAGGCGTCACCCCACCCTGGGGCTGAGAACGTGGAGGTGTGGGCGCCGGCGCCAAAACGTGCTTCGGGGCGTCAGCGTTGGATCGAACCACCCGCATCGGCGCTGGGATCGGTGGTGCTGCATGGACGTTTTCAAAAACCCGACAGACCGTTGGTGGGCATCCCTGGCCGGGTGTGCATCAATCGGGGTGCGCATCGAATCCCCCGGGCCCACTCCAAGCTCCTGCCGGATGCGGAAGCCAGCGGTGATTCGCAATCTGGATGGAGCGCATCGACGCGCTCGAAGGCGACCCAGCCGTCTGCAGCACTGTCTGCGCGAGGTGGCCGCGGCGTCCGCTGCAGGAAGCCTGCGGCGGCACCTCCCAGAACCTCTAAGGATCGCGAAATCATTCCAGTTCCCGGCGAGGATGCTGCCAGTGATTTCCGCCGCCACCAGCACCAGGCAACTGAAGCGGGGCGGGGCCGCTGGGCGGCTCGGCTTCAGCCGGTTGGCCACGGCCGGGGCTGTTTTCCATGTCGCCGGGCTTGTAACATGACATTGAATAGATCACATTTGCGGCGCATCGAAGTCCTTCATGTCGAGGAACATGTCGTAGCCCTCGGTTTCTTGCTATTCGGATCAGGGGGATCTTTCTGGCCGTTTAGCCGCGCAGCCCCACCCGGATTCACGCCAGGGCGCATGGCTGTGTAGATGCTCGCGCAGAGGGTGTCTCGATCTGCTGGAGGATAAAGAAAGCTCGGCCTCGCGCATTCAAGTTTGGGACTGGGATGATTCCACCTGGCTTTCCTTGAGGGTCATAGGCATTGTCCGCAACTGCTCGCGCAGGAAGGCCTGAGCTCCTCCATCGACAGGCCCTCAACTGCTCAGGCGTTGAGATCGGCCAGCAGATAAAACGAATATCCTGTCCACCTTCGAGACAGACCGGGCCAGCATCCCACTCCTCCGAGGGCAGGTCGGGGTGACGTAGGGCCTCGACGACGTCGTCCATGCGTGCGCTCCGCGTAGCCGATCAAACCTCTTGCAGCTTCAAGCTCCGGCCCTCCAGAACACGGCGGCGTTCTGGCATACACGGCACGGCCGCTGGTTGTTCATCCACTTCGTCGTACTCGAACACCTGCTTTGCGGATGTCGTAGTAGTAGGTTTCGACCTTTTTCTGTGCTCCCTCGGCGAGCGTGTGAGCCATGCCCGATTTCGATCGGGCATGTCCTCTTCCACCCGGTAAGGCATTCATCAGGAACCGGGCCACCGGATCCCCACCGAAGATGCGCAGGAAGGTTGTCTTCCAGCGAGAGGAAGAACGGGTGCTGGCCCGTGGGTCCCCCTGGCGGCCGGCGGCGGCCCACGCAGCTGGTGTCCACCCCGTCGCGATTCATGGCGTTCGGTGCCGATCACGTGCAGGCCGCCAGGCCTGCCGCAACCCGGTTCCTCCTCTCTTGACCACGCCATCGTATCGGCCGCACCCCGGTGATAGCTGAGCGCGAGGCTCTGGAATCTGGGCGTCGTTCGGGTGGGGGCCTTCTTCGGCCGCTTCTGGCCGATGCGGTCCTTCGAGTTTCAAGCACGAGAGGGCTCCCCGATCGCCCAGGCCTTGACCAAGTTCCCTTGCCAGCTCCACCAGGGATTGTTCGGTGGCGGTCGGTGAGGGCGCAGGGGGTAGGGGCGCCGATGGCGCGGCTCGCTGGGGGCATGGGCCAGGCCGGAGGGGCTGCTTGCGAAGCCCACCGCCGGCCAGGCCTCCCGCGGCAGTGGAACGGGGGACGGTGGCCCTCCTCCGGACGGCACCAGGCGTCGGCAGCAGCACCTCGGCAGTTTGAGGCGGGCCATGTTAATCGCTGTTGCCACCGAGGATGATGTCGTTTGCCGCGTCCAGCCATGTGTTGGGCGATCCGTGGACGGCCCCGGCCCGGCCCGGCCTGGGGATGATCTCAAGCCTCCCGCTCCACGTTCTCCGGCTTTGTGCGTTCAACAGGTTGTGGGGGATGGCCCTGTTCGGCAAGAAGTTCACTGGAGCAATTCGGAATTTCTCCACGCTGCGTGGTTCCCACCAGCGCCGGCCATCGGCCGGTTGGATGCCAGCGGTTTCGGGCGGCCACGGCGCGCCATTTTGGCGGCCTCTTCTTGTACACTTGATCCACCAGGTCAGGCGTGAATCGGGTGCGGGTCGGTGGGTACAACGGTCCACTTACGAGCTTGTAATGTTTCTCGAAATTCACTTCTTCGGTCTTTGGGCGGTGCCGGTCATGCCAGCCAGAACGCGGATAGAGCAGGAAGAAATCTGATAGGTGATGCTAGGCAAGAGTCTGCGTTTCCGGTTGAATCGGCCAGGTTTTTCCTGGCTTCAATCGCCTGGTGTTTGGCCGGTCGCTCCAACGGCGACCAGGCATTACGCCCGACCAGTGAACTCATCGTCGATCACGGCATCCGCTGCCGCTCGCACGATGTAGTTCACATCCTGATGAACAGGGATTTTGCGGCCTTGAGGGTGCGTTTGGGTTGATGTAAGTGGGCCCAGGATCTGCAGGATCGAACAAAGATCCTGAAACATTTAGCAGCTTCTTCTGCCTCCGCGTAGCCCTCCAGTCCGGTGAGCGGTCAGCGTTGCGCTGTTGTTCATCTAACCTCGTAATTCACCTCTGGGTCAGATCCCGTCTTTGGAGGTTCCTTTCGGCCCGCAGTAGCTGATCGGGCGATCTTCGGCAGCCGTCGATTACTTTTCCTGGGGCCTCTCGATCTGGCCTGAAATGATCAAGCGTGTGTGTCGCCGCTTCATCCACCAGAATGGAGTCGACCTCATCGAGATCAGGTTAATTGAAAGCTTCTGTTGTTACTACCTCTTCCGATGTCAGTTGGAACATGTTGTCGCGCCAGATAGTCGAAGGCCCAGCTCACTGTGGTTGCATAGGTGATGTCACAGGCCGTAGTTGCGCCGTTCGCTCGGACGGCGGGCATGTTTCTGTTGGATCAGCCCCACCGAGAGGCCAAGGAAGCGATGCACTGGCCCATCCCATCGCATCGCGGGCGGGCCAGGTATTTCGTTCACGGGGGATCACCACGTGCACCCCGGCTCTCGGTGAGGGCTGTTGAGGTAGGCCGGGCAGGGTGCCACCAGGGTTTGCCTTCGCCTGGTCTTCATTTCGGGCGAATCTGTGGGCCTTCGTGCAGCACCATGCCGCCGATCAGCTGCACGTGCGAAGTGGCGCCATGCCAGCACCCGCTTGCGGCTTCGCGCCGCACCACCGCAAAGGCTTCCTGGCAGCAACTCATCAAGCAGCTGGCGCTGCTGGCCGGGGATTCCGCCTTTCGCCAAGCATCTCCTCTTTGAAGCTGGCAGTCTTGCCACGCAGCTGGTCGTCGCTGTATGGGCGATCTCCTCCCTCCAGCAGGTTGATGTCGCACCACGTGAAAGCGCTTCAGCTTGCGGGGCATTGGGATCAACCCCAGCAGGAATTTGAGCATTGCAAAGCTGGCCACCTTATTGGCTTCAGGCTTATCCACCGCTCTGAACTCGAAACGTTTGCAAGAAGCAAGGCAGGGCAAGGAGGTTTGGCCTCACCAGCGTCCGCTAATGACGGCTCAAGGCAGGCGGTCTGCGGCAGATTGGAAAGGGCTGGCCGGTGAAGCTTTGAGGATGGCAGCCGGCCCTGGAACGCCATGCCTGCCCGCCCTACCCTCTGCTGAAGCTGTGTCCTTGGGGCCCTTGCGGGCCATCAGGCTGATCGCCCACGACGCTTTGAAGCTGCGGCTGCTTTTGGGCCGTCTTGGCGCCCTGCAGCAGTTTCTCGATGCCACAGCTTCTTGGGCCTGCGGGCCGCAGCCGCCACGACCTTGCGCCGCATGCTGGGGGCAGCAGCGCCGTGTGTGAGTGCCTGGCGGGCGAGGGGCGAATTGCTCGGCTTTGCAGGAGCCAACCAGCGATGGGGTGTACGAAGCTTGGCTCTGGGACGTGCGTGGTGGCCGAGCAAGCCAGGGTCAGGGCTGGGGCCGCAGCATTCGTCAGAGGAGTTTGCTGCACGCACCGGGGCGATTTCAAGCGCTGGTTCCCGAGCGGATCTACCTGGATTGACGACCAGGAGCTGGCTTCTACGAGCGGACTCTGGGTTTCAGCTACTGGCCACGCCCAACTTGCTGCGTGCGCGACGATGGGCTGATGTTTAAGCGGATCAGAGATCGAAACTCTCGTACTTTCTCCTTGGCAAGGAGATGCTCTACCACTGAGCTACATCCGCGATTCGACGCTTTCCGCCCCGAAATCAAAGAGCATGCCCTAAAGGGTCCCCCCAGTCAAATCAGATGGAGCTGGTGCCGTCGCTGCGGGTCGTCTAAGTTCAAGTCCATGGACACTCGCGTTGTCGTCCCAGAGCCTCTGGAACAATCGGGAACTCTGTGGACCCTCGCGCACACAGGCGGATTTCAGTCAGTCTCCAGCAGTTATTGGCTTCTGGCTGTTTCCCGTACCATTTGCCAGCAGTTAATTGATTGTCGTTGGAACGAACTGCAAGCCGGCCTGGATCTGTTAAGGCCGGCCAAGCCTTCAGCAGTTGATGCGCTGTTGTTCAAAAAATCGCTCAAGGCACCCGCCCTTAGTGGGTGCACATCAGAATTAGGGACGAATAGCTCATCACTTCGAAAGACTCCTTGTCGTCTCCGGGCTTCCACATTCTATTGCCCCCCATATTTCAGGGAACCATGGGCTCGAAAGCAATTGCTCTTAAATGGCTAGCAATTAAATAGCACCAGTCAGATGCTGGGCTCCTTTGCCTACTCTGGACCTGGAAAAACACCACATCTGAACCATATGATACCACTCAGGGCTAGAAAACGCTAATCTGAAACTACAAAAAATGGCCAGTCATGAGCTGATCAAAGTATTCCAGCCAAAAGCTGCAGATTTATTCATTAGTTGGGGAAACCACTCTCATTCTTCGAATTCCTTAATACATAACAAAATGAGCAACACAGCACTCATTCGCCGCATTCACCGTGCAAAGACGGGCATATTTTGGCTCGCCATTCTATCTTGAGTCGGGTACCGGGTAGTGGGCAGTAGGTCGCGATGCCCAAAGTAGTGATACCAGTCGTTCTTGCGCAGGGCTCGCGCCGATCATAGACATTTGAGCTATCTCCTTTGGCCCCCAACGAATTCCCGAAAGCGTGTTAAGGCACTGTCATCTATTCGCAGCCAACTGAGGGTATATAACCTTGCCGGGCAAACGAGTGTGGGGGCTTCGTTTGAGCACCTGTGAATGCATGGAGTCAATCGCCAGTGGTACGTAATTTTTTATAGGTGCTCTGCTACCTTGACGCACCAACACGTCTCTTCATGGGGGGGGGGCTGGCATGTCTCGTGGAGTTGCTTCGGTGATACAGCAGAAACCGGCAATGAGAACACTGCCTTCCATCCGAAGTCTCCCTATGCGTCGCCAAATAGCAACAGCCTTCTGGCAGGTGGCAAACTATCCGTGAGCCTATTGGTTTATTCTGCTGTCACGGGTATTCTTTTGCCAACCACGAATCTTACCTCTCTCGCTCAGGCCTTCCACGCTTTTGTTGAACCGAAGATCATTGAAGGAGTACCGAGCATCAAAGCGGGGAGATTAGTCCTGAGTTAAGACTCGGCAATCTCGACATTTTGGCGCGACTGGGTTGGGGCGGCCTGAGTATGTTGCTGGCCATGCGCACCATTTTGATGCTTCCAGGCCCCAGAGCCCAAGGACTACTTAATTGGCTCGGGTGTTACCACAATCACTGCTGACGTTTGTTACGGCCTGGCCTTTTTGTTGCTGCGGGTGGACGTAGAAACCTACCCCTATCAGCGACGCCACCTTCCTGCGGGCCAAGTGATCTTAGATACTCTGCCATGGATCCTAGCCTCATCGCCGGCCGATCTCGGCTGGAAGGCTCAGGTGTCACCGGCTGAGGATCGTCCAACGAATGCTACGAAGAGGAGATCATTCTAACCAGGATAAACTACGTCTCGCGAATCCCTGGTTTTTGGTGACCTTCACTTCTCCAATCAAACTTTAACTTCTAGGCCCAAAAACGCATTGATCTACTAGGAATTACCGGTCAAAGAGGGTTCCGGTCTTGCGGAACTTACTGCACTAGGAGAGTTGTGAGTTACATGGGCAAATACAGGCGGACGCGCCAGCAGCTTCAACTCACATACCGCCTCGGACCAACCTCTATCAGGAACCCTCGATGAACGCTATCCACAGCTGCGAATGAAACCTTGCCAAGCACTATGGCGGATGTCACGAGATCGTACCAACCTGGTGAATCCGCGATCATCCAATAAGAGATCGACAAGACGCCCGCATACAATTTGGCACGTATTCAGCTCCAAGCGTGGAGCTACTCTCAAACGGAAGTCGTGACCCGGAGAATAGGCTGATGAATCTATGAAACTACTGAATACACAGCCAATTCCTGACGCTCTGTGAACCCTTCGCCTTATCGTGGGCGAAGCGTGGCGCGCTCCTTTGCGACCACTCGAGCAAGTTCCGCATTTGTCTATCGGTTCCTCGAGAGGATGCCAGCCCTTTACAAGTGGGTGTTGTATGGCTTGCTGCTAGATAAATATACAAGAAGGAGATAGAGCTATTTTCTTCTTTTCCTGCCAGCCACTATGGTGTTGCCATCCTTTTATGCCTGCTGGGGATCGGGGATCTACTCTACTGTAAAGGATGGCCTGATTAAATGCACATAGCTACAATTGTCTCAGGGACACTACGGCTGTTTCAACCGCCATGAATTCCCCACAGGGGGCGAAATCTTTCGTAAGCCCGCAAGATTTCACACGAGCCTTGGCCCGCATTGATCGGCGCCGCGCTTGCACCCAACGCTCGGACACGCATCTTGCAATTTTTTTTTTTTTTCTTCAAATGCGGACCAGACCTCGACTCGCTTCGCTGATGGGGCCATCCACGTGATTATGTGATGAGATGCAGTGGTCTTTGACTGTGGATGACAAAGCTCACAAGGAGAAGTCGCGGGGTAGCCGGAGAATGTCGTGATAGTCCGCAGGCCGGCAACAGGACCGCGTCAGCGCAATAGGCTCGTAACGCGCGTTCATGAACTCACCGCCAGCACCTGGGATTGGAATGGTATTCACTTGGGAGCGGTGAAGGCACTCAGGGCTCGAGATCGGCTCCTCCAAGTTGACAATGTGAACACCCATTCGTAAGGATTGATCCCCGCTACTTCCCGTCCAGCGGATGTTAGGAACCGCTCCTGGGGATCCCACCGAGCCAAGGGAAAGACTGGGGCTGGACGGCTCCTACCACCACACTGGAAAGAGTTGGTGGCAGAATTATTCGGGGTCGGCCTAGCGACAAGGGAAGAAGCTGCGAGGAATCCATTTCTAAGGCGGGAGGGGATTTGACGTTGTGGGTCAATGGAAAAACCCCACGACGAAAACCCTTGTCATTAACATACAAAAGCAAACAGCTGAGTTCCTTGAAACCGTGGTCTTTCTGTGCCTGCTTTTCTGCAAAAGGCACTCAGAGATGTGAAGCTCCTAAAACGGGCCGTAGGCCTCAGATGTTGCCGCACTAATACGGATCCAATTTTCGTAATGGCGTGCGAAGACCGGTTGTGAGTCCTCTGACCCGAGGGCGATGGCTGGGGCGCTGCTGATCCACAGCTTCACCACCCCGAGCCAGTCCGCCCAGCCTGAGCATTGAGAGGGCCGGACGAAGAGAAAGCGTTCACGAAGACCGGGCTGGACGCAACCCCCCGATGGCACGTTCAAGATCGGAACGCTACAACCGGCGCAAGACGTGCGGACGTTGTCACAGCCAAGGCCTCAATAGGGTTTAGGGAGGAAGCCCTCGGCAAGCGATTGGGAACCAAAGCGGCACCGCCTCAGCGCATGCGATAGAGCCGTAGCGCGAGCATCGGGTCAGTCACCGAAAGCTGGAGAAACGGCATTGCTGGAGAGCGTGGGTTAGGCGATGCACTATGCTCTTGAGGGGTGTCCAAAGGCAAAACCGCCACCATGGGCGCAAGGACAAACGCAGAGCGGAAGATATCGACAGGGAGCCGGCCTGCCGTCGGAAGGCATCGGGAAGCCCGGCCGCAAAACTCACGATTGCAATTTAGGGGTCGCCTACAGAGCAACGTTGCTCGCACAAGGTTCTTGATCGATTCTTGTAGGCGGGCGATTTCAGCCACCATCAGGTCAGGAACCGAAGTGACGCTCGGATCGCACATCCAGCCCCAGTCACACCTGCGGTCTTGGGGGGCGGATCTGAGGTGCACCTAACTAGGCCGTAGCCAGTCGGAACTGAAATCACATCGCGACGCAGAGTCGCAGGTACGAAATAGGCGAGGTACATAAGAATGATATGGCCCCGTCATCAACAGAGCTGCTCACTAGATAGCTAGATGAACTCCGAAAATCAGAGGGCAGCAAGCGCCTGGCTTGGTTTGCATGGAGGAGAGCCACCGCAGAGCGGTGGCACAGAATCCGAATAGTGTTGTCGGGATGTCCGCACTTCTCACACGCGGGTTTATGTCAACCCAGGGAGCTCACAGAGTGACGCTGCAGTCGGTCTGGGTAATCACATGTAGCCGGTGTGGAGGGGCGGGTGACAACGGCCCGGCCATAGAAGGATTGTGCATGATAACCACATGGCAGCCTCCCCGGATCGCGAGTCCATGTATCGACTTTCGGGGTTTCACGCGGCAGCACTGTTGGCGGTTTTGGGGGCCTTTGACAGCCTCTACGCTGCCTTTCACTCTCGAGACCAGAATGCGCCCGTAAGTGCACAGTCGACGCAGAAGTCGACGGGACCAACTCAGCTCTAGAGTAGGCTCACTCTAGCGCAATGTAGAATCGAATAATAACGGCGATAGCCACCTCGGTCGTACGCAGCGCTAAAGGC
>Ga0163217_1063042_pt1 | contig 10585 bp, 9 predicted proteins | sample SynspAceP_FD_185933 | JGI IMG/M metagenome (GOLD analysis project Ga0163217, IMG submission 185933) | Saline lake microbial communities from Ace Lake in Antarctica - Synechococcus sp. Ace-P (PacBio error correction) | ecosystem: Environmental > Aquatic > Non-marine Saline and Alkaline > Saline ... | reverse complement strand
CAGGAGCCGGCGCTGCAATGCTGGCGATGAACCCCTGGCCCAGCTCGATCCGCGCCTGGCGGTGGAAGCTGGCTGCCCTGCTGCTGCGGCCAGGTCACCGGGTCACGGAGCCCTGTTTGCTCAGCCTGCACCGCCCTGATCTCGCGGTTGATTTCGGACCGCCCACAGGTGGGCCTCGGACCTCGCTGAGTTCGCGGAAAGAACTCGGCTGACGTGGGCGACACGACCCTCTGCGGAAAAACTCGAACGCCCGACCTGCTGCGCTGGCTCTACGAGCCCGATCCCCGACCTGAACCCCGCCGCCACGCGGGATCGGGTCCACCATTGACGACACAGAGACCAGTGGAAGCTGCGTGCTCGCCGCCCCGCTTGTTCTAGAATCCCGGACCCTGCTGCAAGAGTCGACCCTTCTGCCGCCTGTTGCTCGGTGCTGCCCGGCCTGATCCATGGCGGGCGGCTGGATGGGGCCAGGTTCGCGGCGGCAGCGATTCACCGTCGCTCGGACCCGCTACTGCTGCCGCACGCCCTCGCGGCCTTGGCATCACCGTGGGCATCGCCCTGCTCGGTTGGGCCTTCTCAGCTGGCCCAGGGGCTGGTGGGTGGGGTGCTCAGCTCACGCATCGGGTGCTGGTTTCGAACCTGGCTGGGCGTCCTGGGGGCGCCTCATGCGTCCATTTCCGGCGGTTTCTGAAGGGCGGTGCCGCGGTTGGCGTACTCCACGGCGGAATTGCCTCTGGGGCTGCATGGGTTGTTTGCAGTTTCGTTATGGGGGGTTAGAAACCGGCCGTGGAGTGCTGGCCATTCGACCGTCCCTATGCCTGCCCTTTTGTGCAGCCGAGGTGGTGAGCGACCTCCTGCTCGATGCCTTGCCCACCCGCCCCCCTCCAGGCCCTGGCGCAGCGGCGGCCCGGCCCGCCCGCAGCGCCGCCCCTGCTCACCGCCCTGGACCGGCCTGCTCTCGCCCTGGGGACCCTTCACGACATACGGGCGGCTATCGCTCGGAGGATGCGCCCTGCGCAAGTGCCACCCTGCTTCGGGGTTTTCTTCGGCTCAGGACGTCTCTCGGGTGGGCCTCGCAGGCACGGAATATTGTCGCTCGCAGACCTAGACGCCAGGTCGTTTTTGACAATTTCACGACATCTGGTGAACCGGCCTCAATGGGCGCTGCTGGCGGTTGAGCTCTTGTCGCCTACGAGTTCCCTGGGCTGCGGGCCCTGGCGCCACCGCTGGGGCATGCCGATGCCGTTGTGTCAAGTTTGACGACCGAGGCTGGGGCGTCTGAGGGCCGGCACGGCGGGACCTGGCTACTGGCGCCTGCTCGGCCGGGGGTAGAAACTGTCGTTCCCGTGCTTTGCGTGCTGGTTAGCAAGACGACTGGTCCCTTGTGAGATCAGCCTTCTGGCCGGAGCCTTGCTGGTCGCTGGCAGCCCGCTGCCGCCACTGCACCAAACTGGCCGGCGGTGCTTGGTGCTCTGCGCCCTGGGCCCCTGGTGGCCACCACCCTGGGCCTACGCTGCTGGCCGCCTGCGCTAGGCGGTGGGCGTGGCGCCCGCTGCTGTTGCTGCTGGTGGCAGCCACCGGCCCTGAGGGTCGCCTGTCTGTTGCGGGCCGGTTTCGTGGGGCATGGGCCGGCGTGTGGCCCAGCCTACCGCTCACCGCGCCTGTCTATTAGCTGCTCGTCTTCCGCATTTCTCAAGTCCCCGGGGGTCATGTCACCGCGGGCGTTGGCCAGCTGGTTTCGCGCTTTGTAACACAAACCTCGGTGTTTGCTAGGCCGGGCTGCTCGCTGCGACGCGCCTGCGAAAGACACCAGGTGATCAAACTCGTGGCACTCCGGGCGGAGCCGAAGTGGCCCTGAGCTGCTCGGAGATGTGGTCCGCGCGTTGGGCCCTGCTCTACGGCCGCTTCACGTGGCCTGTTTCCCCTTCCTTAACCTGGAGCGCTGACGGACGTGTGCTACTATCCGGTGCTCGATGTGATCTGCGGGAAACCGTGGTGGTGCGGTGCGGTGCGGGGCCCGCGGGCGGTGGGGGCAGCCTGCCTGTGGAGGCCCCAGTTCGTTTGCCGTCGATGGGAGCTGATTGCCACCTTGATCGCGGTTGTATTTTTGCCCTGTCTGGACCCTTGCTGGGAGAAGATCTCAAGCGACCGGGTCCGACAGCGAGGGCTGCTCTCGGGCTGAACCCCGCCCTGCTCCCGCGATGCCCGAGCGATTCCCCGCAAGCTGGTGGTGCTGGGTGACAGCAGTGCCTACGGGCGTGCGTGTGGCGATCCGGACGAGGGTTGCGCTGGTGCGGAGGCGACTCGCGCCGAGCACGTAGGGATCGCTCAAGCTGCCCGTGCGGGGCCCGCAGTCGCTCTACAAATACTTCGTGTGCGCCGGCGATGGACTCGACAGGTTTGGACAGGCTCGCCCTTGCCCTCCGCGGGCGCAGAGTCGGGGTATGCGCGCGGCGAGAATCTAGCCCGCGCCCAGCTCCCCCTCCAGTACGCGGGTCCTGATCAACATCGGCTTCAACTGAGCAGCGGCTCTTCGGGTCGGGCGCCCTCTCGGTTGGCCGCACCAACTGGGCGCCAGAGGCTTCCTCTTTGGCCTCGTCTAGGAGCAACTGTTGGACGCCAGGCCAAGCACCAGGCGCTGCGCGCTGTGTTTTTTATGCTTGAGTAGATACGCGCGCTTGTGCGCTCGCGCGCTGGGACTGAGCCGGAGTCTCCTGGTTGCTTGTCGCGCGCTATTGCCCGGCCTCGTTTTCGTATCTCGCTGAGTCGCCGGGAGGCGCCAGGCTCTTCAATCGCGCGCTACCTAGTCTAATGCGCTCCTTCCTCGACTTGAGAGTGAGGCCTTGACCCTCGAAGAGGGACGTTGCCCTTTCCTGCGCTGCTGGAGGCCCTGCTGGGCGATTCCGCCTGTTGCGGGCTGATCGACGGCGGATGGTGGCATCTCAATGTGGAGCGGGCCATCAGTCGGATTCTCTCCTTGAGCGAGATTTTGGTGCCGCACGTGGGCCGAGCCCTGCTTGCGTTTGGCGCGGGTCTCGGATAGCCCGCTTGAGTGGTGTGTGTCGTTGCACGCATACGCGGCCGCTGCAAGGCTGGGGCGGTCTTCCCTCGCAGAAATTGAGGGTGGAGCAAGAAATCTCCCCTCTGTTGGGGGATGCGCTGAAGCGGGTCCAACCCCTCGTACTGGTACGGGAGTTGGTGGTGGGAACACACGGGACTCCGGACACCTAGGAACTCCACCGGACAGCACCATCCACCGAACCACGCCCGCCCGCTCCAAGAGCACGTCCCATGCCAGCGGAGTGACCACCTACGCCAGCCTCAAACCCCCCTTGCTGGGCCGTTATCCGACCGGCGGAGTCCTGCCGGGACCAACCCACGAACGCAAAACAGAGCATGGTGGTGAACTCAACGCTTCCCCTGTTAGCGAGAAGGTGGGGCTGATCGCTCTCAGGTTTTCCAGCCGCAGCACAAACCTTGCCCTTCGACGATTTAGGATGCAATATGCGAGCCTTGCTTCTCCGACATTCGATCAAGGCGATCGATAATCGCTCTGTCAAATCCCCGCGTCAAGGCTAACGGGTTGCCTCCGGGGCTCCTGTGCGCGCAGCTTTCACCCCACGATTCACCTACATTCCCGTGTGGGATCACATGCGCAGCACCACCTTGCGCGACGCAGCACCCGCACTCTTGCTCGCTGAATGCGACGCTCCTGCTGGTCCGCGATAGCACTCCATCGCCGCGCGGCCAGACCCATGCAGCAAAGAATGCCTGCGACCAGCAGTTGCCGGCCCTTGACGGCAAGGCACTGCGGCAGCGCATGGCGCTGCCAACACGGAGGGCTCCGCTCTAGAGAGAAGGGACCTCGCGCCCTCCACCTCGTTGCACTGCAGGATGCGTCGCAAGCACCTCCGCACGTGCCCGCTCGAATCCGGGCCACGGGAGGAATTCCTCTCTGGCCCTGGTCTTCGACCTGCTCGAAGCCCGCAGACCCCCCACCCCTGCCGCCACGACAGCCAGGCTTGAATCGCCCTGCTGCGAACCCGCACGGCCCAGGAACTGGCTCAGCGGCTGCGTGCCTGGAGACGCGCTCGACCCGGACCTCCGCCGAACTGCGTGGAAGGACGAGGATTAGATTTTGGAGGCGCCAGCGTGCGTGGCGCACTTGCAGCTCTCCGAGCTGAAAGCCCTGGGCCTTCGCACGGTCCGTGGGTTGGCCAGCAACTGCGCTTTGAGACGTTCAGTGTGGCCTCAAGCTAGCGGCCTCGAACTCGGGCGCGGGCCGAACTCGGGCGAGCTGTTCAGCCCCCAAGAACCGGAACAGTCATGCAGAGCGCTGCCGTCGGCGTCGTGCGCGGGCTAGCGGTCAGCAGGCAGGGGCCAGGCGATCGCCAGTAGCGGCCGCGATCAGGGCTGCCAGACGTTGACCAGCTCGTTGTGACTCAGCCAGCCGATTGCGCTAGCGCGCCTGAGAGTGGCGCCGATCAGGGGCTCTCGATCAGAAAGCGTTCCTGCCAGGCAGGTGGGCCCACCAGACGTTGTACAAACCGGCCAACGGCCGGCCGGCAGAAGAGAGCAGGCCCAGGGGCCCAGAGCAGCAGGGCCAGGCAGCCACACTGGCGCACCAGGGCGGGCCAGGTTTTTCCACCTCAGGCCTGATTGCCCCCTCGGTCTGCCAGCCGGAAGCTCCCGCCTGGCAGGCTGTTCCGTGTAATCAACACTCCATGGTGCGGTGGCAGTCCCAGTCGCTCGTGGCCGTATCTCTCGTTCTGGCACTCGACGGTGTCAGCCATGCCTTCGCGCGGCCAAACACTGAGGCGCTCGTATTACACAAGAAGCCCCCTAAGCACACAGTCTAAGGCTACCGGTGTGCACGCCGCGCGCCTTTACAGAACGCTTCCTACCGCGGGTGGTGAGGCGCGGAGGCCAGGCCTGAGCTGCACTCTCGAGGATTCGCGCGAAGCCCCAGACGTACTCACGGTCACCGCCGCCGGACCGAGCTCGCGCGGGTTCGGCCTAGCCCCCCGCTTGCTGCTTGCGGCGATAGCCTAGCCTGGTCACCGAGCGTACCCCTCGTTAGCTCTAGCAGGAAGCAGCACCACCGCAGCCACGCCGTCCGCGCCAGCCCAGGGTCCCCAGAGCAGGCTGGGCCGAGGATTTTTGCCGGCCATGGACCCAGCCGGGCAGGGGTGAGCCAGGGGCAGGGCGCTGGCCAGGGCGATCAGTTGGCGGCAGTGCATGTCCCCAGGGCTATGAAAGCCAGTGCACAAGGGTTGGCCGCGCTCGACGAACTCCGATCAAGTTGGCAGTGGGCAAAACGGCACGACAAGGCGAAGGACGGCCGTAGCTTGTAGCTGTCTCAGTGTCTCTCGATGGTGCTAAAGGGTAGGCTGCTTCGTGGTGGGGCTCTCAGTGGCGATGGCGGTCGTGGTGGGCGAATGACTGTGTTGCAGGGCTATCCCTGCAGGCCTTGAGCACCAGGGCTCGTCGCCCAGGCGGCATAATTCTGGACGACATTGCTCTGCTCCTACTCGCTCTGTCTCCATCGGTGCTCTCAAACGCATATAAGCCTGAGCAATCGTTCAGTGCCTCAATACTCCTGGACGAAGAGAACCGCAGCTCACGAAAGGATTGGCGACCTCTGGATGTGGCCCCCGTTGCACAAGCGGACGCGCGCTCACGAATGGGCCAGTCGGCCTATGCAGCGTTATCTGCGGTCCCGCTGTTAAACCGTGGGCAGGTTGCCCCTGGCGCGGCCTGCACGCTGAACCGGTCTCGGTGGCGCCTCCAGCCCAGCGTTGTCTGACCTCCGTGCCAAAGTTTCCTGGTACCACAGCCGCCTGAGGTGCATCGCCTCGTGCCGAGCTTCGCTCGCGAGTAGTGGCTATACAGGCCCCGCCGCCGTCGGTACTGTTGTCTACCGCTTTGCGCCCGGAAACTAGCTGATCCTTTCCTCCCTGCCGGCTAGCGCCTTCCCCCGCCTCGATCGCCTGGGCGCGAGCCGCGCCACCCTGGCTATGGATCTTCAAAGGCAGATCGCCGAGATTCCTGCGTGACCAAAGCGTGCTTCTAAACAGCGTTGATTCAGCGGCTGAAACTCCCGCCAGCCCCAGCGGGGGCCCGCTGTCTCCACGACAGCTAGCGATTGATGGAGCCCAAGGGTCTCCGGCGACGGCTGCGCTTATGGGACGTGCCGCACGGATATGACCGCAGATCCCAGGTTCCTATCCTCGCCGGAGCCTGCCAAGCCGCCGCGATGCCCGTCCTTCTTCATTCGGGGCTGCAACCACCGCACTATCAGGCCCGATTAGAGCGAGCGTTCTAATCTCTCTCATTCTTTTTCCTTCCATCCGTCCGTTGTGGTGTTGGTTGTTTAGCCTTGTTTCACCCCTTTGAGAGAGATTTAACAGCTCGCAGCTCATCCCCTAATATTGTTGTTTCAACATTAGTGGGGTTCGGGTTCCGCCAAGATTAGCGGCAGCCAGGTTGTGAGCCGGAGTTACCCAATGAGAGTATGGAGCGGGGGCTTCCCCATCGCGGCGGGCTGGTCAGGCGGTGGACCGTGGGTCCGCGGCATCCTGCGCACGCCACCGCAGCCCCGGGGTCGCCGGACTTGGATGTATGGCACCCAAGAAATCCCAGCGCGTGGAGTGATGCGTTGCTCGCTGGCGCGGGGCTGCTGAGTTGCAAAGCCTGCTGATATCAAAACGGCTCCGTCTTATGACGCCGCGACTGCGGTCAGGAAAATGGCGATCGCTCCTTGAACCGCTCCAGTTCAGCCGTGTGAGCTCGCGCGGCCAGTGCTGACGTGGGCGCGGCGCGAGCGTACAGCGCCGGAGTGGGTTTCAGCTGCCCTTCTCAGAGCGTTACAGGGTGGACCGTTCCGACGGCGGGGGGCTGTTTATCTCGCTGTGCCCATGAGGCTCGCAAGCTCGGCGGCTCGCGATTCAACCATGCTCGGCCTCGCAGGTGGTCAGAACTTTGGGCGGTGCGTCCAGAATCTTCTGAGCTCGGGCGGCGGAAGGCCGCTGTAGCCGCCCGCGAGTCACCCCATTATTAACAGGACCTGGGCACGGTCGCGGAGGCAACTCGTGTCTCATGGTGTTTCGCCGCAGTCAGCTGGCATCTTGGTGCCATGGCTCTCGAGGGATCCTGTAGTTTTCCTCTCTTTAGGCCTGTGCGTCGCTTTTCCGTGTGGGTTCTTTTCGGGCTTTTTCCCTCGCTGGTACTTGGTCCACTATCGTCGACACGAGTGATTTTAAGCCTTGGGAGGATGGTCCCGCCGATCGCTCTCAAACAGACGAGGGGATTTCACGTGTCCGGCCACAAGCCAGAGGGTCTTTCGGCTCGTTCTTGTCAAGGTTGAGGAGAACGCAGGCATTTGGGTTGAACACCATGGCGAGGGTAGGAGCAGCAGGTCTCCAACTTATTCCGCCTGGGCGAAGAGCCTGGTTGCATGAAGGTCGGTCCTCGCGCGCCTAGTGCAACACCATGTCATCGCCAGCGTCTCACCGCCATCGCCACTAGCCACCGACGGCTCAGTCCGACACTGAATCTAGTTGCCGCCTTCGCCTTGTCGTCCGTTTGCCTCTGACCAACCCAGCACATGTGTGCGCACTGGCTTTCTAGCTCCTGGGAGCCTCTTAGACGCGCTCATGGCCAGACTTTTCCCAGGCTGGATTCGGCCCGTGGCCCAAGCGTCCTGCCCCTGCTCACCCCCGGCCGGCTGGGGTTCCATGTGCTCGGTGTGCAACACTAATCCTTCACCTAGCTTAAAACGGGCACCGCCGGAGCCTGCTCTGGATGCCGATTGGACCCTGTGCGCGTTGGGCTGCGCGGCTAGAGCTGTACCTTTCGGGGTATCGGTTCTCTATCTGGGCTGCTGGTGAGTTTCTGTGGTGCTTGTTCCTATCGGTTAACTTAGATTTCAGTTCACCCGGGTTCGCCCCTCTGAGGACCTATGGTATATCAGCTCTAGGTGACCCCAGGGTACCTACTGGCGCTTAGCTCGCGCGCCTACAGATGGAGCGCAGAGCTTTAATCCGGCGCGATTCGGGCTGGACGTAAGACCCTCGTGGGCGCGGCGGCCGGCGCGGAACCTAGGATACACAGATAGCTTTGTTTGGCGCCTAGGCATCCCCGCAGCTTAGTTCGCAGGCTGCCACGTCTTTCTTCTGTCCTGTTGATCGCCAAAGGCACACCACGATGGCGCACCTAGTCACTTATCCTATACGTTGCCAGGCTCGGCCCGAAACCGCACCAAGCCTTCGTACATCGCGGCCAGCTTGATGGCCTGGCCCTAGGATCTTCTTGTCTTGCTGGGAGTTTTTTCGCCTCAGCTCACTAGTTCTGCGCTGCGCGCTTCGTCCATACAAGGCACTTCGTCTACCCAGTCAGTCCAAATTGACCCGGCGCCTTTTACCAGCCCGCCAACAAGCGCAGCACCGGTTACTCATGCCCATTCATTGCTGCCTTGCTCGCAGGCTGTCTAAACAGACAGCCAGTTCTTTGCCGCCAAAGCTGTGGAGTAAGAAACAAAATCTTAACACTTGGATCTAATGCAATTCACAACCCGTCCTTTCTGCGTGCACACCTGCCTTTCTGAGGCCTAAACACGGCACTGCTTGATTGCGCTTGACTGCCTGAAACAGAACAAGTTGCGCGCAGCAGCTCTCTAAGGTCTGTGCTTTCGTTGCCCGAGAATTGTTAGCAACCACCGTGTTGAAGGATCACAAGACAGACTTGCGGCGGGTTCCGGCTTATCGACGGCAAGACCAGATAGGTTATTGGGCAATAATCAAGATAATAGTCCTGTAATCATATCCATCCCCGGTGGCTAAACACTTGACTTAAACACTGTTATCCAATGCCCAGTGGATCGGACGACCTGCCAGTGTCCCTGCACTGCCAACACGACCACTGGACCGGCTCATCACTGCGCGCCTCTAACTAAGTACGACACTACAAGATGGCGGGCAGCTGGGCTCGCCCATAAACTCGTGCCACCACTCGGGCCCTGACCTGCCTCTGGGCCCTGGTGGAGGGCCTGCTCTCCCGTATCATCCACGAGCGGACCGTTGGGCTGCCAGTTGACCCTGGTCGGGGCTTCGCTGGGTCGACGCCCACCTGTGGTGTGATGTCGAGAGCCTGATCAGGGGCGCCATGACCGGGCCACTCTGCCAGGGGGATCGACCCGACGACCCCCTGTTCGCACTATCAGTCAGGGCTGGTGCTCTCCAGCTGAGCTAATCCCCCAGTTCGCACACGAGCTGTGGTGGGTTGGTCGATTTACGGGGTCTGCAGAACCCTTCGGATCGCGGCGGCTACTGACCAGCACGCGTCAGCGCGCCCTTTATCAAGGACGGTTTTGGTCTAACCGAGGCCCAGGCTAGCCAGATGCCCTAGGCCCCCAACGAGGGCACTGATCCCCGAAGGGCACTTGGCGTTAAAGCCTTCGCTCTGCAGCTTGTTCGGGCTTTCGAGTGCGGCTCCAAAACAACGATAAGTGTGGACACTAAAAACTCCTGCTCGAAAAACAGCATCGAGCCGTTACGTCGTCTTTACTAAGGAGTTCGCAGGGGATCCAGCCGCACCTTTCCGATACGGCTACCTTGTTCGTACTTCACCCAGTCAGATCCCACCGTGGTAATCGCCCCTTGCGTTAGGCAAACTACTTTGGTTGAACCCACTCCCAGGGTGTTGACGGGCGCCCGCGAGGTTCGAGCCCGGCCCGCGGTGGCTGTGTGACAAGACCGCCTACCAACGTCTCAAAGCGCTTTTCTGGGCCACCCGAGGGCCTTCAGGCCCAGGGCCGCCGAGCTTCGCGCCGACCGGGACGGGCTTCCGCCAACCACCCGTGCCTTCCAGCAGTTGGCGGAGGTCGGGGTCGAGGGCGGCCCGAGGCCGCAGCGACAGCCAGTCCTGGGGTGTCGTGGGTTCGCAGCAGGGCGCATTGTCAGCCGGGCTGTCTGGGGCGGCAGGGTGGGGCGTCTGCGGGGCTTCGAGCAGGTCGACCGGCCAGAAGGATACCTCCCCGTGGCCACGGGGGACATCTGAGGCTTGCGAGCTGCAGTGCCCAGTGGAGGGCGAGGCTCCTGCCAACGCTCCGGGGCAGCCGAGCGCTTGGCGCCAGTGCCTTGCCGTCGAGGGCCGCAACTGCTGGTTTGCAGGCATTGCTGCTGCAGCGTAGCGGCGCTCTCGGCGGTGGAGCTCGCGCAGCAGGCGTGAGCAGCGCAGGGCGGGCGGCTGGTCGTCGCAGGTGGTGCTGCATAGGCACGGATGTAGGGAACTGCGTAGCTTGCCTCGTTGGCAACGCCCCTTGCCGCCTGGGATCGAACTTCGACGCCACAGGCCGCGGCAGTCCCCTGGCATCACAATCGTCGAAGGCAGGTTTGTGCTGCGGCTCTTGGCGATCAGCACTCGTCCGCCACCAGGGGAAGGTTGAGTTTCCACCAGCCTGTTGCGTCTCGTGTTGGTCGGCATGCGGTGATAGCGGACCCAGCAATTGTGGGGTTGAGGCTGGGTAGGTGGTCCTCTTGCATGGCGTGCGTTTTTGGGCGGGGGGCTTGTCGGTGGTGGTGCTGTC
>Ga0163217_1052228_pt1 | contig 10585 bp, 29 predicted proteins | sample SynspAceP_FD_185933 | JGI IMG/M metagenome (GOLD analysis project Ga0163217, IMG submission 185933) | Saline lake microbial communities from Ace Lake in Antarctica - Synechococcus sp. Ace-P (PacBio error correction) | ecosystem: Environmental > Aquatic > Non-marine Saline and Alkaline > Saline ... | reverse complement strand
GCGAGTTGTTTAATCGTTCTTGTGATAGTAGGGGGTGGTATGGCTTTGGTTAGATTGTCTGGGTGGGATGGTTTGTATTTGTTGTGGTGTTGGTTTTGTTTTTGTGTGTTGTCTGTTTTACTGGTTTTGTTTTTGTGTTGGTTGTTTTTTGTTGTGCTGTGTAGCTTGGGAGTTTGGTGTTGGGTTGATCTGTGTGGTTTTTGTTTGGTATGGTTGTGGCACTTTGATTTTGTGTGGTGTGTCTTTGAGTCTTGCTTGGGGGTTGTCGGTGTGTGATTGGTCGGGTTTGTGTGTTGGGTGCTGGTCGTGTGGTGCGTGTTTGTTGAATTTGTGATGCTGTCGGTTTTTGGTGTTTGTTTTTGTGTTAGGTTGTTTGTTGGGGTTTAGGGCGGGTCGAGTTTTTATTACCGTGGTTTATGTGTTTTGGATATTATGGTGTAGTCATGTGGATTTGGGGTGTTTTTTTTTTTGCGGGGTGCGTGACGTTTGGGTTTTTTTTTGTTGGTTCTTTGGGGGTGGGTTTGGGTTGGGCTTGGTTGTGATTGGGGGTGGTGTTGTTTTGTTGTGAGTGTGTAGTAGGGTGGGGCTTTGTTGATTTGTCTGATTATGGTTTATTATTTTCGGGTTGTGCTTGGGTTTTTGTTATTAACAATTTTTTTTAGGTTCTTGGTTGGTGTTGGTTGGGTGTTTTTTTTTGTTTGCTGTGGGTTTTTTTGTTTTGTGTTTGCGTGGTTTGTTGTGTATGTTGTTTGGGTTGTTTTGTTTGTGTTGGTTGGTGGTGGGTTGTGTTGTGTGTTTTTTGTGTTTTTGTTTGTGGGGTGGTTTTGATTGGTAGGTGGTTGATTTTGGTTTGTTGATTGGTTTGTGTTTGGCTGTTTTTTTGTGGTTCTTTTTCGGTATTCGGTTAGGTTGGGTTGGTTTGCTTTTTTTGTTGTGTTTGGTTCCGTGGTTGAGGTGCTGGTTCTTTGCGAGTCTTTTTTTTTTGTGTTTGTGGTTTTTTTTGTTGGTTGTTGTTTCTGTGTTTGTGTTGATTTGCGGGTGTTTTATTTTTCGTGCTGTTTTTTGGTTTTTTGTTTGTTGGTTGTTTTAGTTTGGATGTGTCTGCTGGAGGTGTTTCTTTTTGAGTTGGGTGTGGTTGCTTTTTTTTTGGTGTCTGGTTTTTTTTGGATTTGGTGGTTTTGTTTTTTTGTTTGAGATGTTGTTAGGTTTGGTTTTGGCTTGTTGTTTAAGTTTTTTGGGGTTTGTTGATTTTTGTTATTTTCTTGTGTTGGTGTGTGTTGGGTTGGGCTGCGTGTTGGATTCGGTGATTGGTTTTGGTTCATTTTTGTTTCGGTGTGGTTTTTTTGGTGTGTGTGTGTTGGTTTTATTGTTTGGAGCTCTTGGGGTTGGGTTGGTTTGTGTTTTAGGGTGTTTTGTTTTGTGTGGTTGGGTGAGGTTGTCCTTTTTTGGGGGTTGTTTTTTGGTTATTGTTGGGTTTGGGGTTAGGTGTTGCGTTGTGTGGTGGGGATCGTGTTGGTGTATTGTTTAGTGGTGGGTTGTTTGTGGTTGTTGGTTTTTGGGTGTTGGTGGTGTTTTTGTTTGGTTTGTTGTCCAGTGTTTTTTTTGTATGGGTTGTTGTTGTTGGTGGTGTTTTTGTTTTTGGTCTATCTAGTGGTGATTTTCGGTGGTTTTTTTGTGTGGGGGGTTTGTGCTTTTTTTTTTATGTTGTTGTGGATGGGTGATCTGAGGGGGTTTTATGTGGTGGGTGGGAGTGTTTTTTAGTATGGTTGTTTGGTAATTTGGGGTTGGTGTTTGTCGTTTGGGGTGTTTGCTTTTGTTGGATCTTGGATAGTGTGGGTTTTTTTGATCGGATTTCGTATTAGGTGTGTCTTTGGGTGTGCTGGAGGCTTGTGGTGTGTGGCGGTGGGGCTTTTTTGGTTTTTTTGGTGGGTGTTTGGATGGTGGAGTTTTAGATAGTGTGGTGTTAGTGTTTGTTTGTGGGGGCAGGTTGTGGTGTGTGTAGTTTATTTGGTTTTGAGTGGGTTGTTGATTCTATGGCGGTGGGTTGGTGGTCGGTGTGTTTGGTTGAATTGGAGTTGCTGGGGGTTTTTGGTCGGTGGGTGTTGGTTTTTGGTATGGTTTTATTTTGGGAGTATGGGGTTGTGGTTTGTGGTTTTGTGGTTTTGTTTTGTTTTTGGGTGATTGGGAGTAGTTTTTCTGGTGGGAGAGTGTTTTTATTGTGATGGTTTTTGGAGTTGAGTTTTGTAGTTCTTGGGGGTTTGTTTTGTTTTTTTGATTTTGTTGATTTTTTAGTGGTTTAGGGGTGGGTGTGGTGGGTTTTTTAGTTTTTTCCGTTTTGTTGGTCCGTTGGCGTATCTGTGTGGCGGGGTTTTGTGAATTTGTGGGGTTGTTTGTGGTTGGTCTTGTGTTTGTGAGATAGGGTTTGGTTTAGGTGGTGGACGTTGTTTTTGTGATGTTGTTTGGTGGAATTTTTTTGATTTTTTATTTTCGGGTTTTTTTGTTTTGTTTGTGGTTAGTTTTGCGTTTGATTTTGATTTGTTTGGTTTGGCGGAGGGTATTTCTATGGGGGTTGAGTGGGCTGGTATGGGGGTTTTTTAGTAGGTTGCTGGCTGTGGAGTGTTTGTTATTTTTTGGCTTTTTTTGGTTTGCTTTTTTTATGTTGTACGTTTGGTGTTTTGTTTTTCGTGTTTGGTGTCGTGGTTTAGTGGGTGTGAAGGTGTTTCAGGATTTGTTGATGGAATTTTTCTGTTTTTGTTTGTTTGTTCTTCGACGTATCTCTGATTTGTTTTGTTTTGATTGTGTTCTTCGGGTTTTTTGTTTTTGGTGTTTTTAGGAGTGCGTGTTTTCTTTTGGTGGTATGTGTGTGTTTTTTTATGTTTGGTGGTTGAGGTTGTTTTTTTGATGGGGGTGTTTGGGATTGTGGTGGGGTTTTTGTTGAGTGTTGTGTTGCGGTTTGGTTTTGTATATGGGAAGTTTGTTGCTTCGTTTTTGGTTTGTTGACGTGTTCTTTTTTTTATGGTGTTGTTGGGTTTATTTTTGGGGTGTTGTTAATCTTGTTAGTTTTGTTATTTGAGTGGTTTGTGTGCGTATTTGTTAGTTGTTTGTTTGTTTGTGTTTTGGGATTGGTTCGTGTGGCTTGGGGTGTTGTTTTTTCGGTGAGTTTTGTGTTGTGTGGGGTGGGCTTGTGTTACTTGCATTTGTGTACTTTTGTGTGTGCCGGGGTTGTGGTTGAGTTGTTTGGGTCGTGATAGGTTGTGGGTTAGGTTTTCGTGTTTTTGATTTTGGATTTGTGTTGGGTTTGTTTATGTGGGTGTTAGGTTTTTTATTGTGTCTTTTGGTGTTTTGTGAGGTTGTTTTTGTTATTTGGGGGGGTTAGGCTTTGTTGGTTTGGTTGATTTTGGTGTGGGTCGAGTTTTCTTTTGTTTATTTTTTTTGTTGTTGTTGTTGAGGGTATTATGTGTTGCGGTTTCGGTTGTGTTGGGTTGAGTTGGTTGTTTTGTATGTTTTTTGTTTTGTTTGATTATTTGTGTAGTTGTGGTTGTGTTTTTGAGTGTTTATTTTTTGTATTTTGATTGGAGTTTTTGGGTGTGTGCTTTGGGGCGTTTGTTTTGTTTTGTGTGTGGGGGTTGGTTGGGTTTGGGTTAGATTTTTGTTTGGAGTGGGGATTTGTTTTTTGGATTTGTGGTCGTTGGCTGTTGTTTTGTGTGCATTGTCTTTTGGGTTTATGGTTTTTTACGTGTTTGAGTTGGTCATTTTTGTGTGTTGTGTAGTGGGTTTTGTCGTGTTTGGGTGATTAATGTGTGTTTTGTTTGAGGTTGGTTGTGGGTTTGTTTTCCGTGTGTGTTTGTTTAGTTTGGGTTTTTGGTTGGTGTGTTGTGTGTGGTGGTGCTGTGTATGGGTGTGGGTGTGTGGTTTCGGTGTTTTTTGTTTTAGATGCTGTGGGTTTTGGTAGTTTTGTTTTTGTGTTGGGGTTAAGTTTTTGGTATTGGGGGTTTTTAGGGGAGTGGTTTTTATTCTGGTTTTGGTTGTTTTGGTTCTCTGGGGTGGTCTGGGGTTTGGGGTGTTTTTTTTGAGGGGTGGTGTCGTATTTGGTTTTTTTTTTCTTGCGTTTTTGGGGAGTGGGTTTGGGATTGTTGGGTGGTTTGGGGGGGTTCGTGTTGTGTTGATTGTTGGTGTGGTGGGTTTGAGGGTCTTTGTGTTTGTATGTTTGGAGTTTTTTTTTCGAGAGTCGTGATTGGGGCTTTTCTTTTTCTTTGGACTTTTGGCTTTGGTGTTGTTCGGGTGTTTTTTTTTTGTATTCGTTTTGAGGTTTTTGTTTTTGTGTTTGGTGGTTGTGTTTGTGTTTTGTCAGGTTTGGGTTGTTTTGTTGTGTTCCGGTTGGTGTGGGTTGTGTCTGTGGTTTTGTGTTTGTTTTGAGTGGTTGTTGTTGGTGGTGGTTGGTTTTTGTTTGATTGTTGGTTGTAGTTTCGGTGATTTTTTTTTGTGGTGAGTTGTTTTTGAGTTGTTATAGTTGTTTGGTTGTTTTTTGTGGTAAGTTGGTTCGTGGTTGGTGATTGAGTTTGTTTGGGATTTTTTTTTTTATTGGTTTGGGTTTTTTTTGTTGTTGTTTGAAAATTAATTTCAGTTTTGTGTATGTTTGGGGTGTTTCTTTTGTGGTGGTTTTTTGCGCTTTTTTTGTTTGCTTGTGGTTTTGTTGGTTGGTGTTTGTGGGAGTTGTGATTTTTGGTGGGGTTGTGTGTTTTTTTGTTGGTGTTTGGTTTTTTGAATTTGGTCGGTATGTTTTTTTGTTTGGTTGGTGGGTTGTTGGTTTTGGCGTTGTTGTAGTTTTTTTGGTGTGTGTTGTTGTTTTGGGATTATTTTTTGGTTTTGGCTGTGATGTGGTTGTTGCGGGGTGTTTGGGATAGTTGTTGGTTTTGTTTTTTGATTGTGTGGTTATTTTGGTTCGTTGTTTTGGATTGTTTTTGTTTGGTTTTTGGTGTTAGTGTGTTGTTTGGTGGTTGTTGGGGGCTTGCTTTGTCGTTTTTGTGTTGGTTTGGGTGGGGATTGTTTTTTTGGGGGTTGTTTTTTGGTTTGCTTGGGTGGTTAGGTGTTCTTGTTGGTGTGGGGTTGTGTGTGGTGATTGTTAGGTGCGGTTTGTTTGTGGAGGTGTTGGTCTTTTGGTGGTGTGGTGGGTTTCTTGTTTGCTTTGGTTTGTGTTTTTTTGTTGGGTTGGTGTTTTTGGTGGTGTTTTGTTTTTTTTTGCTGGGTTTTGGTTGGTCTTTTTTGGTGTGGTGGGGTGTTGGTCGTTTTTTTTTTTGTTGTTGTTGTTGGGTGGGGGTGTTGGGAGGGGGATGTTGTGGTGATGGTGTGAGTGTTTTTTGTTGGTGTTTGTTTGGTGTTTGGGGGCTGAGTGTTCTGGTGTTTGGAGGTGTTTGTGCTTTGGATTGTGTGTTCTTTTATGGTGGTTTTGTTTGGTTGGTGTAATTTTGGGTGTGAGTGGGAGTTCGGTGTGGTGTAGTGGGTGGGGTTTTTTTTTTTGGTTGGTGGTTTTGAGCGTGGTGAGCGTTTTTGTGTGGCGTGTTGTGTTTGTTTGTGGGGAGGTTTGTTGGCTGATGTTGTGTTTTTGGTTTTTTTGGTGGTTGTTGTTATGGTGTGGGTTAGGGTGGTATTGTGTTGATTTAGGGTTAGATTGGGTGTTGATGGGTGGATTTATTGTGGCGGCGGTGTTTGGTTTGGTTGGCTTTTAGTTTGGAGGTTTGGGGTTGGGTTGTGGTTTTTTGTTTTTGTTTTGTTTTTGGGCTTGGAGTTGGTCTTTTTGGTGGGGGGTTAGCTTTTTTCTGTGTGAGTTTTTTTGGGTTTTGGTTTTGTGTTATTGGGGAGGTTGGTTTTGATTTTTGTTCGTTTTTGACTTGTTTTTTTGTGGTTGGAGTGTGGATTCGGTGGATTGGGTTTTTTATTCATTGTTTTGTTTTGTTGGTGTGGGTTTGTTGGGGTTTATGTGATTGGGGGTTGCTTTGCTGGTGTTGTTATGGGTGTCTTGTTCGGTGGTGGTGTTTTGTTGTGTTTTGGGTTGGTTTTGTTTTTTGTTTTTTTTTGGGTTTTTTTGTTTGTTAGTTCGGTCATGGTTGTTTGGTGTTTGGTTTTGGGGGGTTTTTCTGGGCGGGGTTTGGGGGTGGTTGGGGGGGTTTTTTGGTATTTTGTTTTTGGTGGTGGCGGTTTGTTATTTTTTTGGTTTTGGGGTTTATTTTTCATTGTTGTTCGTATGTGGTCTTTGTTTTGGTCGTTTGGTGCTGTGGTTGTGGGGGTGGTCGTGGTTTTTGTTGGCTTGGTTTTTTGTTTTTGCTTTAGTTTGTTTTGAGTTTGATTTGGATTTTGTTTGTGTGGTTTGTTTGGGTATTTCGTTTTGGGGTGTTTGTTAGAGGGTGTTTTAGTTTTGGTGAGGCTGGTGGTGTCTTACTTTTTATGTTTGGTGGGTGGGTTATTGTATTTTTGGGGGGTGTATTGGGTGTTGATGGTGGAGGTTTTTGTTGTTTGGGCTTTGGGTTGGTTTGTTGGGGTTGTGGTCATTCTGTTTTGGTTTGTTGTGATTTGTATTTGGTTTGTTGGTTTTTTTGGGTGTTGTTTTTGTGTTTGGTTTTCTGGTGGGTTTGTGTGGTTTTGAGTGTGTTTGTTTGGTCTTGTTTATCTGGTTGGTTTGTGTGTATGGGGAATGTGGTGTTTTGGCTTGATTTTGTGTGGTGTGGAGTGGGGTTTGTGTTTTGTTTGTTTTGCTGTGTGGGGTGTGGTTGAGTTGTTTGGTTGTGAAGTGTGGGTGGTTTTGTGGTGTTTGTGGTTTTTTCTGGTTTTTTGTTTGCGTTTGTTTCTTTGGGGTGTATGAGTTTTTTTTGTAGTTTTTTGTTGGGTTTAGTGACCGGTGTTTTTAGTTTATTCGGGGGGCTTGTTCTGGTTGTTTGGGGTGGTTTTGGTGTGGGTGGTTTTTTTTGTTTTTTTTTTCGTTGTGTTGTTGGGGTATTTGTGTCGTTGCGGTTTACAGGTGATGTATGGCGTTGGTTGGTTTGGGTTTTGTCTGTTTTTTGTCTTCTTGATTATGGTTTTTGTGTGGTTTGTAGGTTGATGTTTGTTTTAGTGGTTGGTTTTTTTTGTATTTGTTTGGTTTGGGTGTGTGTATTGGGTTGGTTTTTGTTTTGTGCATGTGGGTTTGTTGAGGGTGATGCGTATGTTGTTGGGATGGGTGGTTTGTTTTTTTGGTTGTGTCGTTGGTGTTTAGTTTTTGTGTGTTAGTTGTTTTTGGGTTTTGGTTTTTGTGTGGGATTGGTTATTTTTGTGTGTGTGTGTGGGGCTTTGGTGTTTGGTGTATTCGTGTGTTTGTTTGGGGTTGTTGTGAGGTATTGTTTTGGTGTGATGTTTGTTTTTTTGGTGTTGGCTTGGGGGGTTGTGTTAGTGATTTGGGGTAGTGTGTTGGGTGGTGGTGTGTGGATGGTCGTTTTCTTGTTTTTGTGTGTGGGGTTTGGCTTCGTTTGTTTTTGTGTTGGGGTTGACTTTTGGTATGGGGTTTTGGGGGTGGTTTTTTATTGGGTTTTGTGGTTTTGGTTTTCGGGTGTTTATGGGTTTGGGGTTTTTTTTTTGGGGGTGGTGGTTTTGGGTTTTGGTTGCGTTTGTGGGGTGGGTTTGGGCTTGGTTGGTGTGTTTAGGGGGAGTGGCTGTTGGTTTTGTGTTGGTGTGGTAGGGGGAGGTTTAGTGTTGTTGTTGGATTTTTTTTGGGTTGTGTGGGGGTTGTTTTATCTTTTTTGGTTTTGGTGTGGTTTGGTTGGGTGTTTTTTTTTGTTTGTTCTGGGTTTTTTTGTTTTTGTTCCTGTGGTTTGTTGTGTTGGTTGTGGTTTGGGTTGTTTTGTTGTGTTGCGGTATGGTCTGGAGTTGGTTGTTTGTAGTGTTTTTGTGTTTTTGTTTCTGGTGGTTGTTGTTGGTGGGTGTTGGTTTTTGTTTGATTGTTGGTTTGATGGTTTGGTGTTTTTTTTTTGTTGTTAGTTTTGGTTTGGGTTATGGATTTGGTTGGTTTTTGGTGTTGGTTTGGTTGGTGTTGGTTTTGTTGGGGGCTTTTTTTATTTTGATGGTATTTGGGTTTTTTTTCGTTGTTTTGTTGTTATTTGTTTTGTTGTCTGTTTAGACGGGTGTATTTTATTTTGGTGATGGTTTTTTTTGGTTTTTTTGTTTGTTGACTGTTTTGTTAGGTTGTGTATTTGTGGGAGCATTTCTGTTTGAGTTGGGTGGTTGATTGTTATTTTTTGGTGTTGGTGTTATTTTGGTTGGTTGGTTTGTTTTTGTCTTGGGGTTTGGTGGTTGTTTGTATTTGGGCAATTGTTGTTGTTTTTTTGGGTTTGTTGTGTTTGTTTTTTTTGTTTGGTGGTGTTGTGGGGTCTGGTGGGTGTTCGGTGGTTGATTTGGTTTATCTGTTTTTTGTTTTGTGTGTTTTTGGTGTTGTGTGGATTTATAGTTTATTGTTTTGGGTTTTTGGTTGTTGCTTGTGTTGGTTTGGTGTTGTTAGGGTTGTTTTGTTTTTGTGGATGCGATATGGGTGGGGTTGTTTTTTTGAGGGGTGTTTTTGTTTCAGTTGGGTTTGGGGGTTGGTGGTTGATTGGTTTGGTGTGGGGTTGTGTGGTGTCTTGTTGTGGATGGGTTTGTTTGGGGTGGGTTGTTTTTGGGGTGAATGTGGTGTTATTGTTTGAGTTTGGTTTTGGGGGGTGTGTTTTTTTTTGTTTGGGTGGTGTTTTGTGGTGGTGTTTTGTTTTCGTATTTTTGGTGTTTTTGGTGGTTTTTGTTGGGTTGGGGGTGTTGGGTCTTTTTTTTGTTGTTGTTGTTGGGAGGGCGGTGGTGTCGGACGGGGTTGATTTGTGGTGTAGGTGTGGTTGTTTTTTTGTTGGTGTTGTTATGGGTGATTTGGGGTGGTGTTTGCGTGTTGGCAGGTGTTTTGTTTTGTGCGTTGTGTGGTTTATTTTGGGGGTTTGTTTTCGGTTGGTGTCGATTTGCGGTTGTGTGGGGGCTTAGTGTGTGTCGGCTGGACTGGGCGGGTTTTTTGGATTTTTGGTGGGTGTTTTAGAGGTGGTGAGCGTTTTTGTGTTGTCGTGTAGGTATGTATTGTGGAGGGGGGTTGTTGGTTGTTAGTTGTGTTTTTGGTTTTAGTTGAGTTGTTGTTGGGTGTGAAGGTTGGTGGGTTTGGGTTTGCTTTAGGTTCGTTGGATAGCTGTGGGATGGTCTTTTTGGTCGTGGGGTGTGATTCTGGTTGGTTTTAGTTTTGGAGTTTGGGGTTGGAGTTGTGGTTTTCATGTAGGTTTTTTGTTTTTGGTTTTGGCGTTGGGTAGTTTTTTGGGGGAGTTTGTTTTTTGTGTTGGTTTTTGGGTTTTTGGATTTTGTGTTTGGGAGGTGCTTTTGTTTTTTAAGTTTATGTGTTTTTATTGGGTGGTTGGAGTTGGTTCGGTGGTGGGTTTTTTGTTTTCGTTTTTGTTGGGTGTTGGTTTTTGATTGGGGATTTTGTGTTGGGGGGATTGTTTGTTGTTGATTGTTTTTAGGTGGTGGGGCTGTTGGTGGTGGGTGTTTGTGTGTTTTTTGGGTTGGATTATTTTTGTTTTTGCTTTTTTTGGTTGTGTTCATTCTTTGTTTTGTCGTGGTTGTGTTTGAGACTGTGGTACGTGTTGGTTTGATTATTTGATTGCTTTGGTGTTGGGTTGGGAAGTGGTGGTTTGGGGAGGTTTTGGCGGCGTGTGTTAGGGGGGACTTTTTTGTTTGGTTTTTGGCTGTGTGGGTTGGTTATTTTTTTGGATTTCTTGCGGTGTTGCTATTTTTTTGGGTCGTTCTGGTAGGTTATTGTTTTTAGGTGTTTAGGTGAGTGGTTGTGGGTGTGGGTGTTTCGGTTTTGGTGTTTTGTTTTTGTTTGTTTGTTCTTGGAGCTATCTGATTTTGATTTGTTATGTGTGGTGTTTGGGTTTTTTGAGTTTTTGGTTGTTTTGGTGTGTTTTTTTGGATGGTTGGTGGTGTCTTTTTTCGCTTTGGGTGGTGAGGTTTGTTTTTTGGGGAGGTGTTTGGTGTTGTCGGTGGGAGGTATTTTGTTTGGTGTGTGTGGTTTGGTTTGTTGGGGTTTGTGTTGTTTTGGTTTGTTGGTGTTTCGTATTTTATGGTTTGTTGGGTTTTTTTTGGTGGGTTGTTGTTTGCTTGTTTTTTGGTTTTGAAGTGGGATTTGTGTTGGTATTGTGGCTGTTCTTTTGTTGGTGTTTATTTGGTTTGGCTTGCTGGTGGAAGTTGGGATGTGTTTTTTAGGTGGTTTTGTGTGGGCTGTGGGGGGGGTTTGTGTTTTGTTTTTTGTGGCTTGGGGGTTGTGGTTGGCTGTTTGGGGAGTTTGTGGATGTGGGTGTTTATGATGGTGTTTTGTGTTTATTCTTGGGTTTCTTGTTTGGTTTGTTTTATTTATGTGAGGTGTTGGTTCTATTTTTTGTGATGATTTTTTGGTTGGATTTTGTGGGTTGTCTTTTTTGGTTCTATTTGGGGGGGTTGCTTTGTTGGTTTTTTGGGTGTGGTTTTTGGTTGTGGTGGGGTTTTTTTTTTTTTGGTTTCTTTC
>Ga0163217_1025792_pt1 | contig 10585 bp, 15 predicted proteins | sample SynspAceP_FD_185933 | JGI IMG/M metagenome (GOLD analysis project Ga0163217, IMG submission 185933) | Saline lake microbial communities from Ace Lake in Antarctica - Synechococcus sp. Ace-P (PacBio error correction) | ecosystem: Environmental > Aquatic > Non-marine Saline and Alkaline > Saline ... | reverse complement strand
CCCTCCCCGCGATCCCGCTCCAAAGACTTGCCGCTTGCCCGTGGCACCAAACTTGCGCGTCGATTGTTGTTCAACGTCGGAAGAGGGGCCGAGCGCCGAATCGGGACGAAGGCGACCAAGCCCGAAACCGGTTGACGAGCTCGGCCTTGTGCCTGGAAACCGATCCCGATTCACGGCAACGAAATCCAACTATCAATACGCATCAATCGCGGGAGCTGTTCGGGTGATCGCCTTGCGTGAAGACGAAGCGAAAAGTGCCTGCGACATGGAACCATTATTGCGGTCCAAGCGCTGGAAAAGGCTGGTCCTTTGGTTAGGAAGAGCATTTGCCGCGCGCGGGGACGAACCCTGTAATCACGGTCACAAAGTGGCGTTTACAGCCTTCATTGTCGCCTGAAAGAAGAACGCGGTTCATCACACGCAGGTACAGCCAGCATCTCTTGCCACGGCCCGGGCGAACCGCCGACAGGCTGGCTGTTCGTTATCTGCACAACCGACATCTACGCGGCGCATTTTGATCGAGCAGGGCTACAGCTATCCACTAATGGACGGGACTATTTCTGACTGACTTTCCCTATGGTCACTGACCGAAATGACGAGGCCCTGCGAAGCCGATTCATCGTAATGGCCTTATCCATCGATTCCAAATCATGAAGTGTTCTAGCGCTGGCGCCGGCCTTCACGCCGGACTGTGGCTGAATGACGCCAAGCGCACATTCAAACTGGTTGCCGCGCAGACAGCGCCAGTCAGAACGGTGCGCGAATGATGAGTCTCGGACTTCACCTGAGAATTATCGGACTCCGGGCGTATTGACGCGTTCCGCAAATTCCTGGCCCACGTAAGCGCACATGACGATGTTTGGTTCGCCACCCGCAGGACATTGCCGCACACTTTGCGCGACGTGCCATGCGCCCTTTAGGCGCCCCCTTTTTTCAATTTACAGGGCCAGTTTGCCTCGTCTTTCTATTCCGGAGCACCAAATTATGAAGTTCAACTTTCAGCGCAATTCATCTTAGCCCTGCTTCTTCGCGCATTGGCGCGCTCGGTTGAACATGCACCTCTCAGCAGCCCAGCTCAACAACCGCTCGATTGAGACCCCTCCAATACGAACCTCTGACTTGCGAGTACGACTTGGTCGTGGAAGGATATGACAGAGCTGAGCTCTTTATCGCGATGCCCTCGGCCAGGGACTGTCGCTTATGACCAGCAGCTCACTCACCGGACTGACACGGCACGCAATGACGCAGAAATCGCTCCGTCTCGTACTGTTAAAAAGGAATAATGATTTCATCGGATGTTAGGACTTCTGGCAGTTTCGGGACCGAGGACTTGAAAAGGACATGCGGCCCCAGGACCCAGACTTCACGCCGGCGGAAAAAAATCGTATGGTTGTTTTCAATTCCCGCAATCTGGACAACATTCCAGCGCTTCGCGTGCCGGCGTGACCGCGCTCGGCGAGCCGCATTGAGCGGCGCTATCTTCGCCCGCGCGGCGATATCGTGGATCCAATGTATCCATGCTGGTTTATCCATGGCCCACCCGATCGAGTTGAACCAGATAAATCTCAGGACCCACGCCACGAAATGACAGAATCGCGCCGCTCGACTGGGGCCGTCTCCCCCTCAGGTGCGCGAACTATCAAACACACGCAGAACAGTCATGGCTTTGTTCCGACGATGCGCTTGTCATTGGCCCGCAATCGCATTGCTCAGCGCCCATGGGAAATTGGTCCCGCAGTTTACGGGCACGGCAAGGTCGACAATTTGGTCTGAAACGACTTGTTCGGAGAAGCGGCCAGCAAGCCGACAGGTTGTTTCTACTGGTTCAGCCCAACGCCGCCCATGGCGCGCGCGAGCATGAGTTGCGGCAGATAAGATCGAAGCCGTTTGGTCATTCCAAGACAGTCCTCTTTTCTCTGCCGCTGAGCGGGCTGCGTTCGGGCTGGACATGAAGGCGCGTCGGGCCGTAACGAAGCGGAAGTGCTGACATCGACGCTCTGAAACCACTTTTTGACGACGACGAGATCCGGAAAATCGTGGCAAGGTCATCTCCGATTGTTCGGTTTTTCTCCAATCCGTGGAACTGATGCTTGGCACGCGCTATGAACCAGTTCCAATGGAAGCACCCCGGCCTGAAGGCCAAATCCGGCAATTACACTCCCAACCCATAGAAGCCTTTCTTTTCGTTGACCCTCGTCCAGTTCGATTTAATTGTCCGACACAATGAAAATTCAAAGCCCCCAAATCTATCGTTTCGCTCTTTTCGTTCCCGGCATACGCGCCGGACCGTTTTGAGAAGGCCGATCGCAGCGGCGCGGACGTTGTCATCAATTGATCTTGAAGACGCCTGTCCTGCCAGCCGACAAGAAAAAGGCCACGCGCACGCACTTGCTACTGGCTGTCGGAAAGAGCGCACACGGAACTGCGCCGCGCGACGTATCAATTCACCGCGAACCGTCAAAACGGTTTGCGCCGACATTTGCCGCTTGCGCAACGGATGCACGCCAGATTTTGTCATGATCCCTTAGGTTGAGACCGATGTTCGACGTCCGAAATGTTCCGCGAAGCAGCTCGACCGGGCCACACCGTGATCGCCGTGATTGAAAGCGGCGCGGCTTGAGCAATGCGTATTAGCGATTGCGCGTCAGTCGGGAATGGTGCGTTGGTTCGGAGGCGCGGACTTCTCCGCCCAGTCTTGGTGCGGATCTCTCGAACTGGGCTTGCAATGATCCACGCACGCGCACAATTGCCGTTAGGCCTGAGCGCGTCGGTGTGGCCTGCCTATGATTTCCCTTTCACTGGACATCAAGACGAAGCGGGCTGACGCGAGATCGACTGGCCAACGCGAAGGCGTTCGGATTTTCCGGCGCGCCTGCCATCATTCCAGCCAAGCACGAATGGTGAACGCGGCCTTCACACGAAGCGGCAAGCCGAAGTTTCGAAAGCGCGCGCAATTCATCGCAGCGCTACGAAATCCTCTGAGCGGGGCTTGTAGTGCACATAGGCAAGCCTTCCTCGACAAACCCATCTTTTGGCGGCCGAACGAATTCCTCAGTCGCGCCCGGACCTAGGAGCGAAAATGGTTACAAGAATTGGAAAGAGGTCGGTCAAACCTATAATGCGAAACATTGGCCGGGTGTATTTCGAAGTTTCAAGGAAGGCGATTATTACGAGCACGCCACCGGCAAGACCGTGACCGAATATGACAATCATTCGTTTCACTCTTGCTGACGTTGAATACGCACCGAGGGCGTTTTGACGCCGAGTCGCCAAGGCAAGCGAGTTCAAAGGAAGAACCTTGTCGTCATCCGCCAACACCACTGCCCTCCTGATCGGGATGAGTGTAACGGACTGGTAGCAGGAAGGCTGTGGCAAACTCGACAATGACAAGTTCAAGTTTCACAGCCCCGTCTTTGCGGGCGACACGCTTGTACGCGAAAGCGGAAGTACTCGCGAAACGAGAGAGCAAGTCCCCGCCCGGTCAAGCATCGTTCACGATCGATTACCCGTGGCTTCAACAGGATGCGTGATGGTGTGGCACGTTCAAACAGCAAAACATGCCATCCCACGGCAGCGGTCACGCCGTCCGAAAGATAGAAAGTACGCAAACTACTAAGACATAACAGAATGCCCGATAAAGCCAAGTTATGGAATGCCGAAGACGAAACTGATGCTGGACGCATCGAAAATGGCCGAACAGAAGGTTCAGCCGTTGTCATGCAACTGGAGGCATTGACAATGATACCCAGCCGCACTCTTTCGAGGATATTGAAGGAACTCGGGTCTGTCTTTGGCGCTATCGTAACCCGAATATGGCGGCTCGGGCTCACCAGCGACTCTATGCGAAGATTGTCACGCAGATTTGCAGAAAGGAATGATAGAGCCTTACGGCATTTCAACTCCCACCTCATATGCTCAATTGTCCCAGCGTTCGGCACGGAACGCACAGAAACATTGAGCTTCCAAAGTTTCGCGTCCGGCGAGATAACGAGCACCGTCTAGGCCATCTGACAGAGGCCCAATGCCGGCACCGACCTCCAGGCCATCACGACCGCAGCGAACTCCAAGGGATGACAAATTATGTCGTCACAGGCGCCAAAACCTGGATTTCGAACGCGATTGAAGGTCCTGCAGTGGCCCTGCTTGTGAAGACCGATCCGGGCAAGGCTTCGCCCGTTTAACAACGCATCTCCATCCTGATCACCGCCAACCAAGACGAACCCGGAACAGGGCGAGAAACTCAAGGGTGTTCGAATGGCCGCAAATGAGAAAACTGAGGAGCTACAAGGGGCCATCGATTCCGCGAACCATTTATGCGAATTATGGTGTGACGCCCGACTTCTGTCTTGGTGGGCGGAAAGGAAGGCGAACGGATTTTCATGGCAACGGGGGCCTCGTAAAATCGGGCGAATCAATATCGCAGCCCGGTCCGTCGTATCGCACGCGGGCATTGCGCGAATCCGTTGCAATACAGCCAGATTTCCGCAAGGACGAATGGAGAAAACCGATTTGTGAGCACCAGGCGATCCAGGCTGAAAGCTCGTGGTGAAATGGCGACAAAAACACCGGGCAAGCCCGAACTTGCTCGTGGAACGATTGCCCGCAGCGCGCCATTATTGACACGGGCCCGGATCGACATGGAGTGGAAGGCGGGTCATATGGCGAAATATTTCGCTTCCGAAAACCGCGCTCGAAGTTGCGACGGAACGATGCGAATTCATGGTTCTACGTTATTCAAGAGTACCCATCGGGACAACGACTTTACCTGATGCTTCCCCTCATGTGTATCGGAGGGAGGCACGAACGAGATGCAAGCGCATCCATCATTTCCAAGCAACTCGGTGGTAAGCGAATCCGAGTTGACACCCCTTCCACTCTCAGGCATTCGCACTTCTGTCAGGTCGAGCCAATATGGCAGGACGGCCTAACGGACATAGCATTTGGCAAGACTTGGGCGCGGACGTTATCAAGATGAAAACCCGTTCCGAGGCGAGCGCATAGTCTCGCGCATATCTGATCGGGCACATACATGCTGGCGAAGGCGACCAGTGAGTTCTTCCAGACTTTTTTCGAAGGCAAGCGAAATCTGTTTCTCAGCTGCGATCTCACAATCGCAGCAGGGCCGGCCGCTTTCGAGAAGCTCGCGCTTCGGGCCCGTGCTGTCGCCAACAACCTGCGCGGCGACCAACGCAAAAGCTTGGCCTGACATACGCCGATCTTTCCGGCATCAAATGACCATATCGTATGCGCCACATTTGTCGGCTTAATGGCGAAGAATATTACAGCGCACAGCCTGGCACCGGATACGGACTTAACCTCATGCAAGCTGAGCCGCTTCAATGAGCATGACCGGAGAACCGGAAGGCCCACCTGTCCTTTGGGGCCTGTCCATGGTGGACTTTTCACACTGGCAGTTCACCCTGGCGAACCGCATTCTGGGCTGAGCATCTGGGTGCGCAACGCAATGGCAAAGGCTGTGATGTGGGATCGTCAGCCGTTTTGGACACCGCGCTTCACCAGCTTTTCCTATCCTGCGACTTGCGGGTACCCAATCAGCACCACGTCACCGGGCGCCTGCCCCGTGGCGCGGCACCCTCCATCGCACCGTCCCACGATGTCAGGGACGAACAAGTATGGCTGGGACTGCTGTAATGTGCCAGACCCGGAAATTCTGGGACCTGTTCTGCCAGATTGCAAGGGCAGGCAAGCTTGGCGACATATCCACGTTCAAAAGCATAGCCTCCCGGCGCGCCAAACCTCGCCGCGCTCACCGAGGCCGTCAGATGAGGTACTTGTCCCGCGCAGAACGACGTCCGAGATGGATGGACGCCTTGGGGGCAACGTCTCTCCTCGCCGGTGCTGGACATATGGAGAGGCACTTGAAAACCCCTATGTCTCGGAAATCGAAATGACTGCGAGCGACCAGTTGGCCCATTCCAGCCCGTGATGCCGGTCTCAGACACTCGCTTTCGCCGTTCCGCGGTCAATGGCAAAAGCGCCCCGTATTCGAGTCGGTTTTTCGCAGCTGATGGGCGAGCGGGACGAGGATTCTTCGACGTGGAAAAAACTGGAAGGGTCAAAGTCCTGGGTACCTTCGGCAATTCCTGCCAGGGCCTCACCAATGACCATTGATGATGGCAGATCATTTCGCATGATTCAAATGGGTTGAGCCAGCCAATGGTACCGGAGAGCCGTTCCAAATCGGGAAAAGAGGCTGGACGGCCGTCTCAAGTATGGCTTCGACATGTTCGCGCGAAAAGCGCAGCCTGAAACTTTTATACCTCAAAGACCCTGATGCGGCGTCGCGCTTTTCCACGCCTTGCGAAAGACGGCAGAGCGTCTGTCGAGGCATATTCGCCCGGGGCGTGGTCAAGCGGCTGAGGCGTCGACATGACGGCGATTTCACACTCAATCGCGTATCGATCTACTGTTGCCCATTTCGCATTCCGTCAGGACAGTTCTCTGTCTTCAAAAGCACTGCAACCACGATGTAACCGTCCACGGGAATGGCTGCCTGGTTGACCTTAAACCGGGCCAGGACGACCGGAAAGCCGGCCAATGCCGAACTTTCCGTCTTCAGATGCGGCAGCATCGCTGATGGGCGCTGTTTCAGACATTCTATATGGCGCATTTTCGCGCGTGAGAAGACAGGGACGTGGCGACATATATCGAAGCATGGACAATGTACGATGCCTGCCTGGCCTGACGCACAACGTTTCTGGGTCCGACCTCAGCGAAAAATGCCGACAACCTGTATCCAGGGCGATATGCGCAGCTTTGTGCAGGTGCGATGTACCATCCTCCTACGAAACATTGATGGGCAAAATTCATCATTCTGAGGGCGGCAGTGAAGTCAAGTTTGCAAACACCGCTGACGCCTTTGGGCCGCGCTGAACTCCTTTCCTACGCCAAAGCTCGAGCCGGACCAAAACAAGCGCCGCTCAAACAGTTCTTTGAAGACGCCTTTTGGCGAGCCGGCCCATGCAGGGAGTGGAACGGAAAATTCCTGGTAAAGGGTTGATTGCTGCGCTTGGAACAAGTGTTCGCAGGCTGAAGGGCGCCTTTGACGACCCGTTCACCGCGCAGAAACGCGGCATGGTTTTTACTGATGCCGAAGAAACAACCGCCATCATCGGCCACCGATCAAATTCCGCAAATAGAGCCGCCCCGTTCCGCAAACCCATGTCCACGGGATTCGGGGACACACTCGTGTCAGTCGTATACGGAATTCGGGCCTGACACTCAGGAGGCTGCACCGAACTTTTGCACCCCCAGAAGGTCATATGAGCGACCTGTCATTCCCCGCAAACGCAGCGCACACGCCGGGAATCATGGGAGGGACCTAACACCACATCAATGAGAGCCCAAATCGAACAGACGACACAGATCAAGGGTCATATAGTGACATTACCTGGATGATGGCCGGTAAATTATTCTACTCGACAACGGATCGAAAATTCACCCTGGCCTGACTTAAGCGCGCGACCACAACTAATTTGAAGGCGGGTCTCGGCGCCCAAACTGAATCTATGACCACACCAACCTTTCACGGAGAGAGTTGAAGAAACATCCGACGTCTTATCCTGCTCAACCTGCTACGCAAGGACGGACGGTGAAACTTTTTTGAAAATCATCGCAGATGGGAAGCACAGGCCAGCATCGCGCGCGAAAACCTCGGCATTGGCTTTTCGGTAATGAGGAACGCTTCTAGCGTCTTCGCTATGCGGACGGTACTCGCAGTCGCGATAGCTAGCCGCGGTTCTTCGAGATTTCATCTCATAGGACAAACCGACCAGGCCGAGATGAAAGCTCTGCGACATCAGAATGACGCTGTCGCGCAAATACCCTGTAGCGCGCACAGTTTCAAGCGCAGGCGATCCTTTCGGGCAGGCCCAGCATTATCGCGGGATCTGGTCAAAGCGCGACAGCTTCCATGCGCTGCGATTATTTTACCACGAATCGAAAAAAAAAATGAGGTGCGTACGATTCCATTTGAAAGCGAAAGCGTCAAGCCCTGACCGTGGCGCGTCAGGCGCCATTCTGCTCAGGGCATACGATGTGGATGAGGGCAAGGAGGTGGACGTTTTCCTGGCACACGCAGCCCTTCGAAGCGGTGGTACTGTCCGACAGCCCGACCTTGCGCAATTCGTCTGCGGCATTTGCCCTTGCGACTCTGGTGCAATTACGAAAAACCGTGATCGCGTGCATATTGAAGGACATGGATCGAAAGTCACGATGGTTGCTAAATGAAGGGCCAGCAACATCGGCTACCACAGTTCCCGCACCGCCGGCGCGGTCGACTCAACCCAGTCATCGGATAGTATCCTCAAAGGGTTCCGGGCCGTGTGGCGGAGACCTCCATATTCGCTCACCACAAACTCCGTGCTCAGTCGCCAGGATGATCAGCCCGGGCTTCCAGCTTGCCGGAGAGAATATCAGACTTAGCGCTCCGCAATGGACGCGTAGCTCGGGAGGGGTTTTGGGCTCTTGTCAAATTACATTACTTTTCACGCATGGATTTTCCATGCCTCATTTCAGATCAGTCCGAGCCTCGGATCAGCAATTCGAAAATCAAATGCTGACGACGCGCATTGATATCCAAGTCCGTGCAAAATTGACCGCCTCCCATATTCCGGTCCACAACTTATCGAACGTCGTAGTCGTCGATACTGACGGCCACGATCCGTCAATCGTGGCACGATACGACTGATTTGTCGCACTGAAGCTCGAAGACAGGCCAGGCCAGGATTTGGCATCCCCCCCTCTGAAGCGGCAGCGCTCGCAGAAAATCGACCAGTTCCAATGGCAGGAGGACCTGGACACCCGAGCTTAGAAACTCCGCCATTCGCCTGGGTCAGTAGGTCCACCTCCAAGACGGAATTTGTATTCGCAACAAATCTCCTGATTTCCGACAACACCCGCCCGCAATGCGTTTTCACTCAACGGCCGAAATGTGCAATTCGACGGTTCCTTCGCGACGTGCTCATACAGATTCGCGTGCCAAAGCGACGCCCAATGCTAATAGTCCGTTCGTCCGGAACATGGCCTGCATGCAATGAGTTCGGAGTACAGAAATCGGTTCACCATTCCGGAGTGTATACGAAAGATTGGCCGCCGGGTCTTCGCGGACGAGAGCCTTACAGCGCGCCTGCTTGGACCGTGCCAGACCGAACTGCAGCGCGGCTGGTGCACACCGAATCAAGTTCCGGATGTGCACACCAATTCGATTAAAGTGCCTGATAACGGGCTTCCGCATGCAATTCGGACAATGGCAATCGTCGAACTGCGGTGCATTCAAATCGACGCGAGCGGAATATTGTCAGGCTGCGACGGTCATGGGCATGTTGGGGTTAATGATCGCCATAATCGACATCGTCTCGCTGGAGACCGCCGGTTGCAAAAGTCTGGGAGAATACTCCCAAGCTCACATTGCCGTCTTCTCATCAGGAGCGCGAAAACCAACGACAACGCCAGCGCTTCGATAGGATGAGGACATCACCAAATCGAAGGTGTCGGAATAATTGAAGCCGCCTGAAGTCACCTTTCCAAATTTCGAAATTGCCGGCGCACTCAGCTGACAGAAAGAACGTTTCGGCCCGCGAGCCTGTCATGAAAAGCCCTGCCCCAATACCGTTTCTTGTTGACCCACGAATCCATACCACCCAGGAAGTGATGTCACGGCGAAGGTCAGACTCCATCCTGCTCATGGGGCTCTGGCCAACCGATCGCTCCCAGAACAACCGGAGACAAACAGGCGCATTGTCCACGCCTGTCGCAGCCGCAAAATGCTCCCATGCTTAGCCCACACTCACAAATATCCAAAAAAAAATTTCCCTCCCCGCATCTTTGCGGGCTTCTTAACCGCTGGTCGTGATAAACATTCAATATGATCCGACAAATCAGAATGTCAAAACTCTTGTGAAAAAACTGCAGTCAGTATTGTCGCCCCGTTGCCCGCACCTGCGAAATACGGGGTCTTCATCTGCGCTGGGGGGACTGGCTGCGGTTTTGCCATCTGCAGAGCAGCCAGGGGAAAATGCTGGCCGAATTAATGCTGGCAAAGCCCGTCAGGCCGGGACCATTCCAGGTGATGCGTTTCCGCGTGGGGCGCCCACTCCGCAACATCTCAGGATGGAATTTGATGTCGACAAGCGCGCAAAACACTTCATCCCGGGTCCAACACTCTGTTCAAGCTGTCCTTGCGCTTGCGGCCATGAGGGCAATCTTCCCGACCGATCCCTGGACCGATGTTACCGGCTTACGAGGCGCGACCGGTCCGGCTTGGTCCCCGCGCTGGTGGCGGGAACATTTATGCGTTCTGCACTTTCAACGTGGCCAAACCTGATCGGGGGTTTCAATCGGTCATGCGGGGAGGCGCGTCTTCCGCGCTAGCTTGGCGAGGCCGAGCGAAAACAGCCAGGCCCACTTCTCACCGGCCTCGCGGATGGAGGCCAGGCGGGTAACAGGCCCTTTTGCGGCCAGACACGCCCATTGACGGGGCCAGGGCAAAAAAGGAACATTGCGGGGGAAACCAAAAAAAAAAACTCCCAAATACAATTTCCTTCCTTTCTTTCTTCCAAGTTTG
>Ga0163217_1022724_pt1 | contig 10585 bp, 10 predicted proteins | sample SynspAceP_FD_185933 | JGI IMG/M metagenome (GOLD analysis project Ga0163217, IMG submission 185933) | Saline lake microbial communities from Ace Lake in Antarctica - Synechococcus sp. Ace-P (PacBio error correction) | ecosystem: Environmental > Aquatic > Non-marine Saline and Alkaline > Saline ... | reverse complement strand
GCGCACGCAGATTTTCGAACTCGAGAGCGGTTGACCCCTATGAGGGGCAGCCACGCGGTTATGAACAGTCTGGAGGACGCCAGGTGCAAGCGAGCTATTCAGGTGACATCGCGGCTCTTCGAGCCATGTCGCCAATGCTTGGCGTGGTGTACTAACAGCGTCGTGGTCTTGCCCGACCCGTCGGCCCTGTACCAGCAACTAATGCCGTTTGGGCTGATTGAACCATGGGGACTGCCAGCGGCACGCTGATCCTCTTGCGGAAAGCCCAGTTGATCGAAAGTGCTGCAGCAGCACATCGGATTCGAAAATTCCGCATGGACCATCTTTTCGCCAAAGGCGGTCGGCAGGGTCGACATGCGCAGTTCGATTTCATTACCCTTTTGCGGCGACTTGGTCTTGATCCGCCCGGTCCTTGTGGCTTTGCGTTCTCGGCCACGTTCATCCGCCCCAGAGTTTTCCAGCGGCAACCACCGCAATCCGCCACCTGGGACGGAATTTGTAAACGGTATGCAGCACTCCATCAATGCGAAAGCGTACGCGTCCCGGATTCACGCCGCGGTTCGAATGAATATCACGGCGCGCTGTTCGAAGGCGTTCTGAACAGCCAGTCGACAATATTGACACGTTGGCATCATTGGCATCGGGCTCCTGGCCCATTTGCGCCCAGATTGAGCAATTGTTTTTTAGCTCGAAGTTGCGATGGGCGCGTTCTTTCTGATTCAACTGGCATTGGGGCACAGTGAACCGATTGCGGGCGAGACGGAAGAACTCCACGAAGTAGCGCTGATATTCCGCGGATTGGCGACAACCCGCCGCGGGATTTCACGCTTGAGCACATTGCTACCAGATTGGCTTCCCCAAACTTGCTGACGAAGGGCTTTGCGCGCTGGCTATCACCACCTCTCGCTCGCTGACTTTCCACGGGCCAGGATCTTGTGCCGCTGGGCAAAGGCAAAGGACATCAGCGCGTCACCGCCGCCACGTTGATCTTCAATGGGTTCTATTTACGATAGACGGCCTGATCAAGCCTCCACGGCAGCCAGCGGCACTTGGTATATCCAGATCCAGCTTCTTGCCAGGCCGGGCCAAGATCATCGGGGGGCCGCCCGCAATAAACTTCGAGCGGATGCAACTTGGCGGTGTCGCCAGTGGCCGGCCCCGCGCAACAAACCCAGTTGCTCTGCGGTTTCTGGGTCGCCGAACCCTGTTCACCAGCACAGTTGAGCAGGTCGGCAAGATCCAGTATCGATCGTTCCCGGGTGTTGCCAGGTCAGCCAGACTTTCTCATCCTTATCCCCCACGTCAGGCCTGGAATGCAAACAGGTTAACCCTATTCAGCCGTTCATTCACGCCAGGATTGGCTTGGGCGGCAAGCGCTGGCCCTGCTGTCGCGTCCATGCGTCCATAATGTCCATTGTGCGTCCATCAAGCAGGGGCTTTTGCTCCTCTTCAACATGGGATTACTGCTCCAGCAACGCCTGCAATTTGTTTCAGTTCGCCAAATAGCCGATCCGGCTCAGGGGACCTGCAGAAAACGCGGAAAACCCGAGAGCAGATAAACAAGCCGCGCCCAAGCGGGGTTGCTGATCCATCCAGATGCTCACCGCAGAATCGGGATCGTGGTATGCGGGACCTTGAGCTTCCTGAATCTCCTTTGCGCCACGGGCGGCCAAACAAACCAGCGCGCAGCGTCAGCGCGCCCCAATACGCTTGGCCCTTGGCGGGGCGATTGCAGGCGTCCAGGCCCTGACTTTGCAACCAGAGGGCCAGGCCCACGCAAGGAGGTTGGCCAGGCTGGATCATTGGATGGCATCGGCGAAGACATCCTGGGCCTGCTCGCGCGGGCTTGTGGCCATGCTCGTCATCGGCCCAGTCCTCATGCCAGCACCAGCGGTTTGAACTGGCCCAGCAGATTGTCCATCGCTGCACGAATGCCTGCACCGAAGAGGTTGGCAAAGCGCCAGATCAAACACGCCAAAGAGGCGCGTGTGCGGGTCAAGGTAACGGTTTCATTTCACGGAAACAGGCGCCATTGGCGCAGCCGTACTGCTCAGCCAGGCGCTGACTGTTGGCCGAGCAGCTGCATGCCGGAAGCTGCTATAAACCTCGTCCACGGTTGCTCTCTGCCTGCCAAGCTCGCCGGCTTGCGGCGCAGGTCATAGCTGCTTGCATTGAACAGCCGTGCCACGGCTCAAGCCTTGCTTGATATCGGCCAGGGCAATCAGTGGGACCTCTGCGCTCAGCTCAAGAGGGCCAGTTTCCAGCAGGCGCCGGCCGCCGGCCAACCGGATCTTCTAGTTCAAGGCTCGCAAATCCGCTTCTCAGCGTCGCCAGCCAATACCTTGCCCTGGGTCCAAAGCCGCTTCCACTTCAACTGCCTCGCCCTTCACCCTCACGCTGCCCCACTTCAGCATGACTGTTTGGTTTTTTTGCACTGAAAAAATCAGTGTGTGAGATCGGTTGAAGCAAAGCTCCTTGTCCAGACTCCACAAGTGCCTCGGGCCAGCAAACTGTCATCCAGCACAGTCAGATCCAGTTTGCGGTTGCTGCAGGTGCCAGTCCCATTCGTTTGCGCTCTGGAAGGCCGGCTACACTGTGACCACGGCTCTTCAGCGTATGGATAAACTGCTCGCCATCGCGGCGCACGCGCAGGGCCACCTATGGCAGCGGCCAGATCGGCGCCGCGGGGGTGTCGTAATATTGGTTGTACAAGGTGCCCGTTCTGCCACTCGCCCTGCATTACGCGCCATGGACCAGCGGATGGCTTGCCTTGATTCTTGGCCAGGGCTTCGGGGCGTGAGCGCGCCAATTTTATTTCGGTTTCTTTGACCATGAAAAAAGCTCTTCGCAATAACCAGGCGGCTTCAGGCCGCAACTGACGTATAGACAAATTTGTGAAGTCCTTGTGGTCTTTTGATTGACGCGCGGACATTCAGCACCTATAATTCGCGGCTCGAACCCCGCACTGGAGGTCCTATGCCAAGCAATCCTTTTTCTCAATCTGTTCGGTCGCTCGCGATAGGACCCATGCAACAGCATATTGGCAAGGGCCCCATGAGTGCGCTTTGCACAAATGGTGCCATCATCGATGGCGGTGATCGGCCAACGATTGGGTGAGGCTGAGTCGCCTGCAACGGCAAGATTTTCTCAATTGGAGCGCGATTGCGACAAACTGAAAAAGGGATGTCCGTTCATTTCGCCCAAGAAGCCTGTTTCTGCCAGTGCCAGTCGACCTTGGCTGGAGCTGCTGAGTGTACAGGACAAAGTAGCCAATCGTGCCAAGGAATTTATAGCCGGGCTGAATGCTGGGCCGCAGATGGCGATTCCCGAGCCGATTCAGGAGTCGGTCAAGTTCTTCGTTGCAACCGCTCGGTGGATGCTGCCGCCCCAGGCGCTGAAAGCCATGAACGAGCGGATGAGCTACTGGAACCGGTTTCGCCGTCGCGAAGTGACCCTGGTAGAAAACCTCATCGAGAGGCTGGATCGTATTCGAGCACGATTACCGATACCTGCAAATCAAAACTCCGTTCGTGGACCTGTTTTTCAAACTCGAGAAGGACCTTACCGCCTACTCAACGGTCATGTTTCTGTATCAGATCATCGAATGGATCGGTGAACTGGCAGGACCGTGCCAACGCGTAGGAATCGCCTGGAAACAACTTATGGGCCCGCTAGTGGCCAGGCTCTAACCGCTTCAAAATGCCACCCAACAGAGTATTTGTCACCATTGACCCTGATTGCAGGAATACGGGCACGATCTGCTGATACTGGCCTAGCCCTTTTCGGTTTCTTCATGGGGCCTGGGTATCGGCCGCGAATGATGTCGCCAAATTGCCATGGGCACTTCCGGTAGGCTCCCGCGCACTGACCATTCAGCAAGCGATTTGATCGCTATCGTTTTTGGAATTCCTTGGCGCTTATCTCGCAGGCGGATCTGTTCACCCAACCATCCGCAGCGGGAATTATCGATTCAGAAGATGATCAGCCCTGACCAGATGGTCTTCGGCATGATTGGCCTCTCTGCTCGCGCCGCGTTTACCTGGCTGGCTTAATTGCCCTCGATGAAAGGCTGGCCGCCAGGTGTCCACTCCCACTCAATCATTCGTGCGGTTATTCGGTTTTGGCGCCGTGGGCGTGTCCCATGGACGCGGTTCAACTGCGGGCGAGGCGATTCCGCGCCTATTCGTCGCCAGTTGGGTCATTCGCCCGACGCTATCGGGCTTTGTCGCCTTCCTGGTGTTCATGAGCGTGGCCACAAGTGGATTCTGGACACCGAAGACCCGTTCAAGAATGCAAGCGGCTATGTGGCCTGTTCTATATGTTGCCGGTTGGCTTCTTCGTTACCCTGATGACCCGTCACCAAGGGTCTTTACCCATGTGGGTCTGATCTACCCTCCTGCAGAGTTTCGGCTTGGCCGTGGCGTCGTCTGCTGATCACGCTTGGGCGTGGTCTTGCTGACCACGCGTTCAAGGCTGACCCGGAAGGCGTTGACAAGAACTTCCACTTCGCCGCGTGGAAAAGGTTCTTTGCGGTATGATGATCTTTACGCCTGTGCATGGCCTTCGCACGGCTCCAACGATGTTGCCAAAGCGGTAGGCCGTTGGGCGGCGATGTTGCGTACTGCAGACCGGTGAGGTAAACGCCAGTTTCGTTGGTCCCCTAGCTGGGGTATTGCTGATCGGCGGCGTGGGTATTGTTATCGGCCTGGGCGACCTTACGGGCTACCGCTTGATGCGACCATCGGCCGGCACATCACGAGCTGACACCAGCCGCGGCTTTGCCCGCCGAAACTGGCCACCGCCCATCACGGTCGTTGGGAGCATCGCGGCATCGGCTTGCCTATTTCCACCACGGCACACGCTAGGTAGGCGTGTACTGGGTGTAGTTATTGCGCGGGCATTGGCGCATGAAACCTGCGAGTTATCGGCACTTATTTTCAGCTCCTGGCTGATTACCCTGCCCGCAGGCGCCGGCTTCTCAATTGTGTATTTTTCTTTATCCTCACCGGAAATTTTTCGGCTGACGCTGGACTAACTGCAGCGTAAGCTGCGTCCGATTATTTGATCGGACCGCTTACGCCGCCAGGAGTTTTTCAATGGCCATTCCCTTCCCTCAGGGCGCAATCGACGCGCTGCTCAGGCCCCGTCCATCAGCTGTACAGCAAAGCCGATATGGATCACGTCCAATCTGCGGCCGTGATTCCACTCTGTTGGCTGGGGACTGGTTAGGTTCGCTGGCCGTTATCAAGTGGCACCATTCAGGACATCCCCAACGAGGCCGCGGCAAGGCCAATTGATCGCGATCCTCGGCACAGGGTCCCGGCGGGGCCTGAGTACTGGCCGGGCACACCGATTTACCGTGCCCTGCAACCCGGAACGCTGTTGCAGCAGCGGACCCGTTCAAGTTGACCGAGTTCTGACGGGCGCTGGTACGGGCTCGGCAGTTGTGACAATGAAGGTTCTTCCCGCTGATTATGAAGCGCTCAAGGATTATGCCGGACCGCCCCCTTCAGGCAGCCGCTGATCTCCTCGCCACGGCGGATGAGGAAAGTTTCCAGAGCGCGCCCAGGCGCTGGTCGCCGCAGTGACCTGTTTCCCACGCGCGGCATTTGCCGTAATTCGGCAGCGACCCGGCCTCAAGCCAATCCGCGTGCACAAGGGCATCATGATGGAGGCGCGGTGACATCACGGCCAGGCGGGGCCACTCCTCGGATCCTTCGCCTGGGCCGCCAACGCGATGGAGGCCATGCTCTGGTGATCAGCGACCTGCTGGCACGCGTGCGGAATGCAAAAAAAACGCTGCGAACAACCGCTGTTCGGCGTGGCCTTACCGCCGGACCTTGAAACCTGGGCTGGCATTCACGGCGGCGACAACCCCAACCGGATGCCGCCAAGTGTGCCGGGCTTGAGTTCGATATCCGGCCTTGCCTGGCATGGACCCGGATTGCGCTCCGTCGGGGACATCAACGAACGCCTGCAAATCATCGCCCGCCGAGCGCCAGGTGAGATATCAGCTTCCAAGCCGGCTGTTTCCGGGCGTGCCGCCCGCTGGACACCCCGGCCGAGGCCGCGATCTGTCGCCGCCTCGAGCAGCTCACCGGATTACAGCGCTGGCAGCGTGGCTTTTGCCACTGAAGGCCCGTACCTTGAATCAGATCGGCTGCTAGACGCTGATCCTTGGCCGGGTGATATCGAACAGGCCCACCAGCCAGATGGTATCTTGCCGATGGACCGGATCGACCCTACGGTTTGAAGATCCCTGCGCGGCCGAAGAGAAGTTCTGTCTATTAACCGCGCGCTCAGCGGAAACCGGTTGGCCTCGTCAAAGCTGCGCGTTTTGCGGCGAGTGCAGCGAATGAGCTGGCTGACGCAAACAGATCCAGCCGCGGCGATGCCGATATGCAGATGCTGGGGTGACGCCGCTCGTAGAAGCGCCCGCGGCACCCGGCAACTTGATTTCGCTGTGCAAGGGTTTATCCGAGACGCACAGCAGGGTTGCCGTAGGGGGACCGCAGGCGGTAGCCCTGAGCGGCAACGGTTACCGCTTTCCCATATCCAACCGCTGATGGCCCTGGCCTGAATTGATCAGCGTCGTTTCCTGCGGCCCAGCGCAGCTCCCAGTTGCGGTCGTCATAGGCAGCAACCGTGCCGGTGCGCCAGGCGCCGTTTAGGTCGTTCACCCCGCTCGCCCGTCACCGCAGCGGCCCGCTTCCTGCAAGGCCATCTGCACCTCAGCCAGTGCCGGCAGCGGGAATATTCGGCGGGCAACACCCCGATCCAGAATGCCAATCGCGGCGCATATACAGCAGGGCCAACACGTAGTCGGCCGATGCTCTGCGCTGACGCAGCCCGCCACAAATGGCCAATCATCAGCCAGCAATTGCGGGCGCAGCACCGCCAGGTGATTCGGTAATGGTTCTTCGCGTTACGACGGCCCCACGCCGATATTCACCAGAGGTCACGCCGTCGCCGAATCATTCGGCTTGCAGGTGATAAGCGGGGCATTCTGGTAAGCGGTGCCAGGACCACGGCATCCGACCAGCAGCCTGCATCTGCCTCGGCGCTTTCATCGCGCTCAATCACCACATTGCCGCAGATCATGCCTTGAAGCGTGAATCGCTCTGCAGCATATCCAGGCCCGTGGACGGCCACGAACTGGTCAACGTACCGGTGATAGTTGGTCAGCAGATCCAGGGTGTACATGGCGCCAATCGCTGCCGGTTGTATATGCACCAGGCCTGGGCGCAGGAAAAGTCCGTGCGCGCGGCATCGAACAGTGGCCAGACGGCATCGGGTTCCAGTTGCTCCCCAGTCAAGCAGACCATCCACCGGGTTCCGCCATCCGTTACTGCGGACAGGTCGGTACTGGGAAATATCCGCGCCAGTTTCGCCCGCGCGTGACGGCCGGATCCGGCCAGCTCATCGCCCTGTTTCCACCCGTAGGGGTAAGGGATAGCCTGCTGGCTACGCCAACCTCGATAATCCAGGGTTGGAATCCCTCATCAAAAGGGCCGCAACTGCTCCAGCAGAACGGGCCGGAAGGCCTCAGGATGGGTCACGGGTTCACGCTGTAGGTTACCGGCACCTGGACCTTTCGCGTAACGCGCGCCACACTGCGGCGGGCACCGTCTCCTGCTGCGATAGGTTCAAGCGCAGTTCAAGGGTAGCGGTTTTACAGCGCCAGCTGTTCGGCATCGGCCGGGTGCGGTCCTTGAGGTTGGCTTTTCAACGCAGACCCCAGCGCGCGGTCGCCTGCCTGATTATAACGCAGCCAGGCGATCAACGGCCTGTTTCCGGGGTGTCGACTGTTGACAAAGGTCGTGGGGCCGCTCTATTGAATCAGGGGGCTCACTGGATACTCTCTTGTTTGATAACACAGGGCCATATCTTGCCCTTTAAGCGCGAGCCACCGGCATAGCCCTGTGAGCCGCGGAATGCAATCAGCGCTTGAAGCGGACCCGGCAAAAGTCCCTAAACTGCTGTTTGCCCGGACTGCACCCATGACGCGACTACGTCAACTGGTTCCGCACTCGACGCCCTATATCAATAACCCCACCGGGACGCACCTTTGTTGTTGTGCTGCCCGGCGAGGCGTTGGCGCACCCCCAATTTCAGCAATATCGCCACTGACATCACTGGCTGCTTCAACAGCCTGGGGCGTGCGTCTGGTACTGGTACATGGTTCGCGCCCGCAGATCGAGGAGCGCAGAGCGCGCCGCGGGATCAGCTCTCATTATCACAATGACTGCGCCATTTACGACAAGCGATTACTCTGGGCTGTTTGTAATGGATTGCGTTGGCAGGTTTGCGCATCGCTAATTCGAGGCACAACTCTGTACTGCCCCTACCGCCTTCCGGGCGGGCTCAAGACTGCGCGTGGTCAGACGGTAATTTCGTCACGGCCAAACCCATATGGCGATGGTCGGACGGCGGCTGGATTTTCATCACACCGGTGAAGTGCGCCGGGCATTGATTCGCAAGGCGATCAGCCGGCACCTGGACGAGCAGTCCCATCGTGCTGCTGTCTTCCATGGCTACTCGCCACCGGCGAAGTATTCAACCTGGCTTAGCGAAGACGTTGCCACCGCGCCGCCCCGCCGCTGGAGCCGAAGGAACAAGTATCCTGTTCGGCCGGACGCCGGCATTCAACGCCGAAGGTCCAACTGCTGCGCGAGCTGAAAACCCACCCGGCGCGCAAAACGCCCTGCTCAACGGCTCGGCAACAGCTTGCAGGCTCGCTACTGAGCGCAGCTGGCAAAAGCCTGCGACAAGGGGGTGTGAGGCGGCAGCCATATTGTCAGTTCTGGCGGACGGCGGCGCGCTGCGACCGAGCGTTTTACCCCCGCCGACGGTGGCGGCACCACGTGGTGACCCAGAGGGCCTTCGGCAGATTTCCGTACCGCGGACCATGAAGATGTCGGCGGCCTGATCGAGTTGCTACGCCCGCTGGAGGAAGCTGGCATTATGGTGCGCCGCTCCGCCGAGGTACTGGAAAACCGAGATTAGGCCAGTCACGCTGATCGAACGCGACAACATGATTTATCGGCTGCGCCGCCATCTACCCGCCTGGACGACTCCAGCGCTTGCAGAAGCTCGCCTTTGCGTGGCTATCGACCGAAACTACCGCCACGGCGGGCCGCGGTGATTCAATTGCTCGCGCACATTTGAAAGCCCAGTGCACGGGCATGAAGCTCAGATACCCTGATTCGTTGCTTACCACGCGCACCGCGCACTGGTTCCGCGAACCCCGCGGCTTTATGCCCAGTTCAGTTCGAGCGCCTGCCGGCCAAAGCGCGCCTCTGTATAACTTCCAGCGCAACTCCAAGGGTCTTCGAGAAGAAAGCGCGTAAGCGCACTTGGCAAAGCCATCTGCTTAACACCTGTTGCAAGCTCATGCGGCCAGCCATCTTCCGCCATGGCTTTTTGGCATGCCTGCCGCCAACTTGATTATGCTTGGCGGATAGCCCCCACACAACAACGAGATCACCCCCATGCCCGAGTTACCGCTCGAAAAACATCCACCTTTGGCCGCAATATGGCTGGCGCGCGCGCGCTAGTGGCGATGACGGGACCGGCATGAAAAGAACGAAGATTTCAAAAAAGCCAGATCAATTGTGTGACCAACTCCTTTACCAGATTATGATGCCACGGTCACGATGCAACCTTCTCAAGGACAATGGCCAAACTGGTTGCCGAATGAAAATTGAACGCGCCGGCGGATTGTCAGCCAAGAGGAATTCAATACCATCAGCCAGATAGAGACAGAACGGTATCGCCATGGGTCAGCGGGCATGCTCTATCCCTGCCCTCGCGCGAAATCCATGCCGCTCGGTGGAGTACATGGTCAAACGGGCCACTGCCGCTGACGCGATCGTCTGTATCTCAAACTGCGACAAGGATCACCCCCGCATGCTCATGGCCGCCCTGCGCCTGAAAACGTGCCAGTTTGGTGTTTGTGTTCGGCGGCCCGATGGAAGCCGGCAAGACCAAAAACTGGCCAGTCACGGGTCTGGATCATGGTCGACGCCAATGGTGGTCGCCCGCCGATGAAAAACCAGTCCGAGGTTGAAAAGGTCGGCCGATACCGAAACGCTCGCCTGGCCCGACCTGTGGGCTCCTGGCTCGGCATGATTCACCGCCAACTCGATGAAAACTGCCTGACGAAGCACTCGGGCTGGCCCTGGCCAGGCCAACGGCTCCATTTGCTTTGGGCCAACCACCATTAGGACCCGCGACAAGCTGTTCCTTGCGCGCGGCGCCACCCAAATCGTTGAGCTGGTGCAAGCGTTACTTTTACACCGACGGTTGGACGGACCCAGCGTATTTGCCAGCGCAGCATCGCCAAACTTCAAGGGGCCTTCGAAAACGCCATGGACGTTGGATATAGCCATGGGTGGTTTCCCACCCAAATTTGTTTTTACCATCCTGCCACCTGGCTCGCTGCGGGCGCAGGGGAAGGTGAAATCGGAATTCGGGGGACCTTTGGCCGCGATAATTCGGAAACCGCCTTGGGGTTCCCACCCGGGCACCGTTTGCCCCCCCGGGCCGGGGGGCCCCGGGGGGGCCCCCGCCATTCTCTCTCTTG
>Ga0163217_1010296_pt1 | contig 10585 bp, 11 predicted proteins | sample SynspAceP_FD_185933 | JGI IMG/M metagenome (GOLD analysis project Ga0163217, IMG submission 185933) | Saline lake microbial communities from Ace Lake in Antarctica - Synechococcus sp. Ace-P (PacBio error correction) | ecosystem: Environmental > Aquatic > Non-marine Saline and Alkaline > Saline ... | reverse complement strand
CCGTGATTGCACTGCTCGTTGCTCAGTCTTCGGGCTTTCGACCTATCTGGCGCATGCGATCGCGCGCGATTTTGATCCGGCCCAGCCTCCCTATCCACGGCTATTTACGCTTATCTTCCTTTCACCCTGGCTTCTTAATCTGGCTCACTAGGTTGCCTGCGGCGATGACAGAAGCGGGAAGGATTGTGCCAGTTTTTGCCCGCAGCCTGGATTCAGCGGGATTGCGTTTTACCCATTCTCACCTGGAGCGCTGATGTAGCCTCTCATTACAGGCGTGACATTGCTTTGCAGCTCTGGTGTTCAGCCCTCTATCCGCTGTTGAGAATCACAAAACCGGGACGCTTTACTGAGCAACTTGCCCCACCTTCTCTTGATGGTGAACTAAACAGTCGGTGCTCTGCTCATTGTTGGAAACGGACCATCAGAAACACCATGAAGATCTATCCCAGTGTGCTTGAAGTTGATCGGGACGCACGCCTCTGGTGCAGCTTCAACGGCTGCCCGCGGAGGTTGGGGCTGTGACGCAGATATCGTCTTAAAGCTTGAGGCTCAATCCTGCCCAGTCGTCAAAGATCGAATTGCGGCGAGCATTGATTATGGAGGCGGAAAAGCTGGGTTGATCCAACCGGGATCTCCACCATTGTTGAACAACCTTGGAAATAACCGGGATTGTTTGCCATGGCTGTGCGCAAGGGGCTATCGGCTATTCTGGACGATTGCCTGACATATGAGCAGAGAGCGGCAACAGATCTACGTGCCTATGGTGTAGTTAATTTGGGACGCTGCTCAAGCTGATAGCCTGGAGCGATTTGCCCATGCCAACTATCTGCTGGGAAACGTTGACGAATGCTTTTTCGCCGCATTCAATCAGCCATCCTGCCAAACCCTAAAATTCCACTATTGAAACCACCGGGTCCTAAATTCTGGAAGGAACGATGGCGATTTTGGGTTTTCGTCGTTGGCGTTATGGAAACAGGCGGTTACGCTCCGGAGCTGGACATACCTCAAGCAGCAGAACCCTCTTCTCAAGATTGTTTGCTGTGAACCGTCCATAGCGCCATACTAAGTGGGCCAACCGCGGGACAACACGATCTTCAGGCCTTGGGCGGGCTTTCATTCCTGATGTCTTGAGAATTGATTTGATCGATGAGGATCATTACAGTTACCGAGGCTCAAGCCTATGAAACTGACGGGCAACTAGCTCAGGAAGAAGGATTGGAGTGGTATTCCAACAGGCGCGGGCAGTGTATGCCGCCGGTGCAGATCGGACGGAGACCTGAGTTTCAAGGTTTCAACGTATTGTTGTTCATCCAACGAGTGTGGGGAGCCGTTTATCCAGCACGCGCATGTGGAATTCAGCGAAAACCCACAGGCCATTTACCTGAAAACTCCACGAGTCCGAGCTTTAGCCTATTGCGACCTCGAATATCGATGAATATAAAAAGCTATGACCTTGAATAACTTTACAATCATGCCAGCAGCTCAACCTTCTTGACCCCAATTGCATAGTCGGCTTGAAGCACAGAGAACTGTGCGTGAGGGTTTCGCCTTTAATTGCTCACTGGTATCAAGCGGGCATATCGACCAGCCGCTGCCTTCCGCAGTGGCCTCGCCTCGACGAACCGCCGCCTCCCCGCCTGGCATGCATTGTTCATGGGCAGCCACAGGAGTTGTGTTGAAGTTGAACCGGGCTGCAGCACGCTGAAAGGGCAGCCAGGTGCGGTTCTGGGAGGCCGACCGCAGCGTTTCAAACACCGTAGCATTTCTGGCCGTTGGGTAGCCCTCAGATCCGTTGGTAGAGATCAAACGTTGCTATCTCTGCCTGCACACCGCTTCACAGGCCTCCTGCGCGCTGGCGTAATGGCTCAGGTTACCGCCACCTCCAGGGATTGGTAGGAACGGTGAGGTTGTAGCGGTTGAAAAAGATTGCTCAAGCCTGAATTATGCGCTGCTCCGAATCGCGGATGTTGCTGAAAAGGGCCGTACCGGCCCAAATCCTTCCAGTACCTGGGATAGGTGGCCCATGCGTGATACTCGTCGTTCAGAGGCATCGTGCAGTGCCGGATTTCGGCGTCAGTTCAGTGTAGCATCAAAACGGCCCAGAACGGCCGGGCAAGAGAGCGGGTCTGCCGGTGATGGCTTCACATGGAGTCATTCTTAATGTCTTTTTATTCCGGTTATATCGTTGTATTATAATCTGAAGTCGGATGCCTTATTTCGCTGGGCCTGTTACGGGCAAACGGCTGCGGGATGTCCCGGACAAGGCCGCCTGCGTCAATCAGGGTCAGCACCCAGCTCCGGTTTTCGCCAAAGACCCAGCCGACTCCTCACGGCGCATTGGCGGCCACGGTCCCTGAGGGCCGGCTCCCAGATGTCTGAGGACGAAAACCAGCCTGGCGCCATTGGCAAGGCCAGCTCCTGCGAGCGTCACTGCCCAAAGGCGGCCGCCTTCGCGTCTCTGGCCAGAACAGCAAAAGCCGAGAGCCAGCCCGCCTGCTTGAGCAGTCTTTGGAATCGTGCCGTAGGTAGCCTTGCGCAGACCTGGATCATGCACAAAAAACAGGTGTGCTCGACCACTGTCCATTCCAAGGCTTCCCTTGTCAGACCGGCCAGCGCTGAGCGCAGACGCATCAAACAGATCGGCCTGGAGCCCAACGCAAACTCGAGCGATCGGGGCCATGAATCGGCCGCGCCTTCCTGAATGGCCACCACTGCTGAAGTCCAAGCGCCACGCCGAAAAACCCGAGTTCAGCCAGCAGGGCTGCCTCATGCCCGCGTCCGCAGCCAGGGACCAGCCACTTTCCCTTGTGCGCAGGACTTCGGGATGGCAAACGCAGAAATTTCTCAACGGCGGAGCTGGATGGCCCAGTCCCAAGCAATCACCCCCTTCTCTGTAAGCGCTGGTTCAGCGCCCCTGGATCGCAGCTCCAGAGCGGAAAAAGCACGCCCGGACTTCTGTTGAGTAGCAGGGTCTGCTCATCAGTTCACATTTGGTCAGGGGTTTGCGACACTGTGGTGGTTTCGGTGGTCGCCACCACCACCTGATTTTGAACTCACGGGCCGGTTCTTCATTTCCGCCCGTTCGCGGCCGGTTCGGCGGGGGAGTGATGCGTCCGCGACGAGCTGGAAGCCCAATCACGGCCGCTGGCGGCCTCAATCAGCCATCAGGGCGGCGATTGCCATCAAACGGCGTACGGCACAACGCCATCCGCACCCACCTGGCTGCGTCGTGCCTTGGGATTCGGCCGCCAGGGAAGTTCATCTGCCTTTGCCACGCAGCCAGTCGACGATGCGGCTGGCAGGAGGGGATCTCCAGGAATCGCTGCCGATCAGCGATTGGGATTTGATGGATCTTACCAGCCAGAATCGGGTTGGAGCCGCTTTGCGGGTCCACGACCTTCCGCTCAAGTCGATGCCTTTCGCCCTACGTTGTCTACCCCGTGCTGACGGGGGGGGCGGTTTGCTGCTGAATCGCTGGCAGGCTTTTACTAGGCTTCGCAATGTTCAAAAGTTGCTGAGCGCGATGAACACTGTTCCCCACCAGAAAATCTGGGCTTCGATCACCTCAGCCTTTTTTAGCGTGCCTTGATGGCTTTATATTCTGCTTGCATTTGCGTAGCCATCCAATCGCCATGGCTGCTAACACGGCCGGGCTGCAACCACAGTGCCAACAATTCAGCTGAATCCAAACCCCAATTAGAAAACAGCTGTTGGTCACTTACCTTGATCTTCCTGCCCGCAATTTTTCAGCGATCGCTCGGTTCCAGCCATGAAAGCCTATCGAAGCTGGTCAATTCTATGCTATCGATGTTCGTAATCCAAGCGGAGTATGAGCGTTGGTCACCATCCCTGGACGATCAATCTTCCGCTCAGCGACTTTGGAACGGCATCTGATGCCGTTCCGCCACGACAAGGGACCGTCGTTGTGTATTGCTCAACCGGTATCGAGCCCCATGGCCGTGATGCCCTTCAGCTTGAGCCGGCTTTGAGCGCCCCCCATGTCAAGGGTTTCCCGCCTGGTTTCGTTGGCTGGGGAAGCCGCAGAACAAGCTGTGATCCCATCAGCGAAACAATTGGCCATGAGCGGATCAGTCCATCGAGTTTGATCAGCCAGTTGGCTGGAAGGCTCCTGAGCTGGGGCCTTCCATGCCGGTGTGGCTCAGGTCAGGTCGCTGCGCCGCTGAACCGATCCCATCGCGTGAGGTGTGAGTTCCAGCACCTGCTCGGGGCTGAGGTTGAAGTCAAGAAACATCTTGGCGCTGGGAAACGGCGACGTGGAGGGCAGGCTTCCACGGGCCGTGGCATCAAGCATCGAGATCGAACTGGGCCGATCCGGCGGGGAACCACTGAGCCATCGCTGGCACGATTTTCTTCGCTGCGATTGGCAGTCCACTCCTGACCCAGCGAATCGCTTCAAGGACCCAGCACAGGTCCGTGATCAGGGTGGTTTGGCATCCAGGGCGTTGTGAAGCGGTATGCGCAAGGGCCAGAGTACTCCGGGAAAGGGCTGCTTCAAGACCTGGGCGCTGAGGCGATGGCCCGCCTGATCGCTGAAGCGACCAGGTATCCGCCGCAAGGGCTGGCGGACGTTCCAGCAACAAAAACGCCTATCAGCAGCCGGCAGGACGCCCAAGCAACCATTGCATCGGACGAAAGCTCACCCCGGTCAAGGGCATTCATGGCCTAAACGCATTTTAAAGGCCTAGCAATTTTCTAGTGGCAAGCACTCGGACTGCGCTGTTTGGTCTTCGCCGTGCTGCGCCAGGGGCTGAGCTCTTACCCGCTTATGGCACAAACGCATCAACAAATGTGCCAATGGCGGGCACGGCGCGCCAGGACCGGCGTTAGAGCTAAAGGCGAGCTCGGGATGAGAGATGCTGAATTGCTTCCAGCGCAAGCACTTCCAGGTTTTGATTGTCGGTGGCGCTCCGGCGGGCCATCGTCGCGCCAGTTGCTGCGGGCTCGGCCCGGCCTGATCTGGCCCATCCTGGAGCCGCAGCCGTCCCACGAGTACCAGTCGCTGGATCCCGGCGTGAGCTGGTCTGTTGGCGCTCGAGCAGACCACCGTTCCGAGGCCAGCGTATCCCGGCTGGGCTGTTTCTTGATCAGGGCAGCGCCGCAAGTTTTGAACCCCCAGGCCCGCCGGGTGATTCCACGGGCCGCCGGCGAAAGCCCTCTCAGCTACGACGTGCTGGTGGTTGGCCATGGGTTCCAGCTCAATTGGAAGTCAGATCAAAGGGGCTGCCGAGGCACTCGGCAGCTAACGGCATTCATCAGCAAACTACCACGGCGCCCACATCGCGACCACCTGGGAGGCGATTCCGCAGCTTCAAGGGTGTACGGGTGTTTTCAGCCACCCTGCCACCGCGATCAAATGCGGCCGGTGCTCCCCAGATGATGTAATTGGCCCGATGACCATCTTCCAGGCCCAACCAGCGGTGTGGGCGTGGAACGCCCGGGGATCTTCTGCACGCGCCGTGGCCCATCTCTATCGGTTGAAGGCCCTTACAACGCACGTTTGGCGCGTCGTGCGCGCCGGGGGATCGAGACCCGTCTGCTCCACAACTGATCGAGGTGCGCCCGAGGAAACATCTGGGCGGATCTTCGAGGTCAGCTCAGAAAGGTAAGCCGCCCCAGCAAAGAGGCCGATCCACCTTCGACCTCTTGCATGGGGCCGGCCGAAATGTCGGCCCCTGAATGTTATGGCCGCCAGTTCCCCCTGCCATCAAAGGACCCGGGTGGCTGGGTGGACGTAAAGGCTCACTTGGCCAGCACAAGCGCTTTGCCATGTGTTCGCCTCGTGATGTGAGCTCTCTGCCCACCGCCAAGAGCGCGGGCCGCCATCCGTGGCCAGGCCGCCGTGGTTGGGGCCACCTGCTGCCCAGCTCGAAGCTTGCTTCCCCGTACCGGCCCAGTACGAACGGCTTATACGGCCTGCCCGTTGATCACCGGTTTTTAGGCCCGTTCGGTGATGGCGGAGATTGGACTACCAGCTCCAGCCGGTCAGCTCGCTCCTCGTGATCCAACCAAGGAGCGCTGGGCATTGGTGCGTCGAAACAACGGGTTTCCCTTGGGGTACTGGAATCGGCGGTACTGAAGGGTCGCTTGCTCGAAAAGTCGTTTCATCAAGCCGTTGGCACCGCTGGTGCGCTGGCTGGGGCTGGCGCATCAGCAGCGTGATCAAGCCGGAGTGATCAGACGCCTGCAGCTGCCGAAGTTGCTTCTCCAAGCCTGCCTCAGGCGGCCCTGAAACCAGGTTGCAGAGTTCCTTCCACCAACGGGTCGGCCACCGTGTAAATCAGGCCGCGTTGCCCCATCACGTCGCAACGATCAGGCCGGCACGCTTGTAGTTTGGCCGAGCTGACGGCTGAATGTGCGACTGGCTGAAGCCGTGCTTTCGATCAGGGAGTCACATCCCGTGGCCTTGCCGTGCTTGAGCTGGCAGAGCAACTGCAGCGTGCCGGTTTCACTTCAGGAGCCGAAAGAAAACCGCGGAGTTCTTCGAGGGAGCTCCGGGGCTGGGCATTGAATGCGGGCGCGGCCATGAATGGTCTTTATACTCTCCAAAGCATTGATGCCAAAAACATGTCAACCCTGGCGCCTTAAACTCCACTCGCTCATAAAAAAAACGCTTCTAAGCTCTTTTATGCCGGTTATGCTCATAGCAGTTGCCGTTGCCTCCTCCCATGGCCGTGCCTCGCCCGCTCCAGCGTCTGCCGCCCTGTCCCTGGCCGCTGCAGCCGGTGGTCAGCCCCTGCTCTTCCGCCCCAGGCTCTTTGGACGCCGGCACCGGCACCTTCACCTACCTACCGCCGATGTCAGCAGCCGCCAGGCCTGCTGATCGAATTCGGTTTTCGGCAGCCACGAGCCGCGATCTCTCCTTGATCCGCGAACTGGGCATTCAGGCTGCTGGCCTGCCTCGACACCCATGCCCACGCCGACCACGTGACGGCAGCTGGCTGATGCCACGCCGCCCACCGCAGGCGCCATTCGTTTGGCCGCCAGCGTCGGGGCGGAAACAGTGAGCCTGCCCCTGCAGCACGGGCTTGATTCGGGTGGCCTTCGGAGAGGCGGGCCCTGGAAGGTGCGGCGCCACACCGGGGCCACACCAATGGCTGTCTCAGCTTTGTTACTCGGACGACCAAGCCTGGCCTTTCTTGTGGCGACGCCCTGCTGGTGGCGGTGGCTGCGGCCGCTGCGACTCCAGCAGGGCGACGCCCAATACCCTCTAACCGCTCGATCACCGGAGCAACTCCTCTTCGTGCCGGAGTCGCGCCTGCTTTATCCAGGCCACGACTCACCGGGGCCGAGGCGACCTCGTGGCTGAGGAGAAGGCCTTCAAACGCCCGCCTCGGTTGGCGAGGGCCAACGAACGCGATTTCGTCGTCTACATGGGACGATGAAAATTGCCCCACCCCCACCGCATCGCATCGCCCTGCCCGGCAATCTGCGTTCCGGCAAAAACCCCGCGAGGATTCAAACGGCCGGAGGTTGCCTCCTGGCGCAGGTCCAGCGCAGTTATCCGGCCCTGCCCGAGCTGCCGCCGGCCTGGCTCGCCAGCATCGGGGCGAGGCGGTGGGTTGGTGGATGTCGCGTTCCGGCCGAGGAGATTCGATGGTCCCGATGGTCGCATCGCCGGCAGCCTGCTGATCCCCTTGCCCAACTGGAGGCACGGCCGCTGGTGAGATTCCCAAAAGATCAACCCCGTCGGGTGCTCTGCCACTCGCAGTCGCTCGGCTCTGGGACCCAGCTCGCTGCCTCCAAGGCTAGGACGTCCCCAGGTGGCCAACCTTGCGCGGCGGTCTTGCGTGCTTGGCAGGCCAATGGCCTAACCCGCCTCCCAACTTCGCCGACGCTTCATCCCCACAGCCCGTCGGACCACAACTTGCCTGACCACACGAAGCCATACCTCCCAAACCCCACGCCAGGGCGGCCGTACCAGCTCAAAGAGCGACCCGATCGAGGCGTACGTCGAACGGCGAAGCCGGTTTTGAATCAAGCAGCGGATCTATCCCGGGGCAGCCGACGATTCCCCTCTTCCGGCTGGCGCCGCACCTCCTCCCGAGGGACCATTGGGTTTGGTTGCCAGAGCGGCAACCGCAGCGCGAAAGGACTGGGCGAGCTGTTGCGGCGGGGACACCCATGATCGCCTCACCATCTCAAGCGGCGCATCGACGCCTGGCAGCAGCGGGCTGCCGATCCACCAAAACGCAGCGGCGCTTCCCCTGCCCGCTGATGCGCCAGGATGCAGATCGCGGCGGGGGCTGGTGCTTCTCGGGTGATCCTCAGCACCGTTGGCACCGGGAGTGGATTCTGGCTGGCTGGCCTTCGTGGTGGGCTGGCCTTTTTTGCCGGGTCAGCGCTTTTCTGCGGCATGGCCCGCCTGCTGCGGCCATGCCCTGGAACCGGGTGAGGCATGACACCTCCACCGCCCTGCTGTTGATCCTCGGCGGAGCCCTGATCGGCTGTCCTTGCTGGCGGTGCTCGGGCTGTGGTTCGATTCTGTTGTTACCCCTGCCTGATCAGCGGTGCCGGGCTGCCGGCCAAGGAGGCCATTCCCCTTTCCCTGGTTGTTGTGATTGTGTTAGGCGCTGGCCAACACGGCCCTTACTGCGCCGCCGCCAGGTGGCCCTCGGCCCGCCCTTGGTGTTGGGCGTCCGGCATTGGCGGAAGCTGGATCGGCGGCAGCCTCGTCAAGGCCGGCTTGATCTTCCGAACCGGTGCAGCTTGGGGATTTCGCTGTGGCGGCCCTTGCGCCTCCTGGCTGCTCACGCCGGCGTGGCCCGGGCCGCAGATGAAGATGATCGCCCCACTCAGCCAAGCGGACGCTGCGCGGCAGCCGCCCTGGCCGTCCAGGGGTGTGGTGGGTCTGCTTTTTAACCGGCATTGCCGGCGTTGTGGAGCTTCGCGCTAGTGCCGCCCTGGTGGCTGCTGGCCGGTTTGGCCGATTGCCGCTGGCCAGTGGCCACCAGCCTGCTGCTGATCATCACCCAAACCAGCCTGGTTGGGCCCTCGAAGGCCCTGGCCACTGGCCGGGCGGCCAGCCTGCCGCTGTTGCTGCCCCTGCTGGCTGGCGGGGCCGAATCGGCGCCTGGCTGGGCCAGTGGGCTGGCCCCCCGGGCTCAAAATGACGCAAGCTGGCGGCGCGGTTTCGCGGGCCCTGCTGGATTCGGCCGGCCCTGCTCAGTGGCATGGAAGGCTGTTCGCCGCCAGACCCCAGCGCCCAAAACGTGCCGCGCGCCGATCAAGCTTCCGTTCTGCTCCCCTACCCTGAGGTCCATTGCCATGAGCACACGCACGTTTGAGTTCCGGCTGTGCAATGCAGCCACGGTGCTTCCGACACCTGCAGCGATGAACTTCGGTGGATTTCCCACGCTGACTCCGGAGAACTGGGCAAGCACAACACCCAAGCCTCAGGGCACACCAGGTTCCGGCTCTACCTGCTTCGTTGGTTTGCTTGCCAAGCAACCTTTATCTGGGGGCAATGCCCAGGAGCGGGCATTCCCTTTGCAACGGGTGGAGGGGGACGTTCACGGTGATCACCAGTTCTGACTGGATTCTTGAGCAGGTGAATGGCCACTTTTTTTTTTTTCCGCCTGACGCTGATCCTGGGAGGCGCCCGCGAGGACGTTGGGCCCCGCGCCGATGACGAGGCCATCCGCTCAATTCAGTCGCGGGATGAAGCTCTCTTGCCCTTGTGTCGCGCAAACCTGCCAGCTTGCTGTGGAGAAAGCCAATCAGCTTGAGTTGGCTGAAGCTTGAGCTGACCCGAAGCAATCAAGCTTCTTTGTGAAAAGAGTGTGTCAGAACTGGAAATCAGAGCCTTGCTCTTGTTACTTCTTTGCTATTGCAAAAACTAGCCAAACTGATGGCATTGCCGCATCAATGCAAAGGGTCTGGTGTGCTTTGGCCTTCAAATACCAGGAATAATTTTGCTGCAACAGTGACAAATATCCGTTATAAATGTATTTTTTAATCAAATACACTTCAAAAGAAGGCAGTTCTTTATTGTGTTATCGCTCAAGAAAATGCTTGACTTGAGGGCCGGCGCTCTGTGCGATCGCTACAGGCTAAAACGCTCTCCGGCAAGTGACTAGCTTCAGTAATGAGTTAAGATCCACGCTTAACCGGCTTTGATTTAGATCCCTAATTGATCTGATTAAAAATTCAGCAATCCTAAGTTCTGTGGTGGCCCATTCCAAGGGATTGGGTCGCGCTTCTTTTGCGAAAGCTAACTCCAAGCGGCTTTGATCAAAATAAAGTTGAAGAAAAAAGCCTTCCATCAAAAGCAAACTTGTTGAAGCAGATGGGGCCAGGGCAAAGGCATTTCAGGAGAATTGGCTTCTTGTGGAAAGGTATCGATTCTTTTATAATTAAAAACATAAAAAAATTGGAGAGAAAAAATTCCCACGATTGGGCAGGTGTACAGGGGATGAGTCTGGGGGACGGTTACTTTTCGCTTTATGGCGAAAGAAGTCAAAAAAAACGGGTTCCAAAGGGCTTTCAAGCGGCCGTTTTCCCCCACTTTTAAAAAACGGCCCAGATGGTTTTTTTTCACCCATTCCTTCTTTTCTTTTCCTTTCGG